>Ga0208916_10000562_pt1 | contig 17261 bp, 26 predicted proteins | sample DEB19_08_DNA_5_FD_184523 | JGI IMG/M metagenome (GOLD analysis project Ga0208916, IMG submission 184523) | Aqueous microbial communities from the Delaware River and Bay under freshwater to marine salinity gradient to study organic matter... | ecosystem: Environmental > Aquatic > Marine >... | reverse complement strand
GACAGAACGCCCTGGCGGACCTTTACAAGAACCAAGGCGGGGCGATCATGGCGGGCGATCCCAACGCGCTGAATGCTTTGGCGCAGTTTGACCCGCAAGCGGCCATGGGCGTCCAGCAGCAGCAATTCGACTTCGCCCAAGCGCAGGAAGCGGCGAGACTGAAGGCCGAGGAATACAAGCGGTCGGTTTCTGCGGCTGAGGCTGCCGCGACGGCCGCCGAGGTTGAAAAAGCGGTCAAGATGGGCCTTTCCGCCCGCTCCGCTCAGGAATGGGATGCGATGGTTTCTCAATTCGCCCCTGATCTGGTCGGGCAGTTTGCCAACCGGGAAGCCATCGCGCAAAGCTACATGAGCTTCGCGGATATCCTGAAGCGGAACGAACCGGGCGACCCGACCAAAGGCGCGCCCACCGGGTATATGTGGCAAGACCCGAACAACCCGGCGGCTGGCGTGTCCCTGATTCCGGGCTACACCCCGAAAAACGGCACCGCGCTTTCTGTCGGGCCTGATGGGACCGTCACATTCAACCAAGGCGGCTATGGTTCCGGCGCTCCGATTGGCCAAGACCCGGCGAACACCGGAACCCCGCGCGATGGCGGGAAATTCGCTGTCAAACTGTCTGAAAATGACGCAGCGGCTCTAGCGGCATCGCAACAGGCTGCGGCAAGCGCTTCGCAACTTGAAAGCATTGCGGCACAGCTTGAAACGCTATCTCCGCAAGTCGGATACACAGGGCCGGGCGGCGCGCTCTATGGCGCGGTTGACGATGCTCTTGGTGTTCTTCCGGGTGACAGCGGCTCGCGTGGCGCCTTCAAGTCTCTGGGGCTTGAGGCTCAGCTTTCGTTCACGGAAAAGACCAAGGGTGCGATCACCGACCGCGAAATGGCCACCTTCAAGGCTGCGGTTCCCGGACTTTCCCAGACACCGGAAGCCAACAAGACGATTTCGCAAGTGATCAGGGCCGGCGCGGCGCGGGTCCAGTCGAAACACAACTTCATGGAAGCATGGGCGCGCAAATATGGGTCGCTTGAGGGCTCCGAAGCCGTTTGGCAGGATTTCATGCGCGAAAACCCGATCATCGAAGGCGGGCCGGGCGGGGTCAACGTGCGCCAGGATGGCGACTGGCAGGGTTATCTCAACCGCAAACCGGTCATGGCCTATACGCCGCAAGCGATCATGGGGCTGTCAATCGAGGAACTGTCGCAGGTTCCTATCGAGCAAATGACGCCACAGCAGCTTGACGCCATTGAACGCCGCTTCAACGAATTGGGTCAGTGATGAGCGATATTCAGGACCGGATCAACGCGCGGCGGGCCGAACTCGCGAAACAACCCGACATCAAGTCGCGGATTGCGGCGAGGCGTTCGGAACTGTCCGGGGAAGTCGTCTACAGGACCGACAACGGCGGGGAAGTGCGGAAACTTCCTGACGGCTCGCTTGCTTACAAGGATTCCGGCTACGCCACCACGGACCCAGAGGCCATTTCCCGGATCATGGGCGGGGAGACGGCTGGCGACCAGAGCGCTGCCAGCTTTGACCGTTCCACGCTGGCACAGGCCCCAACTGCGGCGCGGCTCGGTGAATTCGTGCAGGGCTTCCCGCTCGTGGGGGAATACCTTGACGAAGCAACCGGCGCGATTAACCCCGGCAAGGCTGAATCTATGCGCGGGCTGTCTGGCGCGATGGAACGGCAAAACCCGGTCGAGTCCATGGCGCTTAACGTGGGCGGCGGGGTTCTGGGCACCATCCCGGCAGCGCTGGCCGGTGGGGGCGCGGCGGCTGCTAACTTCGTCGGAAAGGCGGGGTCTGCGCTTGGCCGTGTGGCGCGGGCGGCAACACTTGGCGGCGTGTCTGGTGCTGTCGAGGGCGCGGCTTCGTTCTCGGGTAGGGATAGCGAAAACCGGATTCGCGGGGCCGCTATTGGGGCGGGCGTGGGGGGCGGGCTTGGCGCGTTCCTCGCTCCGGTTGCGGATTTGCTAGGGACGGGCGCGACCGGACTTGCCAAACGCGTGAAGGGCCTTGACGTTCGCACCATCGCGGAGGAATTCGGGCTTTCCGCACCCGCCGCGCGGACCGTCAAGGAAGCCCTGATCAACGATGACCTTGCGGCGGCATCGGCGCGGATTTCCTCGCTCGGGGATGACGCCATGCTTGCCGACGCAGGCCCGGCCACTCAGGCCCTACTGGATGCGTCCAGCAAGGCTGGCGGAAAGGCTCTGGCGGTCACTCGTGACGCCGTGGAGGGTAGGGCCTCTGCTATGGGCAAGCGGCTTCCTGGCGCGCTGGATAGCATCCTTGGGGGAGTCAAGGGCATCAAGGCGGCGGCAAGGGATATTGCCGAACGGACGGCCCCCGCAAGAAAGGCGTTTTATGATCGGGTTTACGCGACGGCGATCAACTACGCCGACGACACGGGCCGGGCTATCGAGGGTGTTGTGTCAAAGGTTCCGTCGCGCGCGCTCAAGGCCGCGATCCAGGAAGCCAACGACGAAATGCAGTCCCTTGGCCTCAAGAATATGCAAATCCTGGCCGATATTGCGGATGACGGGACGGTCAAATTCCGCCAAATGCCGAACACCCGGCAGCTTGATGAGCTAAAGAAGGCGCTCGACAAGATCGGGCGCGAGGCCGTTGACCAATTCGGACGCCCAACGGCTGAGGGCGTGAGGTATCGCCGCCTCGCCGGGGAACTGAGGGATGCGCTTGCGGAGGCTGTTCCGGCCTATCGTTCGGCCCTGAAACTCGGGGGCGACAAAATCCGTCAGGATGAGGCTTTGGACCTTGGCAAGCGGCTCCTCTGGGACAGCACGACCGTCGAGGACGTGAAGTCTTTCATCCGCAACGGAATGTCAGATGACATGCGCGCGGCGGCGCGTCAGGGGCTTCGTGAGACAATCGAAAACACCCTTGGCAATGTTCGCAGGACGATCACCGACCCGAACACCGACGCGCGCGAAGCGATGAAGCTGGTCAAGGATTTGTCCAGCCGCAACAACATGGCGAAGCTGCGTTTCATCCTTGGCGGCGATGACGCGAAGAAGCTGATTGACGAATTGGAGAAGCAGGCAACGGCGCTAATCCTTCGCGGGGCTGTTGCAAGGAACTCCGACACGGCCATTCGCCAGTCGATCCAAGGCAGCGTTCGAGCCGAAGTCGCGCCGGGGGCGGTGCGCCGCACTCTCGGCAATGCGGGCAATCCGCTTGAAGCGGCAAGGGGCATTACCCAAACCCTCGCAGGAACGGACGCGCGAAGCATCAACGCAGCCGAACGGGAACAATTCGCGGAAATCGCAAAGGCCCTGACAAGCATCAGGGGGCCGCAGGCACAAGCCGCGCTTGCAGCGGTTCAAAAGGCTTTGTCGGGTCAGCCTTTGAAAGACGAGGAAGCGCGATTGATCGGTAGCGCTATTGCTTTCCTGATCCCTGGCCCCGCTCGTCAAATAGCGAAGCTATCCCTAGAAGGGCAATGAGACCAAAACCGCACCCCAACATGAATACGGGGAGCGGCAGGGCTTTAGCCGCCAACGACAGCGAGAAGCCCAAAAAGAGCACTGTCATCGGAGCGCTCACGTAGATCAGGCCGATAAGGGCCGCTCTGAGGGTTTTCATACCAGCACTATACCACAGAAAGGGGCATCGTAAAGATGGCTGACCTCGTAATTGGCGGCGCTTGGCAGGCGCTGGACGGAAACGGCGACCCGCTCCCCGGCGCGAAGGCGTATTTCTACGACACCGGGACCACGAACGCCCGCACGACCTATCAGGACAGCGGGGCGGTTACACCTCATGCCGATCCTGTCGTTGCGGATGCGAACGGGTTCTTCCCCGAGGTCTTTGTCATCGGGGGGACGGCGGTCAAGTGCGTTCTAAAGACCTCTGCCGATGTGACGGTAACGACGCAAGACCCGTGCCTGCGGATCAACGTTTCCTCATCGGCCTCTGCGGTTTCCTTCACGCCCACGGCTGAGATTGCACAGACCAACGTGCAGGACGCGATTGAACAGGTGCAGACGAACCTTGAGGCGGGGGCTTTCACAAACGTTTCAATCACCGGCAACTTGACCTTCGGCGGCACGGCGCTAATCGACATTACCGGGGCGGATACCAAGCTTGTCTCTGGGACGGCTGGATCGAATACCGACTTCGGCCTGTGGAATGCGGATGGCGATCTGGTCGGCGGGTCCATGACCTATACCCGTGGATCGCTGATTGTCGGCGGCGCGGCGGCGTGGGGGAAGCTGGCGGTCGGGACTTCGGGGCAGGTGCTGACTTCGGACGGGACTGACGCGGCATGGGCTTCCCCGTCCAGCGGCATGACCTTTCTTTCCTCGGTCGATCTGGCAAACGATGCCACAGCGGATTTTACACTAACCGCAGGATATGACGCTTACGTTTTCGAGTTGCAGAACGTCACGCCCGCGACTGACGCGACCTCTCTATGGGTTAGAACTTCAACCGATGGGGGTTCAACCTTCGACAGCGGGGCCAGTGACTACGCATATTCAGGAGTGCTGTTCGCCTCCGATGGGTCAAGCGTGACTGAGGTCGCAAATGCAGATAGTAAGATTTCGACAAACGATAATGGGACGGCGAAATACGGAATTGGCTCGGATGTTGCAGAGGACGGGGTCTCCGGGCGGTTTGTCGTAAGTGGCGCGCACCTTGCAAAAACAACCATTCTGAATTGGCATTATGGCTTTCAGGGAGCGATCCCTTTAAATGCCGTTTTCAATACGTCAATCGGTGGCGGGGTTCGTCGGTCTCAAGCTGATGTTGATGCGGTTCGCTTCCTGTTTTCGTCGGGCAACCTCGAAAGCGGCACGATCACACTCTGGGGGATGAAGAATGCGTAAAGTCGTCAACGGCGTCCGGGTTGAAATGACCCAAGAGGAGATTGACGCGCTGGAAGCATCCCGCGCGGTCGATCCTGTCGCGGAACTGGAAAGAAAGCGCGCCGGAATGGTGGTCAGCCGGTTTCAAGCCCGTGCAGCATTGTTAAACGCCGGGCTTCTGGACGCGGCCGAAGCTGCGGTTGCCCAAGCCGACGCGGTGACAAAGCTGGCATGGGCCGATGCTCTGGAATTCCGGCGCAACAGCCCGACAATCGCGGCTTTGGCGGGGATTGTCGGCCTGACCGACGAGCAGATCGACAACCTTTTCATCGCAGCGGGGAAAATCCAGGCATGACCCGCAAAGACGTTTGGCCCATCATCGCGTTCCTTTTGACGGGACCGATAACAGCGGTGGTGTATGTGCTGTTTGCCTTCGGGTTTACCGTGCATCACGCGCTGCCGGATCGGCTCAAACCTGTGTGGAGATACACCTACGGCCTGCCGTTCGCCATTGTGGACATGGCATATAACCTAACCGTGGGGGTGCTGATGTTCGGCCCGGATCGGGTGGAACTGTTCACAGCGAGGATCACCCGGAATCGTGCAAATGGCTGCGGCTTCTGCGGCTTCCTCTGCGATTGCCTGTCAATCTTTGACCCGGATCATTGCAGATGAAGCTAGGGCTAAAACTCGGCATAACACAGAATGGCGGTTCTGCCTCCGCGCCTGCTGGCCCGAACATCGCCACATTCGAAGTTGACCCGGCTGATATTTCGGCGGCCCTGACGGGCTATCCCGTTATCTTGGACCTCAGCGCCATCGGCGCTTCGTGGTGGTCGAGTGTCGCAACAACGGACGGGGCTGACATCACGGCCAAGGTCGGCGGAACGCAAGTTCCGATGGACATTATATCCATCGACACCGGGGCGAAGACCGGCTTTGTCGCGGTGCTGGCGGACCTGTCGGACAGCGTGACCACATCAATTACACTGACGGCGGAAGACAACGCATCCGCCACGTTGCCAGCCGCCAGCGATACCTATGGGTCAGAAGCGGTCTGGGCGGCATATGAGGCGATCTATCTGCTTGACGGCAATCTGAACGACCGCACCGCCAATGGGCGCGACCTGAGTATTGTAGAGGGCAGCGCGACCTACTTGACCGCGCAAAGCTACGGCGTCGGGCGCGGTCTGGATACGTCCGGCGGGGCTTTCAAGGCCACATCTTCGGGTAACACAGACATATTGAACGTTGCTCCAGCCACGTGGATGGCGGCGGCGCAACAGACAGTCGCCAACTCCAGCAACCAGCAGGTTTTCGGGACGTTGGGAGCGGCGGGCAGCAACGTCAATCGCGCTGGTGTAGGTGAGGATGCCGCGACCAGCAGATGGGCTGGATTCAGCAACGATGGCGGCGGGTTCCTGACAACATCCCGCGCCATCTCAACGGCTTCCATCATCCATGCCACATATGACTCCAGCAGAGACTTTGGCACAGGTTTTCGTGTTCATTTGGATGGCAGCTTTGCAGTGCAGGAGACGTCTACCGGAACAGATTTGAGTGTTGTTATCATGCTTGGCGCGCTTGAAGGTACCGCTGACTCCTCCTGGCGCGGATACATCTGGATGGCCTCCCTTATGTCCGTCGCCGCGTCCGATGCGTGGATTGCCGCCGATGGGAAGAACTGGAACCGCTCAGTTGGATTGGCGACTTATGCCGGGCTTTCGTGAAATGGACATCGCATAAATGCGCTTGGGCCTTAAACTTGGGCTGACCCAAAGGTCAGGTGCGTCCGCGCCTGCGTTTCTTTCGTCCGTCATCATCCGCGCGGTTGCGTCCGACTGGGGCGGTTCGTCACTGGTCGGGGATGGCGTCACGCTCGCCCCTGTCTCGACATCCCCAACGCCTTCCGGGGATGCGCTGGTGTTCGACGGGACGGCGAACGTCCTGACCGGGGCGGTTGATTTCGACCTGAACGGCAAGGCCATTCTGGTCTGCGGCAAGGCGACGGGGGTCAACAACGCGCAAGACGCCATCCTGACGATCACAGGCGGGCTTGGGTCTGCCAACCTCGAAGCCCAAACAACGGCAACGTTCAAGGGCCGCATGAGGTCGGCGGCGGGCTATGGGTTCGGCACGACCCTTCTAGGCCCGGCTGATGGGTTGAACGCGGTCGAGGACTTGATCAACAAGCGCGCCGTGTTCGTGTGGAAATTTGGAACGACGCAAGCGAAGATCACGGCGGGGGCCTATGGCGCCGCGACAACGACCATGACCGAAATCGCGCGGGCCATCACTTCCATAACGGTGGGCCGCAACGCCACGACCAACTACATCGGCGGCGAGTTTTACGAACTGATGGTGCTGGACACCACAGATGACGAAGTAATCGCATCGGCAGCGGAATATCTCCGGTCAACCTACACCGCCGACGCGGCATATATCACCGCGATGTGGGACGGCACGGTTTCCAACCTCGGGGATAGCATTTCCGTGGGCGTGGGGGCTACCGGGTCGAATTCGTGGGCGCAACAAACGGCGCGGAACTTCACCGCAAGCCGGACAAACTACGGCATCGCCGGGGCGCAGATTTCCCCCTTCGGTCTGACTGTCGGGGTTGATGATGCGAAGATTGCCGCTTGCTGGTCGCGGGTCACGGCGACGGCTGGCAATTTCACCGGCAACGCGGCGGCGTTCCTGTTTGCAGGGACAAACGACTACGGCAACTCCGATGTGCCACTAGGAACCATTTCCAGCACAGACGAAGACACGTTCTACGGGGCGTTGAATGTGGGCTGGACGGCCTTCCTTGCGAACGCTCCTTCCACAATGCCGTTGTTCATTTTCACGCCGATATACCGGACCGACGAGAGCGCCAACGGGGCGGGCCTGACGCTTGAGGATTACCGGGTCGCTATTCGGGCTTGGGTAACAGCGAAGGCCAGCGCGCGGATCAAGCTGGTCGAAATGTCCGGCTCCGGGATTGGGGATTCCGACCTGACCGATGGCCTGCACCCGAATGATACGGGTCATGGGAAAATCACCACCGCCGCCACCCCGCAGATTGCTGCTTACTACGGAATTTCGCGATGAGCCTTCACGACAAAATCGACACGACATCCCTTGCCACTGGTTTTGTCTCGGCTTGCGGCGCCGGGTTTCTCTGGCTTGTCCGAAGGGTGCTTACAAATCAGCGCCAGATCGAAATGCTTCAATCCGAAATCCAGCACAGAGACAGGTTGCGCAATGAGGACCGGGAAGCCGTCAAGGAAGTCCGGGATGACGTGAAGGCCCTTCGTTCTGAAATCCGGGAATTATTCAGGAGGCAGGAATGAAGATCAACAAGGCGACGGTTGACCTCGTGAAGGAATTCGAGGGCTTCCGGTCTGAGGCTTACCTTGATCCTGTCGGCATCTGGACTATCGGGTATGGCACGACCGCTGAGGCAGGTCTTGGAATCGCCCCGCGCCCCGGTATGCGGATCACGCAGAAGGAGGCCGAAACCTACCTGATGCTAGGGCTTGAGAAGTTTGCCAAGCGCATCGCCCCGATGATCAAGCAGCCCATCACGGAAAACGAATTCGGGGCGTTTGTGTCGCTCGCCTATAACATCGGGCCGGGCGCGTTCCTGAAATCAACCGCGCTTCAGGCGTTCAACGAAGGCAAGAAGGACAAGGCGGCAAACGCCATTCTGATGTGGAACAAGGCCACGATTAACGGGGTGCGCAAGGCGCTGCCGGGGCTTGATCGCAGGCGCAAGGCCGAGCGGGAATTGTTCCTGCGCCCGGAAACCAAGGGCAAGCCTGTGGCCGCTGTCGGGCTGGGGGTGCTGATCCTGGCCGCGATTGCTTCTCTCTACGATGAAATCATGGCGGCGATCACGTCGCTGTTTGGGGGCTGACATGACGGAACTATTCCCGTTCGTTCGTATCGGGCTTTATGCCTTCGCCGGTTATCTGGCCGGTCAGGGTGCCGATAGCTACGTTGTCGATTACATCAGAATGGACCCGGACCTTGCCGCCGCCGTTGTCGCTGCAATCGCTGGCGCATGGTATGCCGCCGCAAAGAAATTCGGCTGGACGAAGTGATCTGGGGCTTCCTCATTCCGGGATGGGTCAAGCGCCTCGCCGTTTACGCCGTGGCGGGGGCTGTCGCTGTTCTAGGCATCTTCGCCGCCGGAAAGCGGGAGGGCCGTCTGCGGGCCAAAACAGACGCTCTGGAAGCGGACAGGAAAGCGGACAGGAGAATGGACAATGCGGATGTATCACGCGGTGATACCGCTTCTGATCGTGAGTGGCTGCACAAGCGGTCCAAGCGGTGAAAGCGCGCTTTGTGCTAGGGCGCAGGGGCCGATCAAAGCGCATGCTTCCGCGCTGGTGGAAGATGGCGGTCCGAAGAGTGTTTCAACGGGCCGAACGCTGATTGCGATCATCGACGCGGGCTGCGGGCGGTAGAAAACCCCGGACAGGATGCGTGATTGTCCGAGGGTTTGTGAGCGCGGGCCGGGCGCTACTCCGGCTTGCGATTTCCGCACGTTTACGCTGACGCCTAACCTCGACTTCGTGCGTCATTTAACGGAACCAGCGTCACCGCTGGCATTCAAGCCCTGATCAGAATGGCTGCGTGTCTGCTTTCCACGCCGCCGCGCTCATCCGCCTATTTTAACCCAACAGCGAAAGGACACGCAATGGCAAAGATCAAAGCCCTCTGGGCATCTCTCACGCTTCGCAAGAAGCTCCTTCTCGCCGTCGCGGTCCTGATCCGGATCGGCATCGCGACCCAAGGAAAGGCGCAGCAGAATTGCGGGCCGATGGAAAACGTTTTTGCCGCGCTGTCGCAAAAATACGGCGAGCAGCCGCTTTCCCAAGGGCAAACCCCGCAAGCCCTGTTCCAGTTCTGGGCCAATACCGCAACCCGATCCTGGACGATTGTTGCCGTCCTTCCCAATGGCGCGGCCTGTCTGGTGGCATCCGGCGAGAATTACGAAACAATCGCCCCGGTGCCGAACGTCTAAGTATTGCGGCAAGCCTTTACAGGCACACAAAATATTGGGAAAATGCCCCATGCTTACGGCAGATCAAATCGCCGCTTTCGAGGCGGAAAGCCAGCCCGCCTTTACCGCCGGGAAAGCGTTTGTCCGGCGAAAGCGAAAGGGCCTTCCGCCTGACAGGTGGGCAACCACCAATTCCATGGAACTCGTCGCGGAATGCATCGAAAGGCAGTGGGCGATTATGGCGCTCATGACCGATGTCATTTCCAACATGCAGGCGGAGCTAATCCGGCGCGGCGATGAAAGCATTGGCGTCTATGACCGTAACGGCAACAGGACAAGCTGATGGGCAATCCCGGATTTGCGGATGATGATCCGCGAATTGCCGAGGCGGCTGAACTTGTCGCCCGTTACGGCGATGTAGCGGCGGCGTCGAGGGCATCCGGCATTCCAGATACAACCCTTCGCAGGCGATACAGCCAAGCCAAGCGCGACCCCGGAATTCGCGCGGCAATGCGGGCCGTCAATACGGAAATGGTGCCGAAGTCGGCTTGGCTTAAAACCAAACCTGACGAGGAAGGCAACAGCTATTCCGTCCAGCTTGTTCCGAAGCAGGAAGGCATCACGCTAGAAGATATTCGCGCGGCCTTCGAGGGGATGAAACCGTCAAAGCCGGTTGTCGCCCCAAAGCAGGTTCTGGACGATCTGTGCGCCGTGTATCCCCTATTTGATGCGCATGTCGGGCTTCTGGCGTGGGGCAGGGAAACCGGCGATCAGGATTACGACCTAGACCACGCTGCCAATGATATGCGAATGGCGCTGGCGAAGGTTCTGGCAATCACCCCGAAGGCGAAGCAGGGCGTCCTTATCATCGGCGGCGACTATCTCCACGCGGATGACGACACGGCCCAAACCCCGCAATCAAAGCACAACCTCGACGTTGACGGGCGGCAGTTCAAAGTCCTTGAGGTCGGCGTGTCAATTTTAGGGGATGTTGTTGAGCGCCTATTAGGTCATCATGAGAACGTGCGAATTCGCGTCATGCGGGGCAACCATGACCCCCACGCGCACATGGTCATCACCTTCGCCCTTTCGGAGCGATACCGGGATGAGCCAAGGGTTACGGTCGAGAAAGACCCCCGCGACCTGTTCATGTTCCAATGGGGCAAGTCCGCAATCATCGCGCACCATGGGGACAAGCGGAAGCCGCAAGACATGGTGATGCTTGCCGCGAACGTCTGCCCCTTCTGGTCCGAAACGCGGCACCGCCACTTCCTGACCGGTCACGTTCACCACGACAGCGCCAAGGACTTCCACGGCATTCGATGGGAAAGCGTCAGGGCGTTCTGCCCCCCCGATGCTTACGGGGCACTGTTCGGCGGAAAGCGCACGTTCCAGGCCATGACGTTTCACATAGCGGATGGACTTGTGCTTAGGGCAATGGACCCGATTGAGCGGTGAAATACGTCACCTTCACCGATGGCGTCCTGCGCTGCTATGTCAGGGGTGAGTTGGTGTTTGAAAAGCAGATGACCGCCCGTGAGGCGGTCGCTCTGTCTGAGGCGTTGATCGGTGGCGCGCTCAGGGCTGAGTGGTAGACTTCAGCGCGCGGATGGTGCGCGAAAGCCGATCCATTGCAGCGTCAAACGTCTCTCCATCCTGAGCGTAACTTTTCCAGCGGTCGTTGATTGCAGCCACCTCCTCCAGTGCGTCATTGCGGGCCGTCGCCAGCTTGGCCTCCAGTTCCTCGATGCGGTTCTGTAGGCAGTCGATGTCATCCTCTTTGTAGAATGAACCATCGGCCAGAGCAGCCTCCAGTTCCTCGATGCGGGCTGCGGCTTCCATCCTGAGTGCGCTCATGTAGTCAGGCCGCACTTCATTCAGGCAGGCGGTGCAAATCCACTGACCACGGCTGTTGACCTCAACGGCTTGCTGACCGCACATTCCACAATGGTGCAACCCTTCGGTGATCCGTTCTTTCAGGTCATTCATTTCAGCTTCCCCATAATGGCGCGGAGGTCAGTGAGGGCGTCAATGGTTTCCTCACACATTGAGCCTTCCGCGTAGGCTTCAAAGGGAACTATCTCCACCCCTCCCATATCCACAGGTTCGGTCTGCGACAAATGCCAATCGTGTTGGCGCATTAGTGCCGCCTCCACCCTCGCCAGAACGTCCACGTCGAACGCCGCCAGCTTGGCCTCTGCGGCTTCGGCGCGGGCCTTGAGAAGTGCCGCGCACTCAGGTACCTTCGCGGTCAATATCTCCCCGCTGTCAACGCCATCGTCGCGGATAGTCACGCCGACATCGCGCATGTGCTCTCCGGCTTCGCGCAGCCACTCAAGAAAGGCGGCTTCGGCGGCGCTGTGCAGGCGCGCCGACTCGATCCACGCATCACGCTCGACCTCCAACTGCTCGATGCGGGCGTCAAGAAGGGCGATGGTCGCGTCTCGGCAGGCCACGGCGTCCGGGAACGTCTCGCGCTCATCATCGGTCAGTTCACGCCGGATCGTTTCGCCCGTCTCGGGGTCCACCGTGTCATGGAGCGATTTCAGCGTTCCGGGGCCGTCAACCTTCGCCAGAATGGCAAAATCGTGATCTTGTTCTACGACGTAAAGAATTCCGCCAGCCCCGTTGGCGAATTTTCCACGCCACACCAGCGGCTTTACCTTGATGGTCATTTGGTGGCCTTTCACATAGGGTTGCAGTCAGGGCATCCGCAGGAGAGCGGGTGGTTATTTTCCACATGAGTGGATATGAACTGGTCACAAGCCGGATCGTCGTGACGTTGGGAGTGGAAGTATTTGTCGCACCAGTCCGGTATTTTCAGACCTTGCAGCCGATATCCGCGTTTGAAAAACGCGCAGTCCGCGCATGTCTCGCTCATTTGGTGGCCTCGTCTGTGGTGGGGGCGGATGCGAACAGGCGAGCGTTTTCTCGTTGCAACTCCATGTATGCCTCCCATCGCGCGGTTGATACGACACCCTCCCCGAAGCAAAGGCGGCACTCCTCCTCGCCGTAGTTGTCGCAAACGCACAGATCGCCGCCGCAATGGCAGTCCCTAAATCCCCACCCGGAACAGTGCGGGCATTGGGCGGATTGGTCGTCATAGTCGTAGTCGTCATCCATTCCGGCCTCCTGTGTGGTTTGAGAGATTCCGCTTTGGTTTCCGCTTTGTCCCGCCTGTTTTTGCGAAACATATCAACGCGGAAACCCCTTGTTTTTCTGGCGAAAGTGCCGTTTCGTTCGCCGGATTCAAAATCCGCCGCCGTAAGGCGTTCGGGTTCGAGTCCCGACTTGGGCACCAACTTGATTTCATTGCACTTTCCGGCGCAAGGCCCGTCGCGTTTCTGACATCCTGAACCGTGTTTGAAAGTGTGTTTGAAAGAATCACGGTTTGGTTTCAGTTTGTTCTAGTGCGGCGCGAAGCCTAAGAACCTCCGCCGCAAGATCAGGAGCCATCGCGATAAGCTTTGCGTTTGCGTGAAATTCCGATTCTGGAAAGGCGCCATACGCCATAAACTCTCTCATTGTGGCAGTAGGGTCATCAGCGGTTGGCGCCGCGACATAGAACTCATCGCCCCAAGGCGTTTCAGTCGCGCTGGCGACAGGATGATCATGCGGGACGCTCCATATCATGCCGCATGCACATGACCCGTCTCGGCAGGCTTTCCACGGTCCCGCCGTGGCCGCGTCTAAAATTTCCCGAAGATCATCACTCATCGCCCTTGATCCTTTCGACATCATCCTTCACGGCCTCGATTTTCCGCCGGATCGCGGGGGCATCTTCCTTGCGCACCCATCCGGCGATGTGAACGAAGCCCGCCCTTTCGAGCAGTGTCTTTAGCGTCTTGCGGTTCATTATTCTCATTCCACATAATTACATGCGCGGTAACGCGTTTCAACCCCCATCGCGCTTCTTTTTCGCAGATTTCGCGCGCATTTCCTGCCTCGCTGCCCCGGATTTCAGCAAGTCACTTGCCAGCTTCAGAATGTCGGCCTTGCGGCGGATGATGGCGGTCATCAGAACCACTCCCCTAGCACCTCATCCAAAGCCCGCTGCACCTGTGGCAGAAGGTCATAGTCGGGACCGTAAAGCCGTTCCCATGTCTCTTGCGCGTTGTGATAGCCAACCTTGTCCTCGTCGCCTGGAACATGACGAAGCTTGTGGTGGTGACTGTGGCAAAGCGGGATTGTCTCCATGTCGCTTGCCTTCGTCTGTCCGTAGCGACCGGATTTGCAATGGTGGACCTCTGTCTTGCTGTTCTGGGGCAGCCCGTATAGGTAGCAGATGATGCACGGCAGGCTTGCTACCCGCGCCATGTGGTCGCTGCCATGCTTGCCGCGAACGGGCTTGGCGGATTTCTGTGGGATGGGGCGGTCGGTGAGGTTCATTGCTGCACCTGAAACGCCGCTACCGAACCGCAGCGCGGACAGTAGCAAATCTTCCCGGCGGCGCGAAACCCAACCCAATCGCAATTCCCGCAAACAACCCGAAGAAGCTTCATCCCTGCCCCCCCCAGATATCCACGCCCTTTTCGGCGCACCACGATTCCACGAAGGTCTGCAAATCCGCCATCTGACGGACGGACAGCTTTGACGACCGAAACCCATTCGGGAAGAATGACCCGTCCAGAGACGGCAGGAATTGCACTTCCTCGCCCATCGCTCTCATGAAGATCGCCTTCCACTGGTCAGGCGCGTATTTCTTGCCCCCAAGGTCCATTGTCAGGGACACGCGGCCCAAAAGCGCCCATAACCTCGAATTCTGCTCCACCGACCGCGTGGGCGGCTTGAATTCCACATACCAATCATGCGGGACGCGCTCCGCCCATCGAATGGCTTTGGCGCGCTCCTTCTCATTGGTGATGTGTAGGGTATGGGTCATCCTGCCCTCACGTTACCGGCCCAATGCTCGCTCAGGGCTTCCCTTGCCTGCGCATAGGACACGCCCACAGACGCGGCGGCACGGGCCGCACATGCCCGAACGTCAGCATATGCAAGCCCGCCCTCGCGGCGCTCCTCCGCCTCATAGGCGGCGATGATCCTGGCTTTCTGGTCAGGGGTCATCAGAAAGGAATCTCCGAGTCATCGAAGTCTTGCCGCAAGGGTTCCCGGCTCTGCTGTTCGCGGGGAGTGTCCATTTCCTTCGGCCCGTCCAGCATCACCAGCCCCCCTGCGAAGGGACGGATGACAACCTCTGTCGTGTAGCGGTCGGCGCCGGACTGGTCCTGCCACTTGCGGGTTTCCAGCTTGCCTTCGATGTAGACCTTCGCGCCCTTCCGCAGATACTGTTCCGCGACCTTGGCGACACCTTCGTTGAAGATGGCCACGGAATGAAACTCGGTGCGCTCCTTGCGCTCGCCCGTGGATTTGTCTCGCCATGTCTCGCTTGTGGCGATGTTGAGGTTGACCACCTTGCCCCCGTTCGGGAAGGTGCGGGTTTCGGGGTCGCGCCCCAAGTTCCCGATGAGAATGACTTTGTTGACGCTGCTCATGCTGCGACCCTTTCCTTGAGAGACGCAATCTTCGCGTCCAGTTCTGCAATGAATGTTTCGACTTCGGTTTCCATGGCAGATAGTTCGCCAGGTTCCGGGGTTACTCTTGTTGACCAGAGTTGCATGTCGCCAGGCAGGCGCGGATCGAAGGACACGAAGTCACACCACGCGCGCCCGGTGCAGGCCATCTGCCAGAGCATCTGCTTGCGGTATTTGTCCGGCACCGCGTTTGCCAGCAGGGTTTCGATGTGGGTTGCCGTGTTCGGGCACTTGATTTCCAACAGCCCATCGTCACCGACAAGACCGTCAGGCGAAGCCCCGGCCATGGAGATTGACGGGTGATCGACAAAGCCAACCTCCTGCACGTCATTGCCGGTCAGGAATTCATAGGCGGCGCGGGCCTGCGGTTCCGTATCGGTGCCCCATTGCATCGCTGCGTTTGTGAAGCGGTCGGCCTGCGATCCCGTGAGGCGTTCGCAGATCAGTTCGGCCATGTAATTTGCCCGGCTGGCGCTGTATCCGGTCTTGGTGCGCGCCATCAGGTCAGCCATGCGGCTTGCCGTGACTTTTCCGAGTCTGGCCGCAATCCATTCGTCGCTGCCCTGTATCATTTTACACCCTTCTTTTTCCGCAGCGCGGCCATCGCCGTGTCGAATTGCTGCAAGGTCATTTCTTCGAGAGACGGCGCGCCGATGTAACGCAGCATCTTTTCAGCGTCCGCGCCGGTTTCCTCGATCAGGTTGGACAGCGCGACGAATTGATCCGCGTTGATTGGCTTGGCCTTCGATGCGGTGCGCGCGTCATCATCCGGCGCAGCGGCAAGACCAAGCGCGGATTTCAGCGTGTATCTTTGGAGATACGTCACCGCGCTTCCAACCGCCTGAATGTGGTTTTTGTTCCCAGATTCGTCCGGAGCGCTTTCAAGGGTGGTTTCTTCCGAATAGCCGTCCCGATGGGAAATGATGCAGGTCACGCGAACCGTGCGCCCATCTTGGCTTGTGCGGAATCGATAGGACAGCCCGTATTTTGTCAGGATAGGGTCAACCGTGCGCGCAATTTCTGCCATGTCCTCGTGGCGGTAATTCGTGCGGCCCTTCTGCGATGTGAAGTCAACTTCGCGGTTCTTGAAGATCGGCGGGATTTCCGCTTTCGCCGCAGAAATGGCTTGGTCGAAAGCCTTGCGACCCTGATTGGCCTCCCATCTCTCCTGAAGCGCCATCAGGCGTTCCAGAGCCTCGACGCTGGCCCCTGACTGCACGGCCCGGTCAATCATGTCCATCGGCGTAAGCGCGGTGTTTTCGCGCTCGACGGGGATAACCTGCACGTTGCTCATTCCGTTCCCTCCTGGATAGACCGCACGTCATACGCGGCCTTGTGAATTGCCGAGACTGTCCACATTGCGAACAGTCCCGCGAAGATCAGCGCACATGCACAGATGATTGCCGCGCCCCATCCCGCGCCCTTGTCGTCATCGAAGTGGGGGTCCATCCTTGCGGCGAGGCGTTCATGATGCTGCCGGGCTTCGAGGCGGGCCTGCGCTTGCAGGGTTTCGTAGTCATCGAAGAGTTTGTGGACGGTCATGTCGTGACCTTCACCAGCTTGCCGCCGATACAGCGATACCATGTGTCAGGCTTGATCCCGTCGCGCCCGACGATACCGCAGGCATTGGATACAATCGGCCCGTCCCATGTCGCGCGCTCGACGGCGTAAAGTCCGCAGCCGTATGACCCTCGAACCATACCCATATACCCGTCAGCATGGGCGTTTGAGTGTTCGCCCGATGCGGTGGCCGCGCCACGAGTGCCCGATGCGGTGGCCGCGCCACGAGTGCCCGATGCGGTGGCCGCGCCACTAGTGCCCGATGCGGTGGCCGCGCCCTGATCGCCCGATGCGGTGGCCGCGCCACTAGTGCCCGATGCGGTGGCCGCGCCACGAGTGCCCGCTG
>Ga0208916_10000558_pt1 | contig 17405 bp, 14 predicted proteins | sample DEB19_08_DNA_5_FD_184523 | JGI IMG/M metagenome (GOLD analysis project Ga0208916, IMG submission 184523) | Aqueous microbial communities from the Delaware River and Bay under freshwater to marine salinity gradient to study organic matter... | ecosystem: Environmental > Aquatic > Marine >... | reverse complement strand
GCCTCAAAGGCCATGCCGGCGCTCATCGCACCGTCACCAATGATCGCCACGGCATGGCGGTCTTCGCCCTTTTGCTTGGCCGCCATGGCCATGCCAAGCGCGGCAGAAATGGAGGTCGACGAATGCGCCGTGCCGAAGGTGTCGTACTCGCTTTCGCTGCGGCGCGGAAAGCCGGACAAGCCGTCCAGCTGGCGCAAACTGTCCATGCGGTCGCGCCGGCCCGTCAAAATTTTGTGTGGATAGGTCTGATGGCCCACGTCCCACACCAGCCGGTCGTCGGGCGTGTTGAAGACGTAGTGCAGCGCCACCGTGAGTTCGACCGTGCCGAGGTTCGAGCTCAAGTGACCACCGGTGCGCGACACGCTGTCCAGCAGGTAGGCGCGCAATTCGTCGGCAACCCGCGGCAGCTGCGTGCGCGGCAAGCGCCGCAAGTCGGCCGGGCTGTTGATGGTTTCGAGCAATTGGTACATCTCATTAAATCCTATGACGGCGGCTGGTCAGAAACCGCGATTGACCAACATCTTGGCCAGCGCCTGCAAGGCGACCGTGTTGTGTAGCCCGCCTGCGCGCAGGCTGGCCTGCGATTGCGAGAGCAGTTCTTGGGCGTAATTTTGAGAGGCGTGCAAACCCATCAAAGAGACAAAGGTCGGCTTGTCTTGCGCGGCGTCTTTGCCGGCCGTCTTGCCCAAAGTGCCCGAGTCGGCAGTGACATCCAGCACGTCGTCGACCACCTGAAAAGCCAGCCCAATGGCCGCGCCGTACTCACTCAGCGCCAGCTGCGCGGCCGGGCTCGGGCTGCCACAAGCAGCACCCATCAAGACGCTGGCTTGCAACAAGGCGCCGGTTTTGAGGCTGTGCATCTCGTGCAGTTGGGCCGATGAAATCGGCTGACCGACACTGGCCAGATCAATCGCTTGGCCGCCGGCCATGCCGCGAAAACCAGCGGCCTGCGCCAGTTGGCGGCACAACACCGCCTGCGTGGCAGCGCTGACGCTTGAATCTTCGGGCGTCAGCAACTCAAAAGCCAGCGCCTGCAGCGCGTCGCCGGCCAGCAAGGCCTGCGCTTCGCCAAACTGGACATGCACGGTTGGCTTGCCGCGCCGCAGCACGTCGTTGTCCATGCAGGGCATGTCGTCGTGCACCAGCGAATAAGCGTGAATCAGTTCCACCGCACAGGCGGCACGCAAGGCGGCCTCTTGGTTGCCGCCAACCGCCTCGCAGGCGGCCATCACCAGCAGCGGACGCAGCCGCTTACCGCCATCCAGCACCGCGTAGCGCATGGCGTCACCCAAGCCAGCGGGCGCCGGACGCGTCTCGGGACAAGCAACCCAGCGGGTCAAAGCGGCTTCCACCGCATTGAGTTGCAACGCCGTCCAAGCGGGCAGGTCGAAAGAAGGCGTGTTGGATGGATTCAAAGGGGATTACTCCTGCGCCCAAAGCTTGAGCTCAGTGCCTTCCAGCACCTTGATCTGGTTTTCAACCGCTTCGAGCTTGTCGCGGCAGAATTTGAGCAACTGAGCGCCACGTTGATAACCCGACAACAACTGGTCCAGCGGCATTTGCCCGCCTTCGAGCTGCATCACCAGTTGCTCAAGCTCCGCCAACGCAGACTCGTAATTCACGGGCGCTGCAGCGGTGTGCTCGGGGTTGGTCTCGGGGGTCAAAGGGGAGGCAGTCTGTTTTCTCATGGGCTCACGGTTCTGGTTTGCGCCTGATTTTAGGCGTTTGCCACCCCTCCGGACGCTGGGCGGGCTTGAACTGCACCGACAAGGGGCGAATAGCCTTGGCGAAAGGTGCTGTAGGTACAATCAAAACGATTGTCACCGCGCCTTTCGCGCCCTTCTCATCGGCCCCAAACTCCCCTCCAATGTCTCCCACGCGCATGCCTGAACCAAGCCTTCGTCTGCTGCAGGCCACCAGCCAGCTGCCTATTTCGAGCTATTTTGACCCGGGAATTTACCAGCGGGAGCAGCAAAAACTGTTTGCCAAAGGGCCGCGTTATTTGGGCCACGAACTGGCCGTGCCCAACCTAGGCGACTACTACACGCTGCCGCACGAGGGCGAAGGCCGGGCGCTGGTGCGCAATGCGTCGGGGATTGAGTTGATCTCCAACGTCTGCCGGCACCGGCAAGCCACCATGCTGCAAGGCCGCGGCAACACCGGCAGCAACATCGTCTGCCCGCTGCACCGCTGGACCTACAACATCGCCGGCGAGCTGATGGGCGCACCGCATTTTGAGATTGACCCGTGCCTCAACTTGAACCGCTACAAAACCACCACCTGGAACGGTCTGGTGTTTGAAGACAACGGCCGCGACATCGCCACCGAAATGGCCGGCCTGAGCTCGATGGCCGACCTCGACTTCAGCGGCTACCAGTTGGACAAAGTTCATTTGCACACCTGCGACTACAACTGGAAAACCTTCATCGAGGTCTACTTGGAGGACTACCACGTCGGCCCTTTTCACCCGGGACTGGGCGGCTTTGTCACCACCGACGACTTGCGCTGGGACTTGGCTGACAACTACTCGGTGCAAACGGTGGGCGTGTCCGACAAGCTCGGCAAGCCCGGCACGGATGTGTATAAAAAATGGCATGACGTGGTACTGCAATACCGCGGCGGTGCCGCGCCCAAGCACGGGGCGATCTGGCTGACCTGCTACCCGCACGTGATGGTCGAGTGGTACCCGCACGCGCTGGTGGTCAGCACGCTGCACCCGCAAGGGCCGGGCAAAACGCTGAACGTGGTGGAGTTTTTCTATCCGGAAGAAATCTGTGCTTTCGAGCGTGAGTTCATTGAAGCGCAGCAGGCCGCCTACATGGAAACCTGCGTGGAGGACGACGAAATTGCGCTGCGCATGGACGCCGGCCGGCTGGCCCTGATGCAGCGCGGCGACAACGAGTTTGGCCCCTACCAAAGCCCGATGGAAGACGGCATGCAGCACTTTCACGAGTGGTACCGGCGCGAAATGGGCGCTAGCAAAACGACGCAGATGATCTGACCTGCGTCAAGGTCTGCAACTGCACAAACAAGGCGTCGCGCAGACTGCGAAGTTCACCCAGCCGGGCCAGCGCTTCTTCGCTTTGACCTTGCGCATGGGTGTCCAGCAAAGCCTGCTCCAGCGCGTGCAGCTGCCGGTGCAGCGGGTCAATCGCCTGCAAGGCCGTTTGCACCTGCGGACTCGCCCTGTCCTGCGCCTTCAGCCAGGCGCCAAAATGACAGGGCAGGTGATTCAAGGGCAACATGTCTTTGAGCTCACCCTGCAGCACCTCTTGAACAGCCGCCACACGGGCGAAGTGTTCGGCGCGGGCAAACAGCAAAGGCAAGTCTGCGCTGCTCACGGCCGCCAGGCCATCCCAGGACGCATAGGGCTGCCACGCAGCCGACCAGCCTGGAAAGTCAGCGGCGGGCATGGCCGGCGCAATGCCGTTGCCCTGCGCTAAGTCGCAGCCGAGTTGCAACAACATCTCGCCATGCGCCATGCTCTCCACACCTTCAGCGATCACTTGCCGCCGAAAGGCGCCGGCCAAGTCGACCACGCTGGTCAAAATAGCCAAATCGTCCGCGTCGTCCAACATATTGGCGACGAAGCTCTGGTCAATTTTGAGCAGCGTGACAGGCAGGCGCTTCAGGTACGTCAGCGACGACAAGCCGGTGCCGAAGTCATCCAGGGCAAACGTCACGCCGAGCCGACGAAACGCCTCCATCACATCGGACACGCGGCTCAAGCTGTCAAACACGCAGGTTTCCAGTATTTCCATTTGCAGATCAGTCGGCCTGACGTTTGGATAGGCCGCCAGAATCTCACGCACGCGGTCAACGAAGTTTGCCTGCTTTATTTGCCGCGCACCGATATTGACGCTGACCGGAATCGTCAACCCGCTGGCCTGCCAGAGTGACACTTGGCTCAGCGCCGCATGGATTACCCACTCTCCAATCTCAATGGCCAGCGGATGGTCTTCGATGACGGGCAAAAATGCCGCCGGCAACAGCAGACCGCGCTCCGGGTGTTGCCAGCGGATCAACGCCTCTGCGCCTATGAGTTGGCCCGTGCGCATGTTCACCTTGGGCTGGTAATACAGCACGAACTCGTTCTGACTCAGCGCCCGCCGCAACTGCCTGAGATGTTCGTGATGCTCACGCACGCTGCGGTCTTGCACCGCGTCAAAGATGTGATACCGGTTCTTGCCGCTTTGCTTGGCCAGGTACATGGCTTGGTCGGCTTGGCGTATCAGTTGTTCGGCATCCACGTCTTCGTCTTGCGGATAAAAAGTGATGCCTAAACTGGCGGTGAGCTGAAGAGTCAGGTCGCCCAACTGCACTGGCTGGGACGATGCGGCGAGCAGACGAGTCAGCATAGGCACGCTGGCTGAGACGTCTTTCAGGTCGAGCAACACGGCGACAAATTCGTCACCGCCAATGCGGGCCAAGGTGTCGCCCTCGCGCAGTGTTTTCTGCATGCGCTCAGCCAGCGCAATCAGCAACTGGTCGCCGACTTGGTGGCCGTGGTTGTCATTGACGGTTTTGAAGGCGTCCAAGTCAATGAACACCACGGCCAGCAATTCACCGGCATGGCGCTTGACCTGCATCATGCCGGAAACCAGGCGGTCAGCCAGCAGCACCCGGTTCGGCAGGTTCGTCAGCCCGTCAAATTGGGCCAAGTGCTGGAGTTGCTCTTGGTGCGCCTTGGACCGGGTGATGTCCGTGAACATAGCCACATACTGCTTGATATTCCCACGGGTGTCGCGCACGGCGACGATGCTTTCCATCAGTGCGATGGGTTCGCCATTTTTGTGACGGTCCAACAGTTCACCAGACCAATGGCCTTGCTCAGCCAGCGTCCGAAACAAGGCCGCGTAAAACGCTTGGGTCTGCGCACCGGCGTTGAGAAAGCGTGGATTTCGCCCCAGCACCTCAGCCCGGCTGTAGCCGGTGATGTGGGTGAAGGCGTCGTTGACGTTGATGATCCCACCGTCGGCAGTGGTGATCATGATGCCTTCACGGGCGATGTTGAAGACGCTGACGGCCTGAATCGATTCCTCGGCTTTCACGCGCTCAGAAATGTCGCGCGCCGCCGTGAAAATACCTTGCAGCTCACCGTTGTGGTCAGACACAACAGAGGCATTGCAGGAGACCACTGTTTCGGTCCCGTCTTTGGCGCAAGCAGTGAGCTCGTAGTTGTTCAGCTGCTTTTCTTTCAGCACCTGCTGGATGGCCGCTTGGGCCCGCTCCGGATCAGTGAAGTAACGCCTGAAAAGACTGCCGACCAGCTCGCTCCGGCCGAAACCCGTCAGTCTTTCCATTTGTACGTTGACGTCGGTGATGATGCCAGCGGCGCTGACGATCGTCAGCGCGTCGACGCTGGTTTCAAACAGCGAACGCGTGTAAATCTGCAAGTCAGACAGGCGTTGCGCCACTTTTTGCCGCTCGGCTTCAAGTTCTTTTCGCTGGGTGTTGTCGGTTCCGATCAACAGGTAACCGATGATCACGCCCGCTTCATCGCGCAGCGCTGTGACGGACACGATCGCCGGAAAACGGCTGCCATCTTGGCGGACGTAGGTCAGCTCGTAATTATCTTCAATGCCGCGCGACGCTTTGTAGACCAAGGACTCAAAGCCGGGGGTAATCGGGGTGCCAAACTCGTCACTCAAATACTTGGCGCGCTCGATCAACTCTTGCGGATCAGCCATGTCACCGGGAAACAGCTTGCCCACCGCATCGGCAGCTGAGTAGCCCAACATGTGCTCAGCACCGACATTGAAAATCTGGATCAAGCTTGTCGCATCGGTCGCTATATAGGCGAAATTCACGCTGCTGTAAATCGCTCGATGCAGCGCGTCAGTCTTCATCAGTCGCTCTTTCAGGCTGTCCATCAGCGACTCCCCCCTCTGAACCGAAGCGCGGGGGGGGGGGGGCTACCCCGAGTTTTGACACCACTGTGAGTCATCCACAATCCTGTTGAGAGTCACCCTGAAAATCTGCAGAACTTGCATCTTCAGTTCACTCTAAATAAAGTGGCTTGCGGCAACTTGGCCGGCTGGCTTTTTTGGCTGTCAGCGCAATGCCCGACACGCGTTGAATCAATGCGAAGATGCGCTCCATCCGAGCGTCATGAAAGAAATGTCCATGCACCCTGTCCTGATTTCCGTTGCCGAGTTGCAAACCCTGCTGAACAGCCAGCAGCGCTGCATGATTTTTGACTGCAGCTACGAGCTGACTCAGCCCGCTGCCGGCCCGCAACACTACGCGGCCAGCCACATTCCCGGGGCGGTTTATGCGCACCTCGACAGTGCGCTGAGCGCCATGCACAACGCGCCCATCACGCCGTCACTGCGAGCGCAGCGCGGCAGTCCATCACCGAGCGCCGCAGAGATGGATGGCCGCGCTGCGCTCGCCATGACGGATGCTGAGCGGGCCATGACGCAGGCCGCGTCTGGCGGGCGTCATCCGTTGCCGAGTCGGGAGCGCTTCGCCACTTGGTTGTCGAGCGTCGGTTTTGCCAACGACATGCAAGCGGTGGTCTATGACCGCAACGGCGCGAACTACTGCGGCCGGCTGTGGTGGATGCTGAAATGGGCCGGCCATGACGCCGTGGCCGTGCTCGACGGTGGCCTGCAAGCGTGGCAAGCTGCTGGCGGCCCAGTGACCTCAGGCGATGAACCAGCGCACGCACAGTCGACTTTTTTATTGAATAAACCCAAAGCGCGTCTGGTCGACACCGCCGCGGTAGAACAACGCCTCGGCCGACCCGAACAAACGCTGATCGACGCGCGGGCGACACCCCGTTTCAAAGGTGAGGTCGAGCCGCTGGACCCGGTGGCCGGACACATTCCGGGTGCGCTGAACCGCCCTTTCGCACTCAACCTCGGCCCCGATGGCAAGTTCAAGTCAGCGCAACAATTGAGAACCGAATTTGCTGCCTTGCTGGGGCAACGCAGTCCGGCCACGGTGGTGCACCACTGCGGCAGCGGCGTCAGCGCCCTGCCCAATATGCTGGCGATGGAAATCGCCGGACTGCACGGCAGCGCCCTGTACGCCGGCAGTTGGAGCGAGTGGTGCAGCGACCCTGCCCGACCCGTCGCGCAAGGCTGAGCCCGTGCCGACACAGACTGAGCGAGCTGATCCAACTTACCAGCTGTATGTCCTTGAATGCGCAGACGGCACGCTGTACACCGGCGTCGCGATCGACGTGGTGGAGCGCTTCATCAAACATCTGTTGGGCCTGGGTGCGGCCTACACCCGCTCGCATCCGCCGCTGCGGGTGCTGGCCTGCCGCGGCTACCCGAGCAAGGGCGACGCACTGCGCGCCGAGTACGCGCTGAAACAATTACCAAGGCCGCACAAGCTCGGGTTTTTCAAGGCCCATGAGCGGCTTGAAGATGCGGCCCTGCCCACCATGAAGGGCCGCCGGCGTCAATGACTGCTGTGCGTCAGGTGACTGGCCAGCGTCACCATGCCCATGCCGACCACCAACCAGATGATCTGCGCAACGGTCTCGCGGGCTGACAGCTTTTTTTGCAATTGCGGGATCAAGTCGGCCAGCGCCACGTACAAAAAACTGCTGGAAGCAATGGCCAGAAAGTACGGCAAATAAGCCTTCAGCTCCGCCACCAAAAAGTAACCCACCAGACCGCCCATGGCCGTCAGCGCACCCGCAAGCGAGACCTTCAAAAAGGCCATCCGACGGTTGTCGCTGGCCTGCCGGAGCACCGCCAAGTCGCCCATGTGGTGTGGGACTTCATGCATCAGCACGGCCAGCGCCGCCACCACACCGAGCCGCATGTCCGCCACAAAAGCGGAAGCGATCAACACGCCGTCGCCAAAGCAATGCACGCTGTCGCCGGTCAGAATGGCCCAGCTACCGCTGCTGCGGTGCTGATGGCCTGCATGTGCTTTGTGTTCATCGTGGTCGTGATGGTGCGCATGGTGGTGCTCGTGACCGTGGTGCCAGAGCTCGGCCTTGTCGAGCAAAAAGAAAAATATCAGGCCGGCCAGCAGCGTCGGAAACAGATGGTCAGCACTGACTTGGCTTTCAAACGCTTCGGGCAACAAGTGCATGAAGGCGGTGGCCAACAACGCGCCAGCGGCCAAGCTGAGCATGTGCTCGGTGTAGCGCGACAACATGCCGAAACCTAGCAAAGCGGCCAGCCAGACGCTGCCCACACCCGCCATCAGCGTGGCCGCAAGAATTGCCAACAAAGTCATATAAACGCCAATTTCCAAGAACCCAAGAGCCGACAAACAAGCCCGGCAACCAAGAAAGGTCAACCGGGCGATGGGTGCTTATTATCCAGCGTCGGCACGCGGTCGGTTAAGCGACGCCGCGGGCCTTGAACCAGTCGAGTGTTCGCTTGAAACCGTCTTGCGCAGCCTCGGCCCGGTAGCTCGGGCGGTAGTCGGCATGAAAAGCGTGGCCGACATCGGGGTAGACCACGAACTCAGACGCTTTGGCGGCCGCATTGCCGGCGCTGCCCGCTGCGGCCAGTGCGGCCTTCATCTGGTTGACGGTTTCAAGTGGGATGCCACTGTCTTGCCCGCCATACAGGCCGAGCACCGGCGCCTTTTGCGTGGCGGCCAGCGCCAGCGGATGCTTGGGCGTGAGGGCTGACGATTCACCCACCAGGCGACCATACCAAGCCACGCCGGCCTTGACCTTGCTGCTTTGCTGCGCGTACAGCCAAGTGATGCGACCGCCCCAGCAAAAGCCCGTGATGGCAACTTTTTCGGAGTTGCCGCCGTGCTGGGCCGCCCAGTTCACCGCGCCGTCCAGGTCAGTCATCACTTGGGCGTCTGGTGTTTTAGAGACCACCTCCGACATCAGCTTGGCCATCTCGCTGTAAGCGCCGGGGTCACCTTGCCGCGCGAATAATTCAGGCGCAATGGCCAGGTAACCGGCACGGGCAAAGCGGCGGGCGGTGTCAGCGATGTATTCGTGGACCCCAAAAATCTCGTGAATGACCAGCACCACCGGCAAATTGGTTTTGCCCGCGGGGGCCGCAAAGAAAGCCGGCACCTTGAAGCCGTTGACCTCGTACATGATCTCGCCCGTGGTCAGGCCTTCAGATGACGTTTTGATCGCCGTCTGTGCCATCAGTGGCATTGCGGCGGCGGCATAACCCACACCCAAAGCGGCCTTGAGTGCGGTGCGGCGGCTGGCACCGGCCTCCGTCGACTGTCCTGGCAAGAGCGCATCAAAGTCTTTTTTCTGGTCTGGGTTTAGCATGCAGATGTCCTTGGTTGGGGTTGGTGAATAAAGGCCAATTAAAAACAAGTGAGAAGAAAATAAAATTCCGCCTGACAGTCTAGCCAGTCAGCCGCGGCCTGGCCAGAAACAAAGCGTTACCACGGCTGCGGCGCAGGGCTTTGGCCGAAACCAAAACCGCTGACTACAAGCTGCTTTAATTCCTGCATGACTGACCACACACCCTCGCTGACCTGCGCCGCGCCCGATATTCGCCTGCCCGCTGGTGCCCTGCCGGTGGCTTGCGTCGACATAGGAGGAACCAAGGTGGCGGTGAGCTTGGTCGATGAACACGGCATCCGCAGCCGGCTTGTCGAGCCGACCGTCAAAACGGGCGAGCCCGATGCGTTGGTGCAGCAAGTCATTCGCCTGCTGAGCAGCAGCTGCACCGCCGCCCAAATGGACCTGGATCAGATCGCCGCCGTGGGCGTGGCCTCGTGTGGCCCGTTTGTGCTGAACAACGGCTTGGTTGAACTGGCCGCACCCAACATTTGCGGCGGCTTGGCGGGCGCTGCACGCGGTTTGCCCAACCACTGGACCAGCGCCTTGCTTGAGGCACCGCTGCGCACGGTCTTCACCGATGTGCGGATTGAGAACGACGGCATTGCGGCGCTGCAGGCCGAGCGCCGCTGGGGCGCTTTGCAGGGCATGAACCACTGCGCGTACGTCACCTGGAGCACTGGTATCGGGGTGGGCCTGTGTGTCGGCGGCCACTTGCTGCGCGGTAAAAACGGCAACGCCGGCCACGCGGGTCACATGTTTGTCAGCGACAACAGCGACGCCTTGTGTGGCTGCGGCAACCTCGGCGATGTCGAAGCGCTGGTGGCTGGCAATGCCCTGCCGCGGCGTTTTTCAGCCCTTGGCTACGCTGACGCTGCGGCTCTTTTGACCGCAGCCGGACAGGGCGAAGCCACCGCCGTGGCCATCGTTGACGATCTCTGCCGCGTGCTCGGCCGGGCCTTGTACAACTTGGTGGTGACGCTGGACTTGCAATCCATCAGCTTGGGCGGCAGTGTCTTTTGGCACCACCGCGACTACCTGCTGCCGCGCCTGCAAAGCCACATCAGCGGCAAACTGCCGGCGCTGACGACTGGCGTTGTGCTGCGGCCCGCAGGTCTGGGTGAGCGGGTCGGTGACTATGCTGCGCTGGCCTTGGTGGTTTGATCGGCTTGTGACGGGTCGGCTTCAATGCGGACTTGTCTCCGCCAGCGTTTTGAGAAACAACTTGCGCCACCAATGCACGTCTTCGGTGCGGATCCTTTCGAGCAGGTGTTGATGCCGGCGCTGACGTTCAACCAGCGGCATCTGCAGTGCCCGCTGAATGATTTCTGCGGTGCCGTGGGTGTCGTAAGGGTTGACCAACAAGGCTTCTTTGAGCTGCTCGGCCGCACCCGCAAAGCGCGACAGCACCAACACACCGGGGTCGGCCGGGTCTTGCGCTGCAATGAACTCTTTGGCCACCAAGTTCATACCGTCGCGCAACGGCGTGACCAGCGCGACTCTGGCCGCGCGGTACAAGCCGGGGAGGCGTTTGCGCGCGACATTGCGATGGATATAGCGCACCGGCATCCAGTCCAGCTCACCAAAGTCGCCGTTGATGGAACCGCACAGGCTTTCAAGCTCTTGGCGTAAATCGCTGTAGGTGTGCATGGCCTCGCGACTGGGCGACGCGATCTGGATCAAGGTCGCGCTGTTGAGGTTGTCTGGATAAGACTGCAGCAGCTGACGAAAAGCGCGCAGGCGTTGCGGCAAACCCTTGGAATAGTCCAAGCGCTCGACGCCGAGCAAGAGCTGGCGGCGCGAGTATTCGTCCTTCATGCGCTCGTACATCTCACGCGCTTCTTTGGCGTGCGTCAAGGCCGCGAATTCGTCAACGTCAATGCCAATCGGAAAAGCCCGGGCCTGCACGGTGCGTCCGAAGGCCCGAAACTGATGCTGGTCGAGCGTCTCAGCTTGCGCCTCGCGGCCCACATAGACCGAGAAATGCTCAACATCCGACTGGCTTTGAAAACCCACCAGGTCATAGGCAAAGAGCGAACGAATCAGCCATTCGTGCTGCGGTATGGCCGCCAAAATCAATGGCGGCGGCAGCGGCGTGTGCAGAAAAAAGCCAATCCGATTTTTGCAACCCATCGCCCGCAGCTCGTCAGCCAACGGAATCAGGTGGTAGTCGTGGACCCAGATGATGTCGTCCGGCAACAGCTGCGGCATCAGTTTTCTGGCCATCATCTGGTTGACGCGTCGGTAACCGCGGATGAAGCCTGCATCGAAATCAGCCAAGTCCAAGCGGTAATGAAACACCGGCCAGAGCACACCATTGCTGTAACCCAGGTAATAGCTGTCGTGGTCTTCGCGGCACATGTCCAGCGTGCTCAGCGTCACCTTGCCGGCCTGCTGGATGTGCAACTCACCCTCGCCCGGCGTGCCGCCCTCGACGACCGTTCCGCTGGAGCCAAACCAAAGCCCGCCATTGACCGACAAGGCGTCACCCAGCGCCACCGCCAAGCCACCCGCTGCGGCTTTGCGCGGGTCGCCGACACGGTTGGAAACCACCACCAGCCGACTCAAACCTGACTCTCCCACGGTGCGGACAGACGAACGGCCGCGTTGATGATGCCGACCATCGAGTAGGTTTGGGGAAAGTTGCCCCACATTTCACCGGTCACCGGGTGGGTGTCTTCAGACAACAAACCCAAGGGGTTGCGGGCCGCCAGCATGGCTTCAAAAATCTCTTGCGCCTGCGCTTTTCGGCCGATGCGCGCCAAGGCGTCGATGCGCCAGAAGGTGCAGATATTGAAGGCCGTTTCGGGTTTGCCGAAATCATCAGCAGACTCGTAACGGCGCATGTAAGGGCCGTCGCACAGGTAGGTTTCGAGCGCATCTACCGTGGCCACAAAACGCGGGTCTGTCGGCTCAATGAAGCCAACTTCAATCATCAGCAACACGCTGGCGTCCAAGTCATGAGCACCAAAGCTGGCAGCAAACGCCTGACGCTCATCGCTCCACGATTCACGCAGAATTCGATCGCGCATGACCTGCGCGTGGTCGTGCCAGTAGCGCGCGCGGTCGGCTAAATTGAGCGTCACGGCGATCTTCGCCAAGCGGTCACAGGCGGCCCAGCACATCAGCGCGGACGAGGTGTGAACCCGGGCGCGGGTGCGCAGCTCCCACATGCCAGCGTCGGGCTGGTCGTAATAGCGCAGCGCCTGTTCACCGACCGCTTCCAAGCGTGAAAATTCGGCGTCACCGGCGCGGTACAGCAGGCGTTGGTCGTGAAATGACTGGGCTGCTCCCAGCACCACATTGCCGTACACATCGTGTTGAAAATGCTCTTGCGCCTGGTTGCCCACCCGCACCGGCCCCATGCCGCGGTAGCCGCCCAGGTGCGCATGAACGAGCTCGGGCAGTTCGCGCTCGAGTCCGATGCCGTAGAGCGGCTGGATGTGACCGCCGCCGGCCTGCACCACCACGTTGCTCAGCCAACGCAGATAGTCTTCCATGGTGCCGACTTCAGACAGGCTGTTGAGCGCGCGCACCACAAAAAAAGCATCGCGCAGCCAGCAGTAACGGTAATCCCAGTTGCGGCCGCTGTCGGGTGCTTCAGGAATGCTGGTGGTCATGGCCGCCACGATGGCACCGGTGTCTTCAAACAGCGACAGCTTGAGCGTGATCGCTGCGCGGATGACGGCTTGCTGCCATTGCAGTGGCAGATGCAGGCGCTGGCTCCATTTGCGCCAGTAGGCCAAGGTTTCCAGTTCAAAGATGCGCGCAGTGTCGGCAATGCCGTCGGCCAGTGACTCGTCTGCACCCAGCAGAAAGTGGTGTTCACGGGTCAGCACAAACGGCTGGCGCGAGATCAGGTGTGAGAGCGGCGCGTCGGTGTTCAGGCGCAGCGTCAATGCGTCACCGACATACCGCAGGTGGTTGCTGCCCTGGGTCACGACCGGGTGTTGACGGCCCCAGTCGTAACGAATGTCAAGTGACACGCGGATCCGTGGCGCGCCTTGAACAGGCCGCACCCGGCGCACCAGCGTCATGGGTTTGAACATGCGCGAACGACGCTCAAAGCGTGGCGCGAAGTCGGTGATTTCAATGCACTGACCGTCGTGGTCAAACAGTTGCGTGCGCAGCACAGCGGTGTTGTGGTCGTAGGCTTGTTGGCTGTGCGAAAAATTTTCAATTTCTATCGCAAAAGCGCTGCCTTGGTCGCTCGCGTCCAGCAGCGCATTGAAGACCGGATCGCCGTCAAAGCGCGGCAGACAGCACCAGACAATCCGGGCACGCCCATCCACCAGCGCGCTGAAGGCGCAGTTACCGATCACCCCCAGCGACAGAGACGCCGGCAAGGGTGCGGCAAAGTGGCCGTCAATTGGGGCGCTTTTCATCTGGAGAATCTTTCCAAGTGGGCATCGGCCAAGCTGGCGGCAGACGCCTCCAGCCAGGCACTCAGGTGTGCCACGCTGTCGCAACGCAGGCCAGCCCGACTCGGCCCACTGCCCACCTTGATGGCCTGCCCGCCCATGCGCAAAACCTGCTCAAAACCGTCTTCGTCGGTCACGTCGTCACCCACAAAGACCGGCACACGACTGGCAAACGGCGCCTCGCCCATGAAGGCCGCAATAGCGGTGCCTTTGCTGACCCCGGCCGGCCTGAGATCAATCACATATTTACCTTGCATCAGCACCAGTCCAGGGCTGTGCGCCTGCGCAGCGCGCATCTCGCGCAAGCACAGCGTCTCCAGTTCAGGGGCATGCCGGTAGTGCAGGCTGAGCCCCCAATTTTTTTGTTCCAGCAAGAGTGCTGGGTGCTGCGCCACCAGTGCCTGGGCCGCTTGCAACACAGGCTCTATACGGACCGCTGGCGCGCTGCTCATGCGGCCCGCAGCGTCACGGCGCAGAGCGCCATGTTCAACCGCTGAAGGCAATTGCAGCGGCGCCAAAAAACCATCGAGGTCTGGCAGTCGGCGGCCGGACACCAGCGCCAATGCGCCGCCAAGTTGCTGCTGCAGTGCGAACAAGGTGTCGCGCAACCGTGGCGGGATCCGGACCGCTTGTGGATGGGACGCAATCTCAACCAAAGTGCCATCAAAGTCGAGAAACAGCGCCGTGTCAGCCGTGAGTCGGTGGGCGCTGGAAAGCTGGATTTGGCTGGGCGATGAAGTGGGAGGGGTCAATTGCGTTGGCATCTGAGTTCACCATAGCAGAGCCAGCGGCATAAGCTTGTAGGCCAAAAGCTTGCATGACTTTTAAAAGTTTGCAAGCGAGTGATGTCGCTAAGGGCGCGACTGCCAATCTGTCAAACGCAACCGTTCAACCAACAGCATGTGCGGCAGCGTCAACGCAGCCAGCGCCACAAACAGCCACTGCAACTGGCGCGCACTGATCGACGTGTCAGCCCCAGCCGGCCACAGCGTCCAGCCGATGGCGCTCAGCACCAGCAACCCCAGTATCGGCAAGGCAGCGACCAGCGCCATTCGGATTGGCGCCACGCTGGTGAATCGCTGAGTCCGCAAAATATGCCGTGCGCTGTGCATGGCGCAGAAATAAACGGCAAAACCGAGCAAGGGCGTGGCGGTTAAAGCCAACAAACCAAGCGCCGCCATTTCCATCGTCCGCCAGCCATCACTATTTTTTCTACGCACCAACGCCCACGCCACCCAGCACAGCAAAGCCAACATGCACGGCCAGGCGATCAGTTGCAATGCGGCGACCACCGGCTGCGCCGCGTTTGCGCCTACCAGCTGCGAAAAAAGCCGCAACAATTCAGACGCATGCCACGCGGCCGGCAGTGCGACCACTGCCGTGCCGAACACCAAGCGCTCAAAAAATGTCGCACCAGACGACAAATCGCCCGAAAAATGCAGCACCGAGACAGCCAGAAAGCCAATCAAAAAAACCATCGGCAACCACCACCAAAGCAACACCACCGAGGCGGCCAGCAACAAGTAAACAAGGATAAAACCCAGCCACGCGGCGCGGCTCTTGATTCGCCAAAACGCTTGCGCAAACAATGGGTCTAATGCCCCGTGTGGCACGCCCAATAAAAGAATCAGCCAAGCCGCCAACCACCATTCACACTGCGGCAACAACGGTGGCAAGAACAGCGACAAAAAACCCGTCAACAGCGCCAGCAAGCTGAACCCTAAGCCCTGCCAACGCATCGGATTGAGCCTCATGAGGGTGACCGAAAAAGTTGTTGCAAAAAGGGTTTGAAAGGCAAGGCCAAAGCCACGGCAGCGTGGTCAGCGAGACGCCCACGGTCACTCAAAAAGCGAATGATGCGCTGGCTCTCAACCCGGCCGAACATGTCGGCAAAGAGTTGTGGTGCAAGTTGCGGCTGACGCTCGATGACACTCAAAAACAGACGGTCCATCCACGCCGAAAAGCACGGGTCTGGCGGGTGCCCGACCGCTGCGCCGGCGTCAGCCAAACGCGCTGCGCAGTCAGCCGCCCAGCGCTGAATTCGTTGAAAGGCATAACCCGTGGCTGGCCTGGCCGCACCGGCGAACAAACCGGCACGCACATAGCTCGCCGCTTGTTCAGGCGGTGCGGCAACCGCCGGCGACGCACTCAACCCCATCGGTAAAACACCGTGCTCAGAGCGCCGCCGTGTGAACGTTGCACCCCTGACGCGCTGGGCGATGGCGGCATCCAGATCAGCGGCCAAGGCCGCAGCAGCGACCGGTTGCGCAGCAAACACGGTGAATTCAACCAGCGCGCGCGTGCGCGAGGTCGGCAACACATAACGGAAGGCCACACGCTCTGGACTGGCGCTTGAAAAGTCCATCAAGACCGCGCAGTCTGGATCAAAAACGGGCTGCTCGCACTCTATTTCATGGCCGTAAAAAGACTGCCACAAAAGCGCCCTGTTGGCAGCTGGCACCAGCGGCCGGGTGTCGACGACCATCGACGCAGTCAGCGGCCCGGCTGAGGTTTCAACATGCCAGTGACCGCCGCGACAGTGCGCGTCAGACAGCAAGCGCGTGGCCATCTGCAGTTGCAGTTGGGGCGCGTCTGTCAGCGCCGCCACAGCCGCTGTATAAAACTGCTCTGACGACACCATTCGGTAAGGTGTCTGCGAACAATCAAGCTGCGCAACTCGACCGCCGTTGCGCACCGACACGGTCCGCCATTGGTGCGTGGCCAGCGTCGCAAACGGCGTTGTGTCATCGCCCCAAAAACACCAGGTCCGGTCGTTGCCATAGTGCGCTCTCTGCTCCAAAATCAGCGTTCGCGGGGCCCGCTGTTGGCGCTTGGCCAATTGCATTGCCAGGCTCAGACCAGCGCAGCCGCCGCCCACAATCAGCAGCTCTACATCAGCGGGCATGACGCCAACAAGCTGCGGTCTGCAAGGAGGGAGAATTCGTCAGTGCGTCATGCAAACCAGCGTCATGCTGCGCCGGTCGCGACCAAAATGAAGCCCTGAATGGAACGCTCAGCAAGGCCTGCGACGTGATGACCGCCTTGCGCCAGGTCGGCACCACAGCCCGCTCGTCGCCACAAAAAAGCGGCCGCATCCTGAGCTGCAAACCGATGCCGCGGTAAACCCGAGCCGCCACCAACATGCCAGCACGCGCGCGCAACGGCAAATACGACAAGCCGAGCTCACCGCTTTGGTAATACGTGTCGGCGCAGTCGAGCAACTCAACAACACAGGTTTGCAGCGCAGCCCGCATTTTTGCGTCCGCTTGGAGCAGTTGCGCAGGCATCAAATCGCCGACCATGGAGGCCGGTAAATAGCGCCTACCGATTGCCGCGTCAGCCGAGATGTCACGGCAAATATTCGTCAGCTGCATGGCAATGCCCAAGTCCACGGCGTGCGCAAAAGCCTCGCTGTCGTGCGTGTCAAGTACCTTGCACATCATCAAACCAACCGTGCCGGCGACTTGGTAGCCATACCGCAGCAGCGCGTCCAAACTCTGCATCCGCACCAATTGCAAATCGGACTCAACACCAGCCACCAAGTCCAGCAAAATATCAGCCTCAATGCCGCACTCGTGCATCAGCGCCAAGCCGTCTTGCAAGATCGGGTCGTCAGAACGACCGCTGCGAAGCGACGCTGCGACCACCGCCAGCGCTTGCTGCGCCTGCAGCACCGAATCACCCTCATCAGCCATGTCGTCAATGTACCGGCACAAGCGGTACAAACGTGTGGCGCGCGCCGC
>Ga0208916_10000557_pt1 | contig 17411 bp, 18 predicted proteins | sample DEB19_08_DNA_5_FD_184523 | JGI IMG/M metagenome (GOLD analysis project Ga0208916, IMG submission 184523) | Aqueous microbial communities from the Delaware River and Bay under freshwater to marine salinity gradient to study organic matter... | ecosystem: Environmental > Aquatic > Marine >... | reverse complement strand
CGCTGTCAGCGGCCACGACTGTCTTGATTTGTTGGCCGCCGGTTTGCAGCCGCACGCTATTCTGATGGACTTGGCCATGCCCGGCATCGACGGTTGGGAAACCATTCGCCGGCTGCGCGTCTTGGGTGCATCGTCTGCAGCTTTGCAGCCAGCGCAACCCCAGATCGCGATTGTTTCGGCCAACGCTTTTGACAAGGGGCTGGAGAACGATGTCGGCATTCGTCAAGAAGACTTCATCCTCAAACCGGTGCGCCACAGCGAGCTTCTGGACTGGCTTGAGCGCCAACTGTCTTTGACCTGGCTGACACAAGCGCCTGCTCCAGCTGCGGCGGCGGTGGCCGCGCCGCTGCCGGCGCTGGTCTGGCCGGCAGCGACTGAGCTGAAAGCGCTGAGCGAACTCATCAACCTGGGATTTGTCCGCGGCATCATGAATCAGCTCGACAAGATAGAAAAAGCCCAACCCGAGTGCCATGCATTTGTGGCCGCCATGCAAGGGTTGGCGCGTCAATTTGAGTTTGACGCCATGGCCCGGCAAATCGACATGCAAGCAGCTTTGCAAAAAACGCTTTCAGGAGCCGCCATATGAGCCCCATGAACTCCCTACCGTTGGCGCAAACGCTAGACCGCGCCAACAGCGATGTCGTCTTGATCGTCGATGACGTACCGGACAACCTCGCTGTGCTGCACGACGCGCTGGACGAATCGGGCTACACGGTGCTGGTGGCTACCAGCGGCGAGGCCGCTTTGCAACGCGCTGCGCAAGCGCTGCCCGACATTATTTTGCTCGACGCCATGATGCCCGGCATGGATGGCTTTGAGGTGGCGCGCAGGCTCAAAGCCTCACCCGCCACTGCGCCGATTCCGATTGTCTTCATGACCGGGCTGACCGAGACCGAATACTTGGTGGCGGCGCTCGACGTCGGCGGTGTCGACTACGTCACCAAGCCGATCAAACCCAAAGAAGTATTGGCGCGCATTGCAGTGCATTTGCAGGGCGCACGCGAAAAGCGCCAGGCCCGTAACGCCTTGGACGCTTTTGGCTACGCCACCATCACGGTGCGCGTGAGTGACGGCAAACTGATGTGGCAAACCCCGCTGGCACGCGAGCTGTTGCAGCGCTATTACGGCACGGCCGCGCCGCAAACGCCAGAAGCCGTGCTGAACTGGCTGCGCCGCCACGTGGCCACAGCCGAGCAGTTGGCCGCGCAGCAGACAGAGCCACCGCGTTTGAGTTGTGAGCAGGGCGCCAAGCGCCTGACCTGCCGGCTGCACCAGCAGACCGGCGACGACGACTGGCTGATCATCATGCGCGAAGAATCCGACGAAACCGTCATCCAAGCCATGAGTCTGAGCTTCAAGCTAACAGCCCGCGAAGCCGAGGTGCTGTATTGGGTTGTCAAAGGCAAGATCAACCGGGACATTGGCGACATTCTGGGGACCAGCCCGATGACGGTTAAAAAGCACTTGGAGAGGGTTTTTGCCAAGCTGGGCGTCGAAACACGGACGGCCGCTGCCGGCATGGCCATGAACCGGATCCGGCAGTTGCACCCGCAGTTTGAAAACTAGTCAAGCGGCTAAAATGCGACAACTTTCATAAAACGCTACAATCCAAACTTCGGTATCGCAATTGCTTTATGTGTTCAGCCTTTCCAAATTCATATCTTGAAGTGGCTTGATTTCATCAGCGCGGCGCTTCTCAGAGCCCGGACTTCTCAGTGTTTTCAGTGCCCATACAGCCCTGAACCTTGCCAGCACTGTTCTATTTTCCTAGCAAAGACTTCCCAAGCGGTGCCTATACCGGTTAATAACCGGACCTCCCTTGGCTTGCTCGCAAGTCGTTTGTTTCCCCTTTTATATGTGCCCGGCCTCCGCTGGGGCACCGCAATTTTCATGAATTATCACCACCTTATTGAGGTTGGTAAGTACCGGGTTTCACCCCTGGCGACCCAACTTGACGATGGCGGCTTTTCCGCTTCGGTCTCTATTCGTTCTGGCAAAGGAAGCGGCACGCACGACCGTGTTTCCCGCTTCACCAGATTGTTCGACAATGCGCCTGCCGCATTGCATTACGCGACCGAGCACGCGCTGGCCTGGATTGGCGAGCGCAATTCCCATAACACCCGCGCATTGGCTTGAAGCCAAGACGTCTGGCCGAGATTTTTGTTTTTATCTGAAGGAGATGCAGCCATGGCAAAAGAAGAACTGATTGAAATGCACGGTCTGGTGGAAGAGGTGCTTCCGGACTCGCGCTTTCGTGTCACGCTAGACAACGGCCACAAACTGGTGGCTTATACCTCCGGCAAGATGCGCAAAAACCACATCCGAATTTTGGCGGGTGACCAAGTTTCCCTGGAACTCTCACCTTACGACCTGAGCAAGGGCCGCATCACCTTCCGGCATATTGCGGGTCGTGCACCCACAGGTTCAGCGCGTCCACCTTCGCGTTGATACCTTCGCCAAGGGTAGCGCGGCTTCGTGCCGCACGCAGCTCCTGGCGATTTTGTTGCTCTCCTTGAATCGGCTACCTTTGGGTAGCCGTTTTTCGTCCCCGCCTACAACCCACGCCGCAGTTGTATCGCTCTATGTCTTCGTCCTACAAGATTCGTGGCCGCTTACTGACGCGCTTAGCCCAGCTTTTTTTTAAACTGAACACGCCTTCAAAATTTAGCAACTTCAATCTCAATCAGGAGTCCTTCATGAGTTCAGAAAATCCAAGTCAAAAAGCAACATCTAAGCGCGGCTTCGCATCGATGGACCCGCAGCGGCAAAAAGAAATTGCCAGCTTAGGCGGCAAAGCGGCTCACGCTAGCGGCAAGGCCCACGAGTTCAATACCGCTGAGGCGCGCGAGGCTGGCCGCAAAGGTGGCCGTGCCGGTCGCCGTTCTGCTTCTGGCAGCAGTGCAACAGCCGAATCCTGAATTCGCGCTAAGACGTTCCGAATGGCCCGCAACACCTTGGCGGTGTTGCGGGCCTTCTTTTTTGGTCGGCGCTGTCTGACGATGCCCGCCAAGCTGACCCCGCAAAGTGCTTTCATCTGTATAGCAAGACCCCCCAGGTCTATTGAAAGGAAAGCATCATGGCAACCAGCAGTATTTTGGGCGGTGATTGGGTGCCTAAGCGCCCCGCCGGAACGGACGTCGGCAGCTTGGGGCCGAGCGACAGCACGGACAGCGGCAGCGACGCACGCGGCGCGTTTGACGACGACGAGTTGAGCAGTGACACCGATGCGCAGGGCACGGGTGAGCGCAGTTCGGTCGACCCGCGAAGTGGCCCCATAGACGCCGACATCCTGCCGGATCACATAGAGAACCTGCCGATGCTCGATATTGACATTGAAATTCAGACGGCTGCCATTGAAGATCGGGCTTCACGGGATGACTTCGACGCTGTCGACATGGGAACTCTGGCTGCAGAAGAGGAGATACCGCTGACGCCGGATGATGAGGAGTAGCGCTTCTCGCCAGTCACCTGTCTGGGGTGCTTGTGCGGACTGCGCTGCGCGTACCCGTTACCATCTGCCGTATCGCTCACCGCCCAACTTTGATACGCCGCATGAAACAGCCCCTATTCAGCAATTCCGGATCTTTTGAAAACAGATTTTTTCTGTGGTTGCTGGTCTTTGTTTCGTTGGCTTTTTTGTGGGTGCTGTCGCCGTTTTATGGGGCGGTCTTCTGGGGGGCTGTGTTTGCCATCGTGTTTGCACCCTTGCATGCACGACTGCTTAAAACCATGCCCCTGCGGAACACGCTGGCTGCGGCCTTGGCGCTCTTGTTCATTTTGCTGTTGGTCATCTTTCCGCTCAGCCTGGTCAGCGCCCTGCTGGTGCAAGAGGCGGGGCTGGTCGTTCAACGCATGCAATCGGGAGACTTGAGCTTCAGGGTTTACTTCCAGCAGATCTTCGATGCTTTGCCTGACTGGGCGAACGGTTTGTTGACCCGTTTTGGACTGACCGACATGAGCTTGGTGCAGGAGCGTGTGGCTGTCAGCCTGACGCAGGGGAGCCAATATTTTGCAACGCAAGCGTTGAGCATTGGTCAAAATACCTTTGATTTTCTGATGAGTTTTTTCATCATGTTGTATTTGTTGTTTTTCTTTTTGCGCGATGGGACTGCCCTGGGCCAGCGTATGACGGACACGTTGCCGTTGGATGCTGACATCAAGCGGGATCTGTCAAGCAAGTTCATCACCGTGATTCGCGCCACCGTGAAGGGCAATATTCTGGTGGCGATGGTGCAGGGCGCGCTTGGCGGGCTCATTTTCTGGATTTTAGGCATCCACGCGCCGGTGTTGTGGGGCACCTTGATGGCCTTCTTGTCCTTGTTGCCAGCGATTGGTGCGGCGATCGTCTGGCTGCCTGTGGCGATCTACTTTTTGGCCACCGGAGCCGTGCTGAACGGTGTTCTGTTGACCGCTTTTGGTGTCTTGGTGATCGGCTTGGTGGACAACCTATTGCGTCCGTTGCTGGTGGGTAAAGACACCAAACTGCCCGATTACGTGGTGTTGATGTCGACCATTGGCGGCATGGCGATTTTCGGGCTGAACGGTTTTGTGATCGGCCCGGTAATCGCCGCCATGTTCATTGCCGCGTGGGATATTTTTTCGACTTCACGCGAGGTAACGCCGCTGGTGTCGTTGACGCCTGCAGCAGAAGAATCAAAGCCGCCGCCGAAGCCGTGAGGATTTGTCTTCGTAGGAGCTGAGCCCCTCAGCGATGCTTTGCGCGAGATCGGTTTCGCGCAATATCGGCCAGAGGCAGGCCTCCTAAAAGCAGGCAAGGCTTTCGGTATACGCCACCCGGCGTATTTCCCTCTTTCCGTTGTTTCTCCAAAATCGATTCATCGCTGCGCACATTGTTCAATCCTTCAAGGTCTTGAACACAGAGGGCAGCGACAAACGATTTACCCCCTAACGGAGAAACATTTATGTCAGGTCTGAATTCACGTCGCTTTGCCCTCAAGGCGCTCACTGCCGCGGTTGCGCTGACCGGTTTTGTCGGGATGTCCGCTCACGCACAAGGCGCGGGCACCATCAAGGTCGGCATTTTGCACAGCTTGTCCGGCACCATGGCTATTTCTGAAACCGTGTTGAAAGACACGGTCCTGATGGCGATTGACGAGATCAATGCCAAAGGTGGCGTGCTCGGTAAAAAGCTCGAGCCCGTGATCGTTGACCCGGCCTCCAACTGGCCTTTGTTTGCTGAAAAAACCAAGCAACTGCTGGGTCAGGACAAAGTTTCCGTGATTTTCGGCTGCTGGACCTCGGTGTCCCGCAAGTCGGTGTTGCCAGTCGTTGAAGAAATGAACGGCCTGCTGTTCTACCCCGTGCAGTACGAAGGCGAAGAGCTCTCTAAGAACGTGTTTTACACGGGCGCAGCACCTAACCAGCAAGCCATTCCTGCGGTTGACTACCTGATGAGCAAAGAAGGCGGCGGCGCCAAGCGGTGGGTCTTGCTGGGCACTGACTACGTCTACCCGCGCACCACCAACAAAATTTTGCGCGCTTACCTCAAAAGCAAAGGTGTGGCTGACAAAGACATCGACGAGAAGTACACACCGTTCGGCCACTCTGACTACCAAACCATCGTCGCTGATGTGAAAAAATTCGCGGCTGGCGGCAAGACTGCTGTGGTCTCCACCATCAACGGCGACTCCAACGTGCCGTTCTACAAAGAACTCGGCAACGCCGGCCTGAAAGCCAAAGATGTGCCAGTAGTGGCCTTCTCAGTTGGTGAAGAAGAACTGCGCGGCGTCGACACCAAGCCGCTGGTGGGTCACCTGGCTGCCTGGAACTACTTCCAGTCCATCAAGAACCCAACCAATGCTGAGTTCATTAAGAAGTGGAGCGCTTACGCCAAGGCCAAGAACATCGCCGGTCACAAGGACAAGCCTTTGACCAATGACCCGATGGAAGCCACTTACATCGGCATCAACATGTGGAAGCAGGCGGTCGAGAAAGCCAAGTCCACAGACACAGACAAAGTCATTGCAGCGATGGCCGGCCAGACCTTCAAGGCGCCGTCCGGCATCATTTCCAAGATGGACGAGAAAAACCATCACCTGCACAAGTCGGTGTTCATTGGCGAGATCAAGGCCGACGGTCAGTTCAATGTGGTGTGGAAAACACCTGGCCCGGTCAAAGCCAAGCCATGGAGCCCTTACATCGAAGGCAACGACAAAAAGCCTGACGAGCCAGCCAAGGTTGCCGGCAAGTAATCAGGTTTAACTGAGCCCTGAGCCGCACCTTGTTGAGATGACAAGGTTGCGGCTTTTTCTTTGGGTAAGAACTTGGGACATGGTCCAGTTCTTGCACTTGTTCGGTGCAGTCTAGGCATAGCACGGTTCCAGATAGTTACAGCCTGCGCCCACTTTTAAAGCGGACCCAGCCTGCAGCTTTCTATTCACTCTTTCAATGCACAAATACGGGTTATCAATCATGTTAAAGCGCTCAGTCATGGTGCGCGCCCTGCTGGCGTCCGCTCTTTTTTGGGGCGTTGGCAGTCTGCACGCGCTGACGCTGGAAGATGCCAAAGCTCTGGCGGTGGGCAGCAGCGAATCCCGCTTGCAGGCCTTGGCCAAAGTGTCCTCAGACCCCAATGAAGCAACGCTCGCGTTCATTCAGGCGCTGGCCGATGACGAGGTCAAAATCGCCGGCGAACAAGTGTTGGTCGTCAAAGATGACAAGGCCATTGACCCGGTCACCGGCAACGCCGTGCCGCTGCCGGACAACGTCGAGGACGTCATCAACAACAACCTGATGCGCGGTGAATTGGACAACGCTTTGGCTGCACTGCAACTTTTCTCACCGAAAGAAGCGCTGCGCAAAGCCGCCATCAAAACGCTGACCGGCGACAACGACGAAGCGCGTTTGCCGCTGATTGAAAAAGCCTGGGCCGCTGAAACAGTACCGCAGCTCAAAAGCCAGTTGGGACTGCTGCGTGCCGCTATTCTTTTGAGCAGCAGTGACAAAAGCAAGCGTTTGCAAGCGGCCGCCTTGCTCGCCGACAGTGGCGATCCGAGCACCAAAACCGTGTTGCTAGAGCGTCTCGCCAAAGAGTCCGATCCTGAAGTCAAAACAGCCCTCGCTGCCAGCCTGCGCAAGGTCGAGGCAGCACTGGCCTGGGGCGACAAACTGGCGGCTGTTTTCAGCGGCATCAGTTTGGGTTCTATTTTGTTGCTGGTGGCGTTGGGCTTGGCCATCACCTACGGTTTGATGGGCGTCATCAACATGGCGCATGGCGAGCTGATGATGATCGGCGCCTACGCCACCTATGTGGTGCAGGGCGTGTTTCAAACCTATTTGCCGAACGCGTTTGACTGGTACTTGCTGGCCGCTTTGCCGGTGGCCTTCTTGGCCTCGGCATTGATGGGCGCGGCCCTCGAGCGCGGCGTGATTCGGTTTTTGTACGGTCGTCCGCTTGAAACGCTCTTGGCCACTTGGGGCATCAGTTTGATGCTGCAGCAAATGGTGCGCAGCCTCTTTGGTGCGCAAAACGTCGGCGTGGAAAACCCGGTGTGGATGAGCGGTGGCGTTCAGCTCATGGGCAACTTGTCGCTGCCTTACAACCGGCTGGTGATCATCGGTTTTGCGATTGCCGTGTTGCTCGGCGTGGCGTGGTTGATCAGCCGGACACGCTTGGGTTTGTTTGTCCGCGGCGTGACACAAAACCGGCCAATTGCGGCCTGCATGGGTGTCAACACGGCGCGGGTCGATACCTATGCGTTTGCCTTGGGTTCTGGCATTGCCGGGTTGGCAGGCTGCGCGTTGAGCCAGGTCGGCAACGTCGGCCCTGACTTGGGTCAAGGCTACATCGTCGACTCCTTCATGGTCGTGGTCTTGGGCGGTGTGGGTCAGCTGGCCGGTACGGTCTATGCCGCCATGGGGCTGGGCATATTGAACAAGTTCTTAGAAGGCTGGACCGGCGCTGTGTTGGCCAAAATCGCCGTGCTGGTTCTCATCATCATCTTTATCCAGAAGCGTCCGCAAGGCATCTTCGCCATGAAAGGCCGCTCTGCGGAAGCTTGAGGCCACACCCATGAACGCACCAATTAAATCTGTCGTCCTTCCGGCCAAAGGCCCACTGCTGTCGCGCAGCGGCTGGAGCGCCTTCATGGTCGCGCTGATTGTCATTTGCGCAGTTGCCCCGGTGCTCAATCTCTGGGTGCCTGAGGGCAGCGCATGGCACATGAGCACCTACGCAGTGGCCTTGATGGGCAAGATCATGTGCTACGCCATTTGCGCGCTGGCGATGGACTTGATCTGGGGCTACACCGGTATTTTGTCGCTGGGCCACGGCGTGTTTTTCGCCATCGGCGGCTATGTCATGGGCATGTACCTGATGCGCCAAATCGGCTTGGATGGCAACTACAAAAGCGACTTGCCCGACTTCATGGTGTTTCTTGACTGGAAGACCTTGCCTTGGCACTGGACCTTCAGCGGCAGCTTTGTCGCGACGCTCATTTTGATCGTGCTGGTGCCCGCCGTGGTGGCTTTTGTGTTCGGTTACTTCGCCTTTCGCTCACGCATCAAAGGGGTGTATTTTTCGATCATCACGCAGGCCTTGACCTTTGCTGCCATGTTGCTTTTCTTCCGTAATGAGACGGGCTTTGGTGGCAACAATGGCTTCACGGATTTCAAGCGAATTTTGGACATGCCCTTGGCCACGCCGATCATGCGGATGCTGCTGTTTGTCATCACCGGCTTGACGTTGCTTGGCTTTTTCATCTTCTCTAAATGGCTGGTGCACAGCAAGTTTGGTCGTGTGCTGCAGGCGATTCGTGACGCCGAAACCCGCGTCATGTTCTCGGGCTACAACCCGCTGGGCTACAAGCTGACGATCTGGGTCATTTCAGCCATCATGTGCGGTATTGCCGGCGCGCTGTATGTGCCGCAGGTTGGCATCATCAACCCGGGTGAAATGAGCCCCGCCAACTCGATTGAAATCGCCATCTGGGCGGCGGTCGGTGGCCGCGCCACCTTGATCGGCCCGATCATTGGCGCCTTCATCGTCAACGGAGCCAAGAGCTGGTTGACCGTCGCATACCCTGAATTTTGGCTGTACTTTTTAGGCACGCTCTTTATCGCTGTGACCTTGTTCCTGCCCAACGGCGTGGTCGGTCTGGTGAAGAAACTGTGGAAGGGGAAAGCAGCATGACACCCGAACTGCTCGAGCAAGGCGCGCGGCGCGTCGAACAACGCATGGCCGCTTTGGTCAACAACAAAACCAACACCGAATCGGGTGGGCGCAATGCCAGCACCGGCCGTATCGCCATGCCGGAAGGTGAGGTCGACACGACCCACGGCCGCATTCTGTATCTCGAAGACGTCAGCGTCAGTTTCGACGGTTTCAAAGCCATCAACAAGCTGTCGCTCGACATCGCGCCGGGCGAGTTGCGCTGCATCATCGGCCCCAACGGCGCGGGCAAGACCACCATGATGGACATCATCACCGGCAAGACGCGACCCGACGAAGGCACGGTTTTCTTTGGCAGCACGATTGATTTGTTGCGCTACAAAGAAGCTGAGATCGCGCAGTTGGGCATCGGTCGAAAATTTCAAAAACCCACGGTGTTTGAACAACTCACTGTGTTTGAAAACCTGGAACTCGCGCTCAAAACCAACAAGGGCGTCAAGGCGTCCATGTTCTTCAAACTTGATTCCAAACAAAGCGACCGGCTGGCTGAAATACTCGTGACGATTCATTTGGCGGAGAGTGTGGGTCGCCTCGCCGGCAACTTGAGTCACGGCCAAAAGCAGTGGCTGGAGATCGGCATGCTGCTGATGCAAGACCCCAAACTGCTGCTGCTCGACGAACCCGTGGCCGGCATGACCGACGAGGAAACCGCGCGAACTGCAGAACTCTTTTTGACACTCAAGGGCAAACACTCCTTGCTGGTGGTGGAGCACGACATGAGTTTTATCCGCACCATTTCCGACATCGTCACCGTGCTGTGCGACGGCTCAGTGCTGGCCCAAGGCACGCTAGACCAAGTGCAGGCCGACGAGCGCGTGATCGAGGTGTATCTTGGCCGTTGAATTGAAATACCTATGCTGAACGTCAAAAACATCAACCAGTACTACGGCGGCTCGCACATCCTGCGTGATGTCAGCTTGCAAACGCAGCTGGGCAAAGTCACGGTGCTGCTCGGCCGCAACGGCGTCGGCAAAACCACGCTGCTCAAATCACTGATGGGGCTGGTGCCGATCAAGACCGGCAGCATCGAATTTGACGGTCAGCAGATTCAGAACAACACGCCCTATGAGCGGGCCCGTGCCGGCATGGGTTTTGTGCCGCAGGGGCGCGAGATTTTTGCGCGCCTCACGGTTGAAGAAAACCTGCGCATGGGGCTGGCTTACAAGAGCGCCAGCACGCCGATTCCGGCTGAGCTTTACGAGCTGTTTCCGGTCCTCAAGCAGATGCTGCACCGACGCGGTGGCGACCTGTCCGGCGGTCAGCAGCAGCAGCTGGCGATTGCGCGCGCGCTGGCGGCCAAGCCCAAGTTGCTGATTCTGGACGAGCCCACCGAAGGGATTCAGCCCAGCATCATCAAGGACATCGGCCGCGTGATTCGCATGCTGGCTGACCGTGGCGACATGGCGATCTTGCTGGTGGAGCAGTACTACGACTTTGCCGAAGCGCTGGCCGACGACTACCTCGTGATGGAGCGCGGGGAGTTCATCGGACGCGGTCTGGGCAAAGACATGCAGGCCAACGGCGTTCGCCACATGGTGGCGATTTAACTCAGTGTTGGTGGCCGTGTGCGCCGTGCACATGGCCGTGGGCGATCTCTTCTTCTGAAGCAGCGCGCACTTCCATCACGGCCAAGCTGAACTTCAGGTCTTTGCCTGCCAACGGGTGGTTGCCGTCCAGCAAGACGGTGTCGCCTTTGATCTTCATGACGGTGAAGACATGCGTGCGGCCGTCGTCGCCGTGGCCTTCGAGTTGTCCGCCAACTTTGACGCCAGCCGGAAACTGAGTTTTCGGAATGGTTTGCACCAAACCTTCGTCACGCGTGCCAAAGGCGTCCGCGGCCGACAAGTCCAGCGTGGTTTTGAAGCCAGTGACTTGGCCGTCCAGCGCTTCTTCAATTTTGGGCAGGGTGTTGCCGTAGCCGCCGTGCAGGTAAACCATCGGCTCTTGGCTTTCTTCAACGACTTTGCCCAAGCTGTCGGTGACTTTGAAACGCAGGGTGACGGCGGAGTTTTTTTCAATCTTCATGGTGTGCTTGTGTAGGTTGGCAGATATTTTTTTGCAGCCGGTATTGTCGCGCCTGTGGCGGCATCCCGCGTGAGTGGGCCTCAGACAGACCAGATCCGCGGGTTCGGCGCTTCCAGTTGCCAAAAATGCCGACGCCACGCACGCCAGACTTGCTTGAGCAAATCCATGGCGGGCTCGACCACCGGGGCCAGCACGCGCACCACCACCACCTGCTCGTTTGGGCTGGTGGCGCCGGCAGTAGCCTGCAGGCTGTGCGCGTCAAGCACTTCGCGCGCCACATCCAGCGCCGCTTGTCTGCGCTTACGGTCTAGTTTGTTACCCGCTGCAAAAAACAGCGTCGCCATGCAGCGGTGCCCGGCCAAGCCCAGCGGGTTGTTCAGCAGCAGCTCGTCTTGTGCAGCCAGTTGTGCCCGCTCCAGCCAGACGCCGGGCACTTCGATGTGTTGCTTGAAGCGGCCCTGCACAAACGGCAGATCAGCGTTGGGCAACCCCAGCGCCGTGACATCCCAGCCCATCATTTCCGCGCCCGGCGCGAGGTCCATGGTCAGCCGGTTTTCAGCCAGGCAGCCGCTGTAGCAGAGTGCCTCCAGCGGTAGCCACTCCAGCCGTGAATCTGCTGCCAGCGTCACATGGGCGCGCTGCACAGCCTGCTCACCCAGCGAGCGGTAAAAACGGGTCGCGCCTGGCGTGGTCACCAGCCCATGCGCGCCGCTGGCCACCGTGGCTTGAATCTCCAGCGTGTCACCGCCCACCAGCCCGCCGGGCGGGTGCACCAGCACGTTGTGGCACACGCTGTCGCCCTCCGGGTAGAGGCTTTGCAAAATACGCAGCGGTCCGCTGTGGCGAAAGTGCGCCACGCTGCGTTCAGCGCTCAGCGAGTAATCAAGTTGAAGTGAGGCGTGCCAACTCAAACTCAATGACTCTGAGAGCCCCGATGCGCCCAAGCCGTCGTGTGTTTCTCCACCGCGCTGAAGAGTTCATACATCAGCATGGCCATCGCGCCAATGACCATCAAACCCGCAAAGGCGAGTGCCAGCCTTTGTTGAGAGCCGGCGCTTTGCATGAGGTAGCCAATGCCGGAATCGCCAGCGGTCATTTCTGCCAGCACGGTGCCGACAAAGGCCAAGGTGATGGAGACTTTGAGCGCGCCGTAAAAGAAAGGCATGGAGCGCGGCAAGCCGACTTTCATGAGCACATCCATGCGCTTGGCACCCAGCACGCGCAGCACGTCTTCAAGTTCGGGCTCCAATGTGGCCAGACCGGTGGCCATGTTGACGGTGATCGGGAAAAACGAGATCAGGAAAGCTGTCAAAATGCCAGGCCCAACGCCCATGCCAAACCAGACAATCAGGATCGGCACAATCGCCGCCTTGGGCACGGCGTTGAAGGCGACCAGCAGCGGGTAAATAGCGGCGTAGGCCAGCCTGGACGAACCCACCAAAAAGCCCAGCAGCACACCGACCACGATGGACAGGCCAAAGCCGGCCATGGTGACCCAGAAAGTTTTCCAGGCGGCTTCAGCAATGGGCCCTGAAAACTCGACCAGTGCCTGCGCAATTTTGGTTGGCGCTGGAAAGATGAATTCTGGAATGGCGAAAATCACGCACGCCGCTTCCCACAAGGCGACCAGCAGTGCCAGCAAGATAAAAGGCGACCAGCGCTCAAATTGTTTGGAACTCATCATGCTGCACCTGTCTTGGTTGCAGCGTCAGCCACGCCAGTGCTGCGAATCGCACCAATGTGACCGCGCAGCTCGTGAACGATGTCTGAAAACTCTTTGGTGTAGGTCACCTCCAAGTCACGCGGACGCGGCAGATCAATCTCGCGTTTGACCACAAATCGGCCCGGGCTCTTGCTCATGACGTACACGGTGTCGGCCAAAAAGACCGACTCGCGCAGGTCGTGCGTGACCAAAATCACATTGAAACGCTGCTCGGTCCAGAGGTCGCGCAAGATACACCACAACTCTTCGCGGGTGAAGGCGTCAAGGGCGCCAAAAGGCTCGTCCAGCAGCAGCATTTTGGGTTCGTGAATCAAGGCGCGGCAAATGCTCACGCGCTGCTGCATACCGCCTGAGAGTTGCCAAGGGAACTTGTCTTCGTAGCCGGCGAGGCCGACTTTTTGCAACAGTTGGCGAGCGCGCTCTTCGTATTCCTTGCGCTTGGCTTTGAAGTTGCTCCGGTAAGGCTCGACGATTTCCAGTGGCAGCAAGACGTTGTCGACCGTGGTGCGCCATGGCAGCAATGACGGTGCTTGAAACGCCATGCCTGAAATTTTCAATGGTCCGGTGACGGGGGAGCCGTCAATCGTGATGCGCCCCTTGGACGGCATTTTCAGACCGGTCGTGAGCTTCATGAAGGTCGATTTACCGCAGCCCGACGGTCCGACGATGGCGATGAATTCGCCTTGGCGGACTTGCAGGTCAATCGCTTCAACCGCAAAGTTTTGCTGCGCCAGCAACTCGTCGTTGTAAGCCAGCCAGACGTCCTGAAAATCGACGAAGCTGGCTGGTGTAGTGGATGAATTCAAAATACGGTGTCCGCGTGGTTCAACGCTTGGCCGGCAGCACGTTCAGTTCCGCGGTGCTGGGCAGCATGCTGCCGTTCCAGACGGCGTCCGGGTTGACGCGGGTCTTGGTGCCAAAGGCGTCAGACACTTGTGAGGCCATCAGCGACAGGCGTGGTGCTCTGAGCTGGCCAAAACCCTCAGCGCGTGCATCTGGGCTGTTGATGACCGTGTCAATGGCCAGTTGCAGGCGGCGGACTTCCAGTGGCACGTTGATGATGCCGTCACGCGCTTTGACGTCGTTGATGGCGGCGGCTGGATTGGCCATCACGTCTTTGGCGCCTTTGGTGAAGGCTTTCAAAAAGGCTTTGACGGCGGCTGGATTCTCTTTGATCAGCTTGGGCGAGGCGATGATGACGTTGCCGTACAACTTCACGCCGAAGTCTGCATAGGGCAGGATGGCAACGTCTTCGGCTTTGACGCCGCGCGCTTCCAGGTTCAACAGTGAGGTGAAGGTGAAGCCGGTGATGGCGTCCACGTCGCCACGGGCCAGCATGGTTTCGCGCAGCGGCGGGTCCATCGTGACCCATTGGAAGCCGCTGACGTTGTTGGCTTTGGCAAAAATCGGAAAAGCCCGGCGGCCGGCGTCAAACACGGGCGCGCCGAGTTTCTTGCCATTCAAGTCAGCCGGGGTTTTGATGCCAGTTTTCTTCAGCGACATAACTGAGGCTGGCGTGTTGTTGTAGACCACCATCACGGCGACCGGCTTGTTTGGCGCGTCCGGGTTGTTGGCGTGGAACTCCATCAGCGAGGCCAAGTCAGCAAAACCCATGTCGTAAATACCCGATGCCACGCGGGTCACGGCGCCGCCAGAGCCGTTGCCAGCGTCGACCGTCACGTCGAGCTTGTTGTCTTTGAAATAGCCTTTGGCGACCGGCGTCAGAAACAGCGCTGCCGGGCCTTCAAAACGCCAGTCGAGCTGGAACTTGATGGGCGTGTTTTGCGCCTGGGCAGCGCCAAATGTCATGACAGCGGCCAAGGTCGCAGCGGTTTTCAAAAAAGTACGCGTTTTCATGGGGTTTCCAAAGTGAAAAGTGATGATTTTTAAATGCAATATACATGCCAGTCAAGGCTCAAACCATCTTAATCTCCATCTCCATCTCCATCGCCATGGCGGGGCTGCAGGTACTTGTCAGTGCGCGTCGGCCTGCGCCGCTGCCCGTTTCACCGCAGCGTCGTCTTCCTTGGCACCGTTGAAGAACAGGTTCAGCAGCACCGCGCTGACAGAGGCCAGCAAAATACCAGACTCGATCAACGGATGCAGCTCGTGCGGCATCCATTGTTTGAAGTTGGGCGCGATCAGCGGGATCATGCCAATACCAATCGAAATCGCCACCACCAGCGCATTGAAGCGGTTGTGCTTGAAGTCAACGCCGCCCAGAATGCGGATGCCGGTGACCGCCACCATGCCGAACATCACCAAGCCTGCGCCGCCCAGCACGAAGGTCGGCAGTGACTCGATCAGTGCGGCCATTTTGGGCAGCACGCCGAGCACAATCAGGATGATGCCGCCCGCCACGCAGACAAAGCGGCTGCGCACGCCCGTCACCGCGACCAAACCGACGTTTTGAGAAAAGCTGGTGTAGGGAAAGGTGTTGAAAATACCGCCGATGAGTGTGCCTAGGCCGTCGGTGCGCAGGCCGCGGGTGAGGGCGGCACGGTCAACTTTGCGGTCGGTCATGTCACCCAGCGCGAGAAACATCCCGGTGGACTCGATCATCACCACGATCATCACCAACGTCATGGTCAAAATCAAGATCGGGTCAAACACCGGCAAGCCGAACTGAAACGGCAACACCACGTCGACCCAGGCGGCTTTGCCGACTTTGTCGAAATTCATCAGGCCCAACGCCGCGGCGACCACGCCGCCGATGACGATGCCCAGCAGCACCGAGATATTCGCCAAAAAGCCTTTGGCCAGCTTGGCGATCAGCAAGATGGACACCAACACCAGTGATGCAATGCCCACGCCCGTCAAGTCAGCGTATTTGGGGTTCGGCACCGTGGCCACCAAGGCCAGCCCTTTGGGCGCAGCGGGCAGCGCAGCACCTGCGGCGGCTGTCGCGTCGGCCAACCATTTGGCGTGCTCCGGGTTGACGATGCTGGGGGCGGTGGGGCCGAACGGATTGCCAAAAATCCAGTTGATGCCGATCCGCATCAGGCTGATGCCGATGACCGCAATGATGGTCCCAGTGACCACCGGCGGAAAAAACCGCAGCATGCGGCTGACCAGCGGTGCGATCAGCATCGAGATCAGGCCCGCGCCGATGATGGCGCCGAAAATCAGCTGAGCACCCGCGGCCCCCGGCGTGTTGTTGGCCATCGCCACCATTGGCGCAACCGACGCAAAAGTGACGCCCATCATGACCGGCAAGCGGATGCCGAACCACTGGGTGGCGCCCAGCGACTGAATCAAGGTCACGATGCCGCAGCAAAACAGGTCGGCTGAGATGAGCATGGCCACTTGCTCGGGGCTGAGTTTGAGGGCGCGGCCGACGATCAATGGCACCGCCACCGCACCGGCGTACATCACCAGCACATGCTGCAGGCCAAGGGCTGCGAGCTGGCCCGTGGCTAGTTTTTCATCGACGGGGTGAACGGCCCCACTGGGGTTGGTGGATGCTGAGTTGGCCATGGCGAGCTCCGGTGCTGAGGGTGGATTGTGCGCCAAAGTGTATACACCTTATCCATGCAAACTTATCAGCAGAAACCCCGATGCGACAGATCAACCCCAAAAAGAGCGTGGCAACGGAGGGGCTCTGTCGGCCCGAATGGCGTTCATTAACAGGGCATAGATGACCACGAGTCGCAGGCCAATAAACCCCAATACCAGCGGCGACACCGGCCCTTGAATCCAACTGTAAACATTGAAAAAATCCATCGCCAGACCCGTGAACGCGACCGAGCACAAGACCAGCGAGATGCGCTCAAAGTGCCAATCCTTGACATAACTGAAATAATAAATCGCAGTGGTGAGCGCAATGAAAACACCACGGTATTGCAAGTAAGGGCGCAGGTCGCGCAACTCCGGTGGAATATTCAAGTCGGTGCTGGTTTGCTCCGGAAAAAAGAGCAATTTGACAACGAAAAAGAGGATCAGCAACATCAAAATTCGATTACGCAGCGTGAAGCCTGCGTCGGCACCTTTGAGCAGCTTTCGTTCTTGGGGCGTGAGCAGTAGCGCCATTTCCGCCTCACTGATCAAAGGCTGGGGCATGGCTTGTTGGTTGGGTGCTGCAGTGCTCGGCATCAGTGCAGCTCTTTAGACAAGGCCGGTGGTAACCAGCGGTTGACAAAAAACTGCACTGCGCCAGATGGTTTCTCAACAGCCGGCAATTCGGTCACGGCTTGAGCCAGCTGGCGAAAATTGACAGCGGCTTGGCTTGAGGGGGCAAACGTCATCAGGGGTTGCAGGTGCTTGTGGGCATCCTGCACCCGGTCATCCATCTCGATCGCGCCGGCATAGTGAATGGTGCGACTTAAAAATTGAGCGCAGACGCGGTTGATTCTTTGAAAGAGTTCTTCACCGGCCAACTGGTTGTTGACTGCATTGGGGACCAGGTAAATCTCGTCCATCATCTCGTCCTCCATCAACACCTTGATGGTGCCGTAGGCGTCGGCGATGGACGAA
>Ga0208916_10000556_pt1 | contig 17426 bp, 24 predicted proteins | sample DEB19_08_DNA_5_FD_184523 | JGI IMG/M metagenome (GOLD analysis project Ga0208916, IMG submission 184523) | Aqueous microbial communities from the Delaware River and Bay under freshwater to marine salinity gradient to study organic matter... | ecosystem: Environmental > Aquatic > Marine >... | reverse complement strand
CCTTGCAGATCGGCGATGAGCTGCTCGGCGGTGTCGAGATCGAGATTGAGTCGGCTGGCCACCAGTTCCCCGCCGGCGGCCACGCGCAGTTCCTTGAGGATGGCGGTGGTCTTGGTGGTGAGGGTGTCGATGTATTTCGCAGCGGTGGAAATCTGCTGGCGCACCTGGTCGATGCGCTGCATGTGGCGCACCTCATTGGCATCCGGCAGGCCGAGGCCACCGAAGGCGCGCTTTGGCGTGGGTGGCACTCCCGCAGGGCGCGGGATGGTGCCGGGACCTTCGCCGGTCTTGGATGACTTGGCGAACGGGATGGCCGGGATCTTTCCTCCGGCGAGTTGTTCGAGGGTGGCGTCGGTTTCCATGGGTCAGGCGGAAAGGATGGTGGAATTGGTGCGGGCCGCTTGCGTGATGGCGGACACGCTGGGCTTTTTATTGGCAGCACCGGCGGCAAATGGCTGGTTTTTCTCAATGATGGCCGTGAGCTTTTTCTCCTGGGCTTTGGCGGCATCCGTCCAGGGGTTCTGGTCGCCGAAGTATCCACGCCGGCGGTAGCACGTCTCCAGGGCAAAGACCCGGGCGGCCTCCTTGGCGATGAGGAATCCATCCTCATCAGAACCCACGGGCACGCTCACGCGCTGCACCAGGATGGCGTCCACCTTCTCGCTGGCGCGCTCGGCCAGGACCGTGAAACTGATCGGCCCGTCCGGTCCATCATTCAGCGCTTGCTGAAGGAAGGAGCTGGGCAGGTCTGCGAGCAGATCATTTTCGACGAGGTAGGCCATGAGGTGAGGAAAAAGGAAAAAGGAAAATAGGCGCGGCGGAGTAGGTCAACGGACGCCGCCGCTCGTGCCCCGTCGTCCCTTGATGCGGGAGGAGGGTGGTGGTCTGCTGAACCCAACAACGGTGACCACCACCCTGAGATCCCCAACAAATTATTACGCGGCGTCCACGCCCGTCGATCCGTAGGCCAGTTCAGGCAGGCCGTAGCCGACGTTGCCCGAGTAGTAACCCTGCCAGACGAAGTCGTGAGACTCGATGAAGTCGCGGCCTTCCATGGCGGTGTCGCTGAGGACCCGGAAGGGGATTTCCTCATTCTTGAAGAGCGGCTTCACAGGGAGTCCGATTTCGAGGAGGAACCATTCATCGCCCGTGCCGCTGATGGCCAGATCCTGGAGGACCACGACCTCGGCCATTTGGTAGTAAGGATTGTCCGCGCCGCTGGCCAGCTTTTGGAGGCTGACGATGGACTTGGCGGTGAACTCATAGGTGGGGCTCACGACCAGGGCGACCCGGCGTCCGAGGCGCATGGGTTTGCCGAAGGCGTTCTTGCGGTTGCGCAGGTTGGCGTAGCCCGTCGCGAAGTTATCCGCGCTGAGTTTCTTCGTCATGCGGTTGCCGAAGGAGGTGGCACCCGTCCAGGCTTTTTTGCCAGAGGTCTTGAAGAAGGTGTCGCCGGTGTAATCCGTGAGTGTGAAGCCGTTGATGAGCGCGTTGGCGCAGAGTTCCAGCGGGTGCATGGCCCCGGAGACGCCGAGCATCTGCGCGGTGGGCTTGTAGACGCCGAGCTGGTCGCGGTGGATGTCGATGGCCTTCACGGTGAGCGTCTGCGCCCATTCGTAGTTGGCCACGGTGTATTCCGATGTGCGCACGCCGGTCTTGGTCGTCTCACTGCGGAGCTGGGCCATGCCAGGCAGGGCACCGAGCCAGCCGAGGGTGACGTTGGCTCCGGTGGCGTTCGTGTTCATCATCAGGTCATTGATGAGAGCGTCGTTTTGCGCGCCCTGGAAAGCATCCGTGGCGGTGATGATGATGCCGTTATTGAAAGCGGCGAGTTTCGTGGTCGAGATTAACATAGGTGGTTAAATTTCAGGTTGGATCAGGCGGGTGGATTAGGAGAGGATTCCGTGGACGACCAGGGCGGCGTAGATGGCGCGCACGTCGTCGCCCACTTTTTCACCTTCCACTTTCACCGCGGCCAAGTCGGCGGCGGCGGCGAAGGTGCCGTTGGTGCTCGTCATGGTGACGGCGGTGGCGATGCGGTTCTGGATCTTCGGGTCCACCCAGACTTTCGAGCTGTCAGCGTCAATGCCGAGGCAGATGCCGGCTTCGACGTTGTTGGTGCCCGGGCTCGTGCCCACGCTGTTGTCATCTTCGATCCAGACGATCTTGCCGATGTGAGCATTGGTGATGGCGTTGGAGCCGTTCGTGACGGCCACGACATCGCGGCTGATCTTGACGCGAATGTCACCGGCGGCACCGGAGGCATTGTCGGCGGTTTCCAGTGCGGTGCCGATGACCGTGAGGCCGGAGGCATCGGCGGCGGGCAGTGCGTGGCCGCTGGAGTTGATGGCGACGAGTCCGCCAGCATAGATGGTGGTGGAGGCTTTGACCGGGTGGTCAGTTTCAATTCCCTTGCGGAACGTGGGGAGGGTGGCGGCGGTAAGTGCGGACATGGTAGTTTAGTTTTTGAGTGGTGTTTGAGGTGGATTTACTTGGCGGCTTGAGCGGCCTTGAAGGCCTTGAAGCGGTCCTCGGAGATTCCGAGCTGCTTCATGACGGTGATGTCTTCGGCGCTGAAGGTGGTCACGGTCTCCTGGGCGGCAGTGCCGACCTTGTGATCCGTGGGAACCGTGACGCCGAGGTTGGCGACGAGGCTGGAAAAGACTTCGATGGGCAGTTGCTCGATCTCCGCAGCGGAGAGCGGGATCACTTTGCCCTGGCGCGTGGCCTCGGCCACCAGATCCGCGCGGCGCTGGGCCGTGGTCGGGGCTCCGGTGCCGTCCTTGATGCTGGTGAGTTCCGCAGAGAGGAGCGTGAGCTTTTCCGCCAGTTCCGTCACCGTAGCAGAGAGGGCTGCAACATCGGGAGCGGCGGGAGTTTCCTCCTCCTTGGTTTCTTCGGCGGCATCGCAATAATCGGAGGCGAGCGCAGCGATGGATTCTTCGGTGGCATCGGCGGGCACAGTGACGCCAGCCTTGGTGAGCATTTTAGAGAGGAGTTCGAGGAGCATGGTTTTATCAGGTGTTAGAAAGGTTCCGGTGTAGTTTGTTGAAGGATCGAGGGATGAAAAAAGCGTCACTCCGTCCATCTCGCCAGTGCGGCAGAGTGCGGTGGAGTGCAGGGCGGTCACCTGGCCGGAGGCATTGCGGACGACGGCGGGGGAAAGGTCTTCGTAGGATTTCCACTTGGCCTTGCCGGCATCCGTCCAGCGCAGGTCCTTGTAGATGATCCCCACATTCTCGCGGCACTCCGCCGAAGCGAACGCGGCCACCTCGCGGGGTTCCTGCGCCAGCCAGGCATCGTAGGCCGCGCTGCCCACTTCATGCTGGCAGACGGTGTTATGGGAAAAGTCCAGGGCCAGCCGGTCCCACCGGCGCTTCTGCTGCTCGGCAGCAAAGACCGCCAGCGTGTGGCCGTCCACCGTCACCTTGCCGCGCCGGGTCTCCGTCGTGCCCCAGGGGCAGACAAGCAGTTCATTAGGCGGCTCCGTGGCGGAGGCATCCACCTGCGCAGCCGCAAAACACAGCACCTCCTCAGTCTTGTCAGACGAGGGGGTTGGCTTGGCGCGGGCAGGTTTGGGCATCGCCCACCATTGCACGCCGCAAGGCTTACCTGCATCTTAGGGGTGTATCGGAGTGCTTGGATTTGACCCTTTCCGGCGATCTTTGGGAGGCAAAGATGTGGCGGCACGGATCAGGCTGCGTTTCATGGAGCAGTCTTTGCTCTAGCTTTTGCCTGAGCCTTAGCCATGCGGAGCTTGCATCGTTCGATGCGATCGTCCCAGTTTCCGCACCATCCTTGCTGTTTTGCGTTTTGGCAGAGATCAATGGTCTCTTGAAAAGCATGATCTCGCTCCAGTATAACCGCCAAACGATCATAGCCAATGTTGGCAAGCAACGGAGCTCCCTTGCTTTCTCTGCGGAACTGACTCGCCAACGCTGGAGCCTGCGCGATCATCGCTCTGCATGCTGTAATAACCTGCTCAGGGCTCCCCTCCTCATCCCACCCACGGTAATAAAGATCACTTTTTGCGTGGTAGAATGACTGAACTTCCCATGCGTCTCGCGCTGACGGCAAATAGCGTTCCGCTTCAACTAAGATTTTATAGCCGACAGAACGGTGCTCATCTTTAATGAACCAGGGGGCCATTCCAGTGAGGAACTCCAGAGCGCTGTAAGTATGCCGGCTTCCAATGGGCAAGTCCTCATCGCCTTCGTCGATCTTTCCGCCTCCCATTGGACGGTAGACTTCATGGATCATCTGGCGGTCCGCTAACGACAGGCACTCCGACCACCATGCGGTCAAACCTAATGCTCCCACCAACCCGCCGTTGGGCTTCATCGGCTCTGAAATGGAAGATGGCCGTGCGGCGTGTTTCTTATGGGCGACGCTGGACTGAGTCCGGCCAAACACAATATCTCTTAGTAGTCGGAAAAAAGAGACGTTCTTCATGTTTTCTTGCTGCTGATTTTGAATTCAGGGGAGTCTTCCGCGGCCTTGAGGGGACCGTAGGAATCCGGACCTTCCGCTTTTTTGATGCGTCGCAAGATGTCCGCGAGGTCTGTAATCATCGCCAGTATCTGGTCGCGTTGATTGCCGTGACTTCCCTGCAGTTCCTTAGCCAGGTCGAGCATAGTGTCATCAGTTTGCGCCTTCGCTTTCATGGCCAGTCGCACCGTGAGTGCACCGATATTCTGGGCCACGGGCGGGGTTGATGTCATTTCTCCTTGCCCGTTAAAGAGCCAATCCGACGCAACGTTCAGAGCAACGCACAGCCTCCGTGCCATACTTCCACGCGGAATGCTCCCATGCAACCACCTGCCCACCGTGCTGTGCGTGGTATCGCAAAGGGCCGCCAAGGTGACTTGGTTCAATTTCCTTGAGAACATGACATGCCTCAATCGTTCAGAAAAAGATTCCACAGAAAAGGGTTGCAGAGAATGTGCGTTGTGTCATTATGTGCGGAGTTAAGAGAAACCCCGATTCATCACACCCTATGTCAAAACGACCTTGGCGTAAAGCCACAAAAACTAAAGCCGCCCGCGCCCTGGGCGTACACCTCCAGCATCTCTGCAAAGTGACCAACGGCCACCGCACCAGCGCCAGCCTGCTGGCCCGCTACAAGGCCTGGCTGGCCAAGCAAGAAAACCAAGAGACCCCCGCGTCCTGATCCCTTCACCTCAACCAACACCAACAACAAACCCACGACCAGACCCCTATGATTAAAACTAACCCTTCCACCACTACGAAAACAATTTTCAATCTGCCAGTGGCCGATTTGAAAGACCACCCATCTTTGGGCCATGTGACGATGCTTCCAGCATTGGCAGACTATTTCAAAGACAACCACCACGGCGACACTGCACGCGCTGACAAGGCACTCGAAATGAGGAGGGATTGTGATGCCGTCCTGATCTCAGTGAAAGAGAATGGCGTTCTGGAGCCCATTAAGGTTATTCAGAATCCAGATGGTGGATGGTGGGTCGTCGATGGGCGGCATCGGCTGCATGCTGCCAGAGCTGCAGGTCTTGAAACTATACCAGCCGAAGACGTAAGCGATGCAGGCTTTGAAAGTTTCATTACGGAGTCTGTGCTGGGACGGCGGCATCTTACCAAGCGGGCCAGAGCGCATTTCTACGTTTTACTGCACCCTGAAATTTTTGAAAATAGACCCTTTGGGAGGCCCAAAAAAATAAAGTCCCCACAAAATGGGGACTTTCTGACCCTTCCGGAAATGGCGCGAAGGGCGGGCGTCTCGGAAACCTTGATGGTTGACGTAATCACAAACGAAAAGAAGTTCCAGGAAAGCCCCGAACTCCGGGCAGCAAATCAGCCTGGTATCTGGGCGGGCAACGATACCGGCACTAACGCGGGAGTGGCTGGCAGTTTACTTAAGGGCAAGGCGCGGCCGGTTGGCACGATAGAAGGAGTCAACAAACTCTATGGCCGGGTGCTCTACCAGTTAAAGGAGCACAGTAATTGGATGCAGGACAAAAATGCCCACGCTGCGTTCAAGGTGGCCACCAAGGAGTTTGCCGCTGCGATGCCGCCCGCCGCGCGTGCGGAACTCAGGGCAGCCCTTGATGCCGTGGAGGAGAAAGGCCAACCGTCATGAATACAGCCCTCAAGATTCGTCGGCCCTTTATACTGGAGTCCGTGTTTTACTGGATGTTGTTTGAATTGCCTGCTCCGGCTGACACGAAGGCAACCATCAGTAGATGTCATTTGTCCTATAAACAGGCAGTGGGAAGCGCAACCAACGACGGGTGTCGTGAGCGCTTCCGATATTTGAAAGTGGATATCACCGTGCCGGGGCATTGCGAGACTTGGGTGATCCCGAATTGGTATGAATGCCCTTTGGACGATCCGGCCCGCTGGATTCAGGCCATCGCCCGGTGGATCAAAAATCCAGCAGCCAAAGAGCCAACACTTGCGGTCAAGCGGAGGACCGCATCACGCCTCAAGCACGCGGCCAAACATCTCAACTTCGCCGCCTAGCCGCACCGGCAGTTTCAACCCCAAACCCAACACCCGCACACCATGAGCATGACATCCACCGGCCTGAAGGCCTTCACCACCCGCGGCGAGCCGCTGCACACCTGCCCGATCTGCCGCCGGGGGAATTTCACCGCCGGCGGACTGGCCCGCCACCGTTGCGCGGTGCGTCCGCCGCTGGTCCGCGAGTCCGCCGCCGGCACGTTCCGCTGCGCGGCCTGCCACGAAATGAAATCCGACCGGCACGCCAACACCAAGGTCTGCGCCGGCTGCGCCAAGGCCAGCCCCATTAGCTGGCTGGCCCACTGATCCACCCCACACCCAACAGAACCCAACACCCATGAAATTCAGTCCCTGCAACTACTACCTCATCGGCTGCCTCACCGGAGCCATCTACATGCTCATTTTTGTGATCCTCTCCGACCGCAAGCTCGAAGAAGGCAGCAATGCCGCCCGCGCCCAAGCCCAACAAACAACCCAAACCCAACACTAGTATGACACCTATATCCGTCAACGACATGGGCTCCGCCCCATCCACTCCCGCCGCTCCTGGTCAATCCGAGCACCCCGTCATCGGCATGCTCAAAGTCATGGCCAAGCCGGTCACGTTCGCCTTCCTGAAAAAGAACCTCGCCCTGCGCGGCGTGGACACGCAAGCCGCCGTGCAATATGTGCTCACGCTCTGGAAGAAAAACGCCATCGCCCTGTGGCGTTATGACCTCATCGAAGGCGGCATCGGCCTCAGCGATGAGACGCTGATCAGCCTGGTGAATGAGAAATCCGCCACGCCCGCCACCAACGGCCACATCAACCGCGGCGTGCGCGTCATCACGGAAAAGATGAGCATTCAGAAACCGCTCTCCCTCTCCCCAGGCACCCGGGCCAACCTGGGCGAAGTGCAGAAAGCCCTGGGCTTGCAGGATCTGGATGCCGCCGTCGTGGTCTGCGCGGCGCTGGGAGCCACGCTGCTGGAATATCTCAATTCCAACGGCACGGACCGCTGGCTCACCCTGGTGGACCACGAAATGGAGCAACAGGTCTCCGTGCTTCTCTAAATAATTTGTCACCAACAAAGCCCGCCCATCTTATGCAATCACAGAATGACCAGATTCTCGCCCACCTCAGCAGTGGCGCGGCGCTCACCAGCCTTGAAGCCATTGAGTTGTATGGCTGCACGAGATTGGGCGGGCGCATTTACGACCTGCGCGCGCAGGGACACAAGATCGACTGCGAACTCGTCGCCGTCCGTGCGCGCGGCGGGCGCACCGCCCACGTCGCCCGCTACACCATCCCCCGCCCTGCCCCCGTGCAGCTCGAACTCATTTAAAAGCATCTCATGACTCCCTCCGAAAAAGCCGCCGCCGTCGCCCGTGTCAACGAGTTCAAACTCGCCGGACACAGCCTGAATCAATCCTGCGCCATGGCAGGCGTGGCCAAGGGCAGTTATGTGCGATGGAGTCTGAAGCTGGAGGACCACGGGCTGATCCGCGACCAACGCACGGGATGCAGCGGCCGGAAAGCCAAGTTCCAGCTCACCGGTGGGGAGATCGACGCACTGCGCGGGCTGACGCTGAAGCATGGGAGTTTCGCTTTCGCCGTGGAAATCTTTTCACGCTCGGAAGCCTGCACCCATGAGACCAGCGAGCTGATCATCCGGACGATTGCCGAGGCCCAGCGCGCCGAGCGCCAGCCGAAGTGGCCGCTCTCCCTGCGTCGCCTCGCCCGCAGCTCGGAATTGGAGGACGACATGATCCGCGGGGCCAAGGCCGTCGATTCCCACGCCCAGGGCAGCACCAAAGGCATGTTCTGGGAAACCGCCGAAGGCGAACTCCGCCCGCTCCAGCCCATGAGCGTCTGGCAGCTCGATGACTATTCCACCAACCAGCCTTACGGCATCCCCACGCTGGAAAATGGCAACCGTCTCTGCCGTCAGATCCTCGCCGCGCTGGATGTCTATGCCTCCGGCTGGCTCGGCGTGCATCATGTGGGCCGCGAGCGCGACGCCTACCGCGTGGAGGACATCCTGCGTTTCATCCTGCATCTCATCGACAGCCACGGCACCATGCCGGAGGCCCTCATGCTGGAGCAAGGCCGCTGGAAAGCCGACGCCATCCTCGGCATTGAGATCCCCGACGGCAGCGGTCGCCGCTGGGGTGCGCTCAATGATCTCTTCCACGTCGTCCACGGATTCACCAGCCGCCACAAGGCCGCACTGGAATCGAATTTCCGCATTCTGCAAACTGCGCTGCGCCTCAGTGGCCGGGACATCGGCAGCTATCGCGGGGAAATGGAATCGGCCACCAAGTCCTACCTGAAAGTGCAGGCTGGCAAACTCTGCCCCACCAAGGCCGGATTCCTCACGCAGGCCGACAGCTCCCGCATCCATGAGGAAGCGATGCAATATCTCAATGCCCGCGCCAAGTTCCGCAAGGCCTTCGGTGGTCGGCACCTGGTGCCGGATGCGCTGCTCAATGAAGCCTGGACCCCGCGCCCACTTCCCCAGGGCGAACGCTGGAGGTTCCACCCCGTCAAGAAAGAGGCCACCGTCAAAGGCAACTTCGTGGAATGCCGCGCCGGCGAACACTACGAAGGCCACTTCATTTTCCGCGTCAATGGCGTGACCGATGACATTTATTTCCAACCCGGTCACCGCATCCTGATCGCTTTCGATCCGTTGCATCTGGAACTCGGCGCGATGATCGCCAACGCCGAGCGCGGATCTCTCAATCGTCCCGGCTGGCGCATGGGGCAGAACCTGATCACTGCCCCGCCGTATGAAATGACGCCACAATTTTCCTTCCGTCCGCGCAACGTCGAAACGGCCCCTCAGAAAAAAGCCAACGCCGCCGTGGTCAGCATGTTCAAGGCAATCAAACCCTTCGCCAAGGCCGGACTGGCCATCACGCATGTGGCGGATGGACGTGGGCAGAGTGCGGAAATCCGCAATCACGAAACCCCCGATCAACTTTCCCAACGTCAAAGCACCGTGGAAACACCGCGCAATGGCTCCGCGATAGCTCCGCGAACGCTCGCAACCCGCGAATCGACTCAAGACACCACCCGCCGCAGCACGGCCCCTGAGACGCGAAATTCGCGGGGCTTCTCTGATGACGATGAAGCCGCCCTCGCCGCCGAGGAGGCCGAGATCGCCGCCAAAGGGTGGTAAACCATTCTCCCCCAAAACCCAACAACAAACCCAACAACCCAACATGACACGAACCCAACAAGAAACCGAGCTGCAAGCCATCGCCAAAAAAATCCTCGCCTACAAACAAGCGGAGGATCTGTCACTCTCGCAGCTCATCGAAACTCTGCCCGAAGTCGGCAGCGACAAAACGCTCAATAAGATCGCCCGCGGTGATTTCTCCGAACTCAACTTCGACCAATGGCTCGGCAAATACCGCGCCGCTGCAATGAAGATCGACGCGGACGACAGCGACGACCTGGTCAACGCCCCCAAGACCGTCACCATCCCGATCCTGGACAACCTCACGCCTACGCTCAAACTCCGCCAACTCTTCATGCGCCTGCGGAAAAACGAAGGCGAGAACTGCCGCCTGGGCGTGCTCTGCGTGGACGGCGGAGGCGGCAAGACCACCGCCGCCAAAGCCCTGCAAGCCCGCTGGAAATCCCAGGTCCTGCGCATCGAGTGCCTGATCGTCTGGGATGACAAGCCCGCCTGCATGCTCTTCGATCTCTGCGCTGCGCTCGGCATCAAAGACATCCCCACCAGCCGCCACCAGCGCTATTGCAAGGTGCGCGATGCCCTCATCACCGGCAAGGCCCGCCGCTGCCTGATCTTCGACGAAGCCCACTACATGGGGCCCAACTGCCTCTCGTGCCTCGTCGGCCTGATCAATGAAACGCCAGGGGAATTTATCTTCCTCTGCAAGCCCCTGCTCTGGAAGAAACTGGAGCGCACCGCGTTCGAAGCCTGCGATCAGCTCAAGGTGAACCGGCTGGAGGAACTTGTGAAGCTCACGGAGATGCCCGCCAAGGATTACGAGCGCTACCTCCTCGCCCGCCTGCCGCACCTGGAGAACGACCGCGAGCCGCTCGCGGAGGTGGTGCGTGAGATCACCCGCCAGGCGCGCGACTGCGGCCACCTGGCCTTTGCCCGCGATGTGGTGAAGCGCGCCCAGCAGCTCACCAAGACCACGGAACCCAGCGATGTGACCACGGAGCATGTGCTCGCCGCCGTGGAAGAAGTCGCCCGCAAACTCGGCAAATAGAACCCACGACCATGAGACCCAAATATTTCTACGCTCATTGTTCCGGCTACGTTTGCAGCATCGCATCCGACGTGATGCAGACCACCGGAGTCTGTTTCTACTTCACGGCAGACGGGCCGGTGGACGCACCGCGCGCCGCCGCCGCCATCGCCCGCGGCCTCCTGCCCGGTGCCTGGATCAACCACGTCGTCATCGACCACATGGACGAGCACGGCGATCCGCTGCCAGCCGTCGCCATCGTGCCCACCCCTCCGCGCCTCAAGCGCACGTTCAAAACCAAACCACAACTCCAGCCCCAACTCCTATGATCGCCAAACTCCCACCGACCAAACCCACCCTCACGCCCGCCGAGCAAGCCGCCTGCGATGCCTATTCCAACGCCCTCTGGAGCGCGAAGCATGCCAAGAAGTTCAAGGACACCGTGATTGAGATCGCCCTGCGCCTGGGCCGCATCGCCACGGAGCGCGGGTTCATCGCCACCGCGGATGCCACCAGCTACCCCATGCCCAGCCTGGAGGAATGGGAGGCCCGCGTCTATCTGCAAGTCATCATTGTGGACAAGCTCGCCGCCCATGGCGACAGCCCGATCTCCGCCTCCCGCATCGCGGAACTGGAAGCCGCGCAGGCTACCCTGGAACAGATGCGCGAGATCACGCCCAGCGTCGTTTCCTACCATGAGACCGCCGCCTGGATGAAGGAAGCCACGGACTATTTCAAAGCCGCCGGCGTCATCGTCCCGCAGAAGGCCGTCACCGTGAAATTCTACGAGACCGCCGCTGCCCCCGCCCGCCCCAAACTCCCCAAGGCTCCCAAGGCCAAGAAAGGAGACCATCCATGAAACTCCTCACGCGCCCGCAGCAAACCGCCATCATCATGCTGGCAGATCAGGCCTACGAGCACCAGGTCAACGAAGGATTCCACACGCCGCGCGGTGACATGGCCAAGACCCGCGACCAGTCGGACTGGCGGCATGCCATGCAACGCAAATGCACCGGCCACGACAGCCTGACCATGTGCGTCAACGAACACTTCGAGCACCTCATGCGCGATTTCTCCCTCCTGGCCGGCCGCGATGCCGAGGCCTTCGAGTGGGGCATGAAATGCGGCCCACTCCCCGACGGCGCGCCGGAAGCCCCCGCCACCAAGCACGAACTGCCGGACAGCCTCCACAACCGATCCCTCTGGGCGTTCAAGATCAAAACGCTCTGCATCAGCATGCGGGTGAATTTCCCAGCCTACCCGCTCGGCATCCTCAAACGCCAGAACCCCGCCGCCCCCAAGACCAGCATCGAGTCCTATTCCGCCCAGGCCATCCGCAAGGCCTTCTTCAGCCTCAACTTCAAATCCCAGCGTGCCGCCAAAGCCCAGACCCAGGCCGAAGCAGAGGCCGACTGTCCATTCTGAACCCATACCCACACCAACAAACCATGATCGACCAGCGCCCCACCATCAACCTGCGCACCGGCAACGCCATCGACACCAGCAAGCTGGCCGAGATCGCCCCCGGTGTCTTCACCGGAGACATTCCCATGCTGGAATTGCCCCGCTACGGCGTGACGAAATTCGTCAAGGACCGGGACGGCATCTACCGCGCCATCCTCGTCACGTTTCCTGATTATGTGAAGCTGAATCAGAAAACACTCGACCAGCTCGGCATCAAGATCAGCACCCGCGTCCTGCGCTCCCTGGTCTATGCCGGCTTCGTCAAAGGCTCGAAGGTCTCTCCCTTCCAAACGGAATTCTGCGTGGAGTCTCTCTACCGCCACCGCCGCAAAACCCTGGAGCGCGGATTCTGGAACGAACGCCGCCTCACCGACTACTCGCTCGGCTGGGATGCCGTGCTCAACGGCACCGTGCAGGGAGATGAGGAATAAACCCATGATCATCCTTCCCTCACTCAAAGCCCGTCCCTGCCACAAGTGCAGCACGCCCACCTACGCCAGGCACATCGTCAAAGGCCCCACCAAACGCAGCAAACCCGCCCGCCTGCCGCTCTGCGCCTGCTGCCAGCTCGGCCCGCAGAAGGCCGTGGAAATCCTCCCAACCATCCCCTACTTCGGAAAAGACGGCACCGCCGCCGCCACTGTGCCAGACACCACCAAACGCACCCAGGTCCTCGCCTGGCTGAAGGACCGCGAGAACAAAACATGGAGGGCCCTGGGCAATAGCTACTCCGCCAAGATGAAGAACTGGGCCGCCGCTCTCAAAATCCCCGTGCCGGATCTGACCGCGCTGCGCGGCGGGCCGAGGAATGCCCAAGGTGTGCCACTCGCCGACGAGAAAACTCCAACGAAGAAATAAGATGCCTGATACCGAAAACCTCGACAATGCCGCTGATGGCGAGTTGCGCACCACCGGCTTGTTCGGCTTGGACGGATGCCCGCTCCACCGGAAGACGCCCTACGGAATGACGAACGTGAGCATGACTCAACTGTCCATCGCTCGTCACTACGGCGGGATCAAATACAACGGCGAGAGCTACACATACCTGCCGAAAACCGACGAGCTGATCCGCAACGACGTGCTGAAATGGCAGACAAAGAACGCGAAGAAGTCTCTGCCGAACGTCTAAGCTCAGCGATGACCACAACACCAGCGACTCACGAAGCATCAGAGGCAACAGCGTGGTCATTCGCTGTAGCGCCTGGTTAGGCGGTTTGATGTCTTTAATTCCGATAAAACTAAACTAAAATGGCTGGACAATCTCTTGAAATAAACGGGACTCCATGCTTCATCGACTACCACGATGGAGAGGGGTCAGCACTCGTAAACGGGCGGCTTATTCGCTGGGAGTTCCACGATTATCTAGGCCCGCTCTTTCTTCGCTCCGATGGATACACGCCAATGAAAAAACAACCGAGTGAGCATCACGGCGTATGGCCGCACTTCACCCGTTGGCTCAAGCGATACGAAAAGAAACGCAAAACAGCGAAGGCACATGAAATTATTTCTGCCTAACATGAATTCCCCAGAAGCAAAATCTGAATAAGCCCCCCACAAACCAGAAAATGAAAACATGCGAAGCCATCGCCCTTGTCCACAAGACCTGCCAACTAAGCCGCAAATCACGGCACACGGCGAGCACGTATGCTGGCTGGGTGGCTCGTTATTGCGAGCACGCGAAACGCTGCGGCCCGGGGACAAGTGAGGATAAGCTGCGGACGTTTCTGGAGGCGCTGGCTCCGAATTGCGCAGCGGCCACCCAGAATCAGGCATTGAATGCCGTGGTGTTTTTTTATCGCGACTGTCTGCGCACGCCGCTGGGAGACCTCGGAAGATGGGCGAGGGCGAAACGCCCGGAGCGCCTGCCTACATGGTTGAGTGCGGAGGAAATGCGGCTGCTCCTGGATAACATGAACGGGGTGGCGAAACTGATGGCTGCTTTTGCCTACGGCACGGGGCTGCGGCTGGCGGAGCTGCTGGCGCTGCGCATCAAGGATGTGGACATGGACGGGCATCTGGTGACGGTGCGCGGTGGCAAGGGGGACAAGGACAGGGTGACGTGCCTGCCGCATGCGCTGGATATTCCGCTTCGTCAGCATTTGCAGCGCGTGCGCGTGCTGTATGATCGGGACCGTGCTGCGGGCAGGAATGCTATTTATCTTCCCTCTGGGCTGGAGCGGAAATTTCCGAACGCGGGTAAAGAGTGGCCGTGGTTCTGGATGTTCCCAGCCAATAGTGAGAGCACCGATCCGGAGACGAGGATCGTGCGTCGCCACCATTTGCACGAGGACACGCTCGGCAAGGCCATCAAGGCCGCGTGCTATAAATGCGGCATGGGAAAACGGGTCACCGCCCACACGCTGCGGCATTCGTTCGCCACGAATCTGCTCGCCAGCGGGGCCAGCATCACGCAAGTGCAGGAGTTATTGGGTCACACGTCTGTTGAAACCACCCAGGTCTATTTGCACTGCATTCCGCAATTCGCCAAAACGATCACCAGCCCGCTGGATGTCGCGCCGAAACTCCTGGCCTTTCCAATGCAGACGGTGCCATCTATCTTGTCGGCACACTCCTGATTCCCCATGATCACCACTCCCATCCCCCACACTGAAGCCGCGCGCGCCATTGCTGACAAGCCTGCGGTGACCCGTGCGGTGTTTGCGGAGATGCCGGCGGAGCTGAGGGCCATGGCGTTTACGATTACGGGGATCGAGGATCTGAAGGTGCTGCAACGAGCCCGCGACCTGATCGCGGAGCTGCCGAAGGGTGGGGACTATAATGAGATCAAGGCGGATCTGCTCAAGACGATCAGCCCCTACATGGCGAATGAGAAATCTGCGGAGATCCGGGCGGAGCTGCTGCTCCGGCTGCACGGTGGGCAGGCATATGCGGCGGCTCAATACCGGGTCATGGATCGCCAGCGGGAGGCGTTTCCCTTCTGGCAATATCTGAGTTTCGGCGATGACCGCGTGCGGGCCAGTCACAAGGCGCTGGATCACAAAATCTTTCCGGCCAACTCGCCATTCTGGGACCTGCACTATCCGCCCTGGGAATTCCTCTGCCGGTGCCGGGTGGCTCCGCTGACCCGTCGCGATGCCATGGCCATCCGCGATGCCGACCGCAAGCTCCCCGCCGTGAAACGCCGCTTCATGGAAGGTGTGCTCCTGCAAAAGGCCGAGGTGGACCATGTGATTTTCAGCCCGAACGATGACGGCACGACCGCCAGCCTGGTGCCGCCGAGCGTGGCAGATCCCGCCAAGGGCTACCAGTGGCACCCGGGCACGCTGGGCGTTCCCCTGGAGAAACTCAAGGAGGGATTCGACCAGGACCTCTGGCAGCAGTTCGAAGACAAGGCCAAAGCCACCAAGCTGGGCAAAAGCCAGACGCTCTGGCAGGGCATGCAGCTCCAGGGCAAAGCCTACAAGGCTCCCGCCCCCAAGGAAACCATCACCCCGGCGAAACGCGCCGCCATCCTCAAGGCGCTGGGCATGACGGAAACCGACTACGCCGCCTGGCAGGCCGCGCAGAAGGCGCTGCCGGATCTGGGTGGTGCTCCCACGCCGACGCCAACGCCTGCGCCGACTCCGGTTCCTGCGGTGAAAAAGGCAAAACCGGCTCCGAAGCCCAAGCCCTCCGTGCTCTCCGTGCTCGACCAGGTCACCGCCCTGCATAATGCCAAAGCTACCGACCGCCAGCCTTATGTGGACGCCGTCACCAAGGCCACCGGCGAGATTCAAGACTTGATCCGCCAACTCAATGCGATGACTTCCTCCAATGCTGCCTATACAGCGCTTTACGGGGATTACACCCTGGCGAGGGATAAACTGAATAACGCCACTGCCAGCCTCAATGCCTATAAGAAGAAGGAGCTTGGGGAATTCAGACGGATCACCGCCCTGGACCCATCGAAACGTGGCTCCATCAACCACACGGCCGGACCAAGCCTGACGAAACTGGCGGACGAGTCTGTGGACTTGTTGCTTTCCGTGGCTCACAAGGATCTTCTGCCGGCGGTGGCTGTGAATTTCCTGCACAAGGCCGGACGCGCGCACTATTCCAAGGCGCTGCGATCCGTGAGGATCAACAAAGGCAGCGGTGTGCGGACGGGAGTGCATGAGCTGGGCCACTGGATGGAGATGCACAATCCGGCGACGCTGCAAAAGCTCATCGACTTCCGCACCAGGCGCGCTGGCACTGAGCAACCACGGAAACTTTCGGCCATTACTGGAAACAAAAATTACGATGCTACCGAGATCGCCATCGAGGATAAATTCCTTAATGCCTACATGGGGAAGGTTTACCCTGGGGACCTGGCATCCGAGATCCTGACCATGGGCCTGGAAATGTATCTCTACGAGCCGGGGGAATTCGCCACGAAGGACCCCGACTATTTCACCTTCATTCACAACCTCCTCCACCAAATCCCATGACCACTCTTCATATCCACGGCTCTGTCTGCACTTACACCGAAGGAAGCTGGGCGTGTCCGGACACCACGCTGGAGCGCATTCTGAACAACCTCATGCCTGACGGGGGATTCAGTGCCGCCGATCCGCATCCTGATCAGAGCGCGGTGGATCTCGTGCTCGGTTATTTCCCCGATGCGGATGTCGTAGCGGTCGCCCCTGCTCTCGAAGGGGAGGAAGGCCCGGAGCTGCCGCCCTCCCTCGGTGCCCTCACCTTCACCCCTGACGCGGTGCTCATCACCATGGGCGAGACGCGGCACCGGCTGACGTGGGATGCGGGCCGCAGGCAGGCGGTGGTGGATGGGGTGGCGGTGGAGAATGTCCTGGTGAATGAGATCGCGGCTCGGCATTTCCTCTGGACGCATGACCTGCTGCCGGACAGTGTCGCGGAGTCGCCGCGGGTGCTCGGCGAGGCGGACGCGGCCGAGGCGCTGGCGAATCATTTGCGGGCCATGGATGAAGCGAAACTTTGAATCATGCAGATCACCGTCACCAGGACCGACAATATTTCCCCCCGCCTGCGCAGGGCGGTGAAGGAGCTGGAGAACCGCAAGCCGATCACGGAGGCCATGGGCCTTTATCTGACAAGCTGGACGGTGCGGGCCTTTGATGACTCCAGCCTGCGCCCTGCGCCCTGGCCGAGCCGCCAGGGAATCCTGCCGCGTGCGCGGCCACTGCTGAAGCTGTCCGGCTCGCTGTGGCGGTCGATCAAATCGCACAGCACGAATGACCGGGTGACGATTTCCTCGGATCGTAAGTATGCGGCCATCCACCAGCTCGGCGGGACGAC
>Ga0208916_10000555_pt1 | contig 17430 bp, 13 predicted proteins | sample DEB19_08_DNA_5_FD_184523 | JGI IMG/M metagenome (GOLD analysis project Ga0208916, IMG submission 184523) | Aqueous microbial communities from the Delaware River and Bay under freshwater to marine salinity gradient to study organic matter... | ecosystem: Environmental > Aquatic > Marine >... | reverse complement strand
ACGCATTCAGAAGCGGCGGCTGCAAGGGCCGACCGGGTGCTGAAGTTATTCGCTGATGGCTTGGTCTGAAATACCCGCCGTGCTGAGACTGCTCAGCACCTTCTCCTGGCAAGAACTCAAGCACCACCCCTGGCGCAATGCCGCTGCCGTGGTGGCGGTGATGTTGGGTGTGGCGCTGGCGTTTTCGGTGCATCTCATCAATGCGTCGGCCTTGAGTGAGTTTTCGCAAGCCGTGCGCTCGGTCAACGGCCAGCCGGACTTGGAACTGCGTGCGGCCCAAGGGACGTTTGACGAAGCCGTTTTCGCCCGCGTCGCCCAGCAGCCAGACGTCAGCGTGGCCAGCCCCGTGCTGGAGCTGAGCACCTACGCACAGAACGCCAGCGGCGAACGGGTAGCGCTGCGGGTGTTGGGCGTTGATGCTTTACGGCTAGCCTCCGTGGCCCCCGAACTGATGCCCTTGCCCGCCAAGGACGCCGACCGCTTTGCCCTGTTTGCGCCTGGCGTGATTTTTTTGAACACTGCGGCGCGCGAACGCCTTACGGGCGACAGCGTTGAATTGCAAAGCGGCGTGCGCCTGCTAAAGGTCCGTGTGGCCGGCCGTGTGGCGGCCGGTGGTGGGCCACTGGCGGTGATGGACATTGGTGCCGCGCAAGACCTGTTCGAACGCGGCGGTGAGCTGTCGCGCATCGACCTCCAACTGCGCGCGGGTGTTGACCGCGGCGCCTTCATCCGCAAGCTGCAAAGCGCGCCAGACTGGCCGGCACAACTGCGCCTGAGCGAGCCCGGAGACGCAAGCCAACGCATCGACCAGCTGTCGCGGGCCTACCGTGTCAACCTCACGGTGCTGGCGTTGGTGGCGCTGTTCACCGGCGCTTTTTTGGTCTTTTCGGTGCTGTCGCTGAGCGTAGCGAAACGGGCCCAGCAGTTTGCGCTGCTCGGTGTACTCGGACTGACCGGCGCCGAGCGGCTGCGACTGGTGCTGTATGAATCGCTGGTGCTTGGCGTGGTCGGCAGCGTGGCCGGCATTGCGCTTGGAACCGGGCTGGCGGCGCTGGCCTTGCGCGTCTTGGGCGGCGACTTGGGCGGCGGTTATTTTTCGGGCATCGCACCCACTTTGCACTGGAGCAGCACGGCCGCGCTGGTGTACGGCGGGCTGGGTGTGGCGGCCGCATTAGTGGGCGGCTGGTGGCCTGCCAAAAGTGCCCAAAAATTGCCGCCTGCGCAAAGCCTCAAAGGTTTGGGCGCAGGCGTGGGCGGCCCACGCAGCCACTGGTTGAGCCTGGCCTTGCTGGCGGCCAGCGCCGCGCTGGCGCTGCTGCCGCCCGAGGCCGGCATCGCGCTGGGCGCTTATTTTTCAGTCGGCTTGCTGCTGGTCGGCGGCATCACCGCGCTGCCGGGTTTGATCGGCTTGTTGTACGGACGGCTGAGCCCGTGGGTGGCGCACCGCGCGCTGCCTATGCTGGCGGTCGAGCGTGCGCGCCGGGTGCGTGAAAGCGCTGGCGTGGCGGTCAGCGGCGTGGTCGCGTCGCTGAGTTTGGCGGTGGCACTCACCGTCATGGTGGCGAGCTTTCGGCAATCGGTCACCAGTTGGCTGGACGTCGTGCTGCCGGCGGATTTGTATGTGCGTACTTCAGTGAGTGCCGCTGCCAGTGACAGCGCTTATTTCAGCCCCGACTTCGTTCAGCGCGTAGCGGCTGTGCCGGGCGTTCAGCGCGTCAGTACGCTGCGCGTGACGCAACTCCTGCTCAACCCGGCGCAACCGGCAGTGGCGCTGATTGCCCGTGACTTGCAAGACCCTGCCCGTGCCCTGCCCTTGGTCGGCGACGCCTTGGCCGTGCCGGCAGGCGCCATCGGGATTTATGTGAGCGAGCCGATGCGGGATCTTTACCAAGCCAAGTTGGGCAGTTTTTTTGAGCCGCTGTCGCTTGCATTTGGAGCGGGTTTCACAAGCAACGCTGCGCCGTCTGCGGCTGTCACCAAGCGTTTTTTTGTCGCCGGCGTGTGGCGCGATTACGCGCGCCAGTTTGGCGCCATCGCTATCGACCAGGCTGACTTTGTGCGGCTCACCGGCGACCAGCGTGTCAATGACCTCGCAATCTGGCTGACGCCGAATTCCAGTGATGCCAGCGAAGCCGCAGTCCAACAAGCTATCCGGGACATCCCGGCACACGCCCCGGGTGCCAGCAGCCTGATTGAATTTGCCTCGGCCAGCCAAATCCGTACCACCTCGCTGCGTATTTTTGACCGCAGTTTTGCCGTCACTTACTGGCTGCAGGCCGTCGCCATCGCGATCGGTCTGTTTGGCGTGGCCGCCAACTTCAGCGCCCAGGTGTTAGCCCGGCGCAAAGAGTTTGGCCTGCTGGCGCACTTGGGTCTGACGCGCCGGCAAATATTGACGGTGGTGGCCGGTGAAGGTGCCGCCTGGACGGTCATGGGGTCAGTCGCCGGGCTGGCGCTCGGACTGGCGGTGTCGGTGGTGTTGGTGCATGTGGTGAATCCGCAAAGTTTCCACTGGACGATGGACCTGCAAGTGCCGTGGCTGCGCTTGTTGGCTTTGTGCGCTGCAGTGGTGTTGGCAGGCACCTTGACCGCCTGGCTGGCAGGCCGCGCAGCCGCCAGCGCCGACGCCGTGCTGGCGGTCAAAGAAGACTGGTAAGGGCTCTTGACTGACAACAGCACGGGCTGTTCTCTCGTCTTTTAGCCCCCTCTTTCTGCCACTATTTCTGCATAACTTCAAGAACAAGCAGAACACGCCTCGAGACGGGCAAACCAACTTTTCGAAGCGTTACCTCGGTGACGTTTTCTCTAAGTTTTGTGTGGTCAAAACGTCACATTCGAAGCTTAGGATGAAGCCACTTCTTATCAGCACATCCCCATTTTGTTCAGGACATTCATCATGGCCAGTTCACAGTACCGCATTGAAAGTAGCAGTCCTCTGCGCGGCAGTCTGTTGCCGCACAACAATTCTCGGCAGATTTACAACGACCGCGGCTTAGCCGTTGCGGTCGCCGTGAAAAGCTTGACCGACCCAACCCGCCAGCACATCCGAGTGGTGCATGTGGACACGGGTGAAGTGGTATTTGAGACTGACCCGATCGTTCACGACCACCCGGCTTGAGGGATCCCACTCGCTCAGACCCTTGACGCCACCAGACCAAGCCCGTGCTGCGAGAATCGCCGCATGACTCTGAACCTTCCATGCTGACGCGGCGGACCCTTGTGGTTGCCAGCGCGGCGGGCATGGCTTCGGCCAGTGCGCCATTTTCTGCATGGGCTTTGCCCACGCGCACGCTGCGCTTTCCACGCGACCACGGCGCGCATCCGGAGCTGCGCACCGAGTGGTGGTACATCACCGGCCACGCCCGCAGCCGCTCGGCAGACGGCCGTGAGTTCGGTTTTCAGCTGACGTTTTTTCGCTCCCGTGTGGATGCCACCCAAACCATGCTGTCAAAGTTTGCGGCGCAGCAACTCATCTTTGCACATGCCGCCGTGACCGACGTACGAGGCCAAAAACTCTGGCACGACCAGCGCATTGCCCGTGCCGGTTTTGGTGTGGCCACCGCCAGCACCGAAGATACCCAACTCAAGCTGAATGACTGGACTTTGCAGCGCGACACGGCTGAGCCCAGCCGCTACCACGCCAGCTTGCCGAGCCAAGACTTCGCGCTACAACTGCAAATGAATGAAACACAGCCGCTGATGTTGCAGGGCCAAAACGGCTTGTCGCGCAAAGGGCCAGAGGCGCGTCAAGCCAGCTACTACTACAGCCAACCACAACTGAGCACCAGCGGCAAGATCACGCTGCAAGGGCAGACTTTCGACGTGACGGGTACAGCTTGGCTAGACCACGAGTGGAGCGAAGAACTGCTGCACCCCGACGCCCAAGGCTGGGACTGGATCGGCATGAACTTAGACGACGGCAGCGCACTCACCGCCTTTCGGCTGCGCACGGCCAGCGGCAGCGCGCTCTGGGACGGCGGTTCTTTCCACTCGGCCAAAGGCGAGTTGACGATCTTCAAACGTGGTGAGCTGAGCTTCAAACCGCTGCGGCATTGGACCAGCCCGCTGACGCAGGCGCGCTACCCGGTCGAGTGGGAGCTGCGCACGCCCAGCCAGGTTTACAGCGTCAAAGCCAGCATCGACAACCAAGAGCTCGACAGCCGCTCATCCACCGGCGCGGTGTATTGGGAAGGCCTCAGCGAGCTGTTGGACAGCCAAGGCCGGCGGGTCGGGCGTGGCTACTTGGAGATGACTGGCTACGCGGCGGCGCTGCGGCTTTAAAGTCGCGCAATTCTCCCTCCGTCAATGCGCCCCACTGGCAGCATCAGCGCTGCCTTTGCTGGCATGTGCGCTGCGATCACGTCGCGTCAAAAAGATCAGTGGAATCAAGGCCAGAAAAATCAGCGATGACGCGTAAAACACATCTGACGCGGCCAGCATGTAGGCCTGCTGATCGACCAGCCGGTTGATGCTGCCGAGGGCTTGTTCTGGCGTCAGGCCGGCGCTGGCCAAACCCGTCAGCGCGCTGCTGGTCGCCGAGCTGACCGGGTTGACCGCGTCGCTGAGCTGCGCATGGTGCAGCGCGGCGCGGTCTTGCCAGACGGTGGTGGCGATCGAGGTGCCGAACGAACCAGCCAGAATGCGCACAAAGTTCGACAGGCCAGAGGCCGCCGGAATTTTGTCGGGCGAGATACCCGACAAGGTGATGGTCACCAACGGAATGAAAAAACAAGCCATGGCAATGCCCTGAATCACGGTGGGGATCAAGATGGTGCCAATGTCAGCTTGGGTGTTGAAGTTCGAGCGCATCCACAAGACCACCGCGAAGACCACAAAAGACAAGAGGGCGAGTCGACGTGGATCTAACCTTTGGATGTTCTTGCCAACGACAGGCGACAGCAGCAAAGCCAGCAACCCAACCGGTGCCAGGACAATGCCGGCCTGCGTGGCGGTGTAGCCCATGTACTGCTGAAGCCACAGCGGCAACAGCACCACATTGCCAAAAAAGAGGCCGTAACCCACCGACAAGGCGAGAGCCCCAGCCCAAAAATTGCGACTTTTGAACAGCGTCAAGTCGACTACCGGATGCACCTCGGTCAGCTCCCAAATGACGAAAGTGACCAGCCCAACCAGAGCCACCAAGCCGAGCACCACCACTTCGGGCGAATGGAACCAATCCAGTTCCTGACCTTTGTCGAGCATGATTTGCAGTGCGCCGACCCACAGCACCAGCAGGGCCAAACCGATGGTGTCAATCGGCAGTTTGCGAACCGTGCTTTCACGATGGCGAAAGATCCGCCAAGTGATGAAGGCCGAGGCAAAACCAACAGGAATATTGATATAAAAAATCCACGGCCAAGCCACGTTGTCGGTGATCCAGCCGCCCAGCAGTGGTCCCAGCACCGGTGCAACCAGCGTCGTCATCGACCACATCGCCATCGCCAGTCCGGCCAGTGCGCGCGGATAACTCGACAGCAGCAATGACTGCGACAGCGGAATCAAAGGCCCTGCCACCAAGCCCTGCAAGACGCGAAAAATAATCAGTGTGGTCATGTTCGGCGCAAGGCCACACAGCCACGAAGCGATCACAAACAAAATCACGCTGGTGGTGAACAGCCGGACTTGTCCAAAGCGCTGCGACAGCCAACCTGTCAGGGGCACCGCAATCGCATTGGCCACACCAAAACTGGTGATGACCCACGTGCCTTGGTTCGGACTGACGCCGAGGTCGCCAGCGATCGCCGGCAGCGACACATTGGCAATCGACGAGTCCAGCACATTCATGAAGGTGGCCGCGGACAGTGCCAAGGTGCCCCAGAGTCGGGCCGAGCCCGTCAAGGGTTCGTAGACGACCGCCGGTGTCGGCGCTGGCGCGGGTGACGTGTTCGCGCTGTCAGCGCTGGGTGCTTGAGCCATGAAACTTCGCCGTCAGGTCAGTGAGCAGATGGATGGGCCTGACCGACCGGACCCGCGTTGGCTGCAATCACTCGGCGCACATCGGCGTTGGCAGCTTCGGCGGTGTGGTCGCTCAAAGCGCTGGCCAACGGTGCCGCGACAGGCACATCGGCCAGCACTTTGCCACTCTGATCGGTCACATCAATGTCCACGTTCATCGACAAGCCCACACGCAAGGGCTTGCCTGCGAGCTGCTGTGCATCGAGAGCGATGCGCACGGGGACGCGCTGCACCACCTTGATCCAGTTACCGGTGGCGTTTTGTGCGGGCAGCAGTGAAAAAGCCGCACCCGTGCCAATACCAATGCCCGTCACGACACCCTTGTAGTCGACTTTTTTGCCGTACAGGTCCGCCACCAGAGTGGCCGGCTGGCCAATGCGGATATGGCGCAACTGCACTTCCTTGAAGTTCGCATCCACCCAGACGTTGCTGAGCGGAATCACGGCCATTAGCGGCGTGCCGGCAGCGACACGCTGGCCCAACTGAACTGAGCGCCTGGCGACATAGCCGTCGACCGGAGACAGCAAGGCCGTGCGTTGCGTCGCTAAATGCGCTTCGCGCACCTTGGCCGCGGCCAGTTGCACGCTCGGATGCAACTCGAGATTCGTGCCATCGGTCAGCGCCTGATTGCTGATGAGTTGTTCGCGCGCCGCGTTGACGCCGGCCTCAGCTGCGGCCAAGGCGCTGCGTGCGGTGGTCAGCTGTGATTGCGCGTGGTTGAGCTCTTCTTTGGACACGGCGCCATTGCCGCCTAGCGACTGGCGACGGTTCAGGTCGTCTGTAGCACGCGCTACGTCGCCCTGCGCCCGCAACACTTCGGCGTCGCGTAAGCGGACTTGCGCAGCGAGTGCGCCGTTGTTGGCGTAGAGCGTGCGCACTTGGCGCACGGCTTGAGCCAGACCTGCTTCAGCCTGATCGAGCGCGACGCGGGCATCGGCCGGGTCGAGCTGCACCAGCGGCTGGCCAGCTTTCACGAAGTCAGTGTCATCCGCCAGAATAGCCATCACCGTGCCGCCGATTTGCGGTGTGATTTGGATCACATGGCCTTGCACGTAGGCGTTGTCGGTGGCTTCGTAATGGCTGGCAACAACGTAGTCGTAAATGCCCCAGGCCACGCCACCGAGCACGACCACACTGGCAAGCACGATGAGGGCCTTCTTGCGCTGTGCACTTTTGGTGTTCAAGGTCGACGGTTGCGCGGCGGCAGGAGATGGGGCTGCGGTCATGGAAGTGCTTTCAGAGAATACGGAGGAAATAAGAAATGAAATGTGCGATAGGCTGAAAAGATCGTGCGCTCAGCGGGCAGCCACAAAACGGCTGGCCTCACCGCCGCCCAGGGCGTGCATCAGCAGCACACGGGTCTCCAGTGCGCGCGCAGCAAGGTCAACACCGACACGGCGTTGATTCAACACACCGGTTTCGGCGTTCAAAACCGTCAGGTAATTGGTCACTCCGGCCTGGTAGCGTTGCAGGGCAATCGCGTAGGCGGCCTCTGCGGCAGCTTGCGCGGCGCCTTGCTCGGTTTGCTGACGCTGCACGGCTTGCGTTGACGTGACTTGATCGGCGACATCACGGGCCGCGTCGATCACGGCAGCGTGATAGCTTTCAACCGCCGCATCCAGCTCGGCCGTCTTGCCTCGCAAATTGGCACGCAAGCGGCCGGCGTCAAAAATCGGCAAGCGCAGCGCCGAGCCAACGCCCCATTGCTGACTGCCACCATTGAGCAGCGACGGCAAACCAATGCTCGAAAAGCCGGCAAAACCCACTAAATTAATGTTCGGATAAAACTGGGTTTTGGCGTTGCGCACGTCGTTGCCGGCGGCTTCGACACGCCAGCGTGCCGCGACGATGTCGGGGCGGGTGCCAAGTACGTCTGCCGGAATCGTGCCGCTGAGCGCGGGCTGCCGAATCGCACTCAAGCGGGTCGGTGCTGCGGCCAAAGCGCTGCTGTCGGTGTCGCCCAACAAGGCCGCGAGCGCATGGCGCGTCAACGCGGTTTGCTCGGCCAGGGTTTCGAGTTGCAGGCGCGCTTCGGGCAGACCGGCTTCGCTCAGTCGCAGCTCAAGTCGGGTGTCTAACCCGGCTTCGACGCGGCCCTGCACCAGTTGCAGCGCTTGTTGGCGCTGGGCCAAGGCACGCTCGGCCACGGCCGTTTGGGCATCCAGCCGGGCCCACTGAAAATAAGTCCTTGCCACGTGGCTGGCAAGCAGCACGTGCGCGGCCTGCGCATCGGCTTCAGCCGCCTTGGCGGTGCCCAAAGCAGCGTCCAGCGCCGCCCGGTACTTGCCGAAAAAATCAAGCTCCCAGCTCGCCGTGAGTTGGGCCGTGCCAGTGTCTCGTACAGCGCCAGCAAACGGCGGCGGCACCATGCCGTTGGCGGTGAAACGCTGCTGGGTCAGGTCGACTTGCACGCCAACTTGCGGCAAGGTTGCGCCCTTGGCGACCTCCATCACAGCCTGCGAACGGGCCAGCCGGGCTTGTGCGAGTTTGAGGCTGGGACTGTTGGCCAAGGCGCGGGCCTGCAACCGGTCAAGCTGCTCATCACCGAAATCTCGCCACCAGTCAGCGCGTACCTGCAGTGCCGCAGCCTTGTCTTGCGCCGATGCGATCACCGGTTCATGCAGTTGGGATTGCTGTTGAATACCAGAGAAGTCGGCGCAAGCACTCAAGCCCGCAACCAGCAAGGCAAGCACTAAAAGGCGGGGCGCAAAGCGCGGTGAAAAGTGCGGAGAAGTGAATTCGTTGGCGTTCATGGCGTGGCTGGTTATTTTTTGTCGGCTGCAACTTGTAGCGTTTTTGCGTTGTCGAGAATGCGGCTCAGATAGCCCTTCAAGGCAGTCCACTCGGCGTGAGAAAACCCCGCCAGATATGCATTTTGAACATCACTGAGGATGGCAGGAATGTCCTCTGCGGCGGCACGGCCCGCATCGGTCAGCTCAAGGTTGACGACGCGCCTGTCGTCCGACGAGCGGACGCGGCGGCACAGGTCTTTGGCTTCCAGACGGTCAAGCAGACGTGTCATGGAACCCGCGTCGTGGTTGCACTCGCGCGCCAGTTCAGCGACGGTCGTGGCCACGCCCAAGTGCAGCTTGTACAAGGGCAGCCATTGCGCATTGGTCAGCCCGGTGGGTTCGAGTTTGTGCTCAATACTCTGCGCCATGAGTGACAGGCTGAGGCGCATCATGTGGCCGACGCTGTCGGCAGGCGTGTAGGTTTCAGCCGCGTAAAACGAAGCCACCTCCACACCTGCGGGCTTGACCGACGGCTTTTTTACAGGGGTTGTCGAAGTGGGCATGCGGCGAATATTAATTGCCTAAGCAATTATTGTCAACAACAATGTTTGTCGCGTCAAATTAATCGTTAAAATCTGAGCATGCCCACCCCGTCCGCAACTTCTTCTGCCACCCAGCCCGTCAAGGGCTCACCCAAATCGCTCTCCGGGCTGTTGCCCTTTTTGCGGCCTTACCGGGGTCGCATCTTTTTAGCGCTGCTGTTTCTCACACTGGCGGCGGGTGCCACCTTGCTGTTCCCACTGGCGCTGCGCAGCCTGATCGACGGCGGTATGTCAGAGGCCGACAAGGGCGAGCAGCTGATGGCCGTGCGAACCCACTTTTTTGAGCTGTTTGCCGTGGCAACCGCCTTGGGTCTTTTTTCAGCCGGTCGGTTTTACCTGGTCAGCTGGCTCGGCGAAAGAGTCACGGCTGATTTGCGCAACGCGGTCTATTCGCATGTGCTCAAGCAAAGTCCTGAGTTTTTTGAAACCACGCAAACTGGCGAAGTGTTGTCGCGTCTGACGACCGACACCACGCTGGTGCAAGCGGTGGTGGGTTCGTCCCTGAGCATGGGGCTGCGCAATGCGGTGATGGGCTTGGGCGCCTTGGCCATGCTGATTTACACCAACCCATTCGTGATGGTTCAGGTCTTCGGCGTGCTGGTCTTGATTGTCTTGCCGAGCGTCTGGTTTGGTCGGCGCGTGCGCAAGTTGTCGCGCGCCAGCCAAGACCGCGTGGCCGACTCCAGCGCCATCGCCGCCGAAGTGCTGAACGCGATTCCGGTGGTGCAAAGCTACACCGCCGAAGCCCGCGAATCTGCGCGTTTTGACAAGTCAACCGGCGATGCTTTTCAGGTGGCCGTGCGTCGCACTGCAGCGCGTTCGGTGCTGGTGGCCTTCATCATCATCGCGACTTCGGCGGCCTTGTTGTGGGGCCTGTACCAAGGCACGCAAGCGGTGGTGCGCGGCGACATCACCGCCGGCGCCTTGGGCCAGACCGTGCTCTACGTGATCATTCTTGCAAGTGCTTTTGCGGTGCTGGGCGAGGTCTACGGCGACTTGCTGCGCGCTGCTGGCGCGACCGAGCGCTTGATGGAGTTGCTGAGCAGCCGCTCACCGATTTCGTCCCCGGCGAAGCCAGTCAAAGCACCCGCACCCCAAGCCGGCAGCGCCGTGTCTTTTGAGGCTGTGACGTTTCATTACCCGTCGCGCCCGGCGCAGGCGGCTTTGAGTGATTTCACGCTCCATGTTGCACCCGGCGAAACCGTTGCCATCGTCGGCCCCAGCGGCGCGGGCAAGAGCACGGTGTTTCAGTTGTTGCTGCGCTTTTACGATCCGCTGTCGGGCCAGATCACGCTGGACGGCGTCGCCACCCCTCAGATGGACTTGCACGCGCTGCGTGAACGCATCGGCATCGTGCCGCAAGACGCTGTGATTTTTTCCAACAGCGCACTCGAGAACATTCGTTACGGCAAGCCCAACGCCTCTGACGACGAAGTCAAAGCCGCGGCAGAGGCTGCATTCGCGCACGAGTTCATCATGGCCTTGCCAGAGGGCTACGACACCTTTTTGGGCGAGCGCGGCGTGCGCTTGTCGGGCGGCCAGCGGCAACGCATCGCCATTGCCCGCGCGATGCTCAAAAACCCACCGCTGCTGCTGCTAGACGAAGCCACCAGCGCGCTCGACGCTGAAAGTGAACGCATGGTGCAGGCGGCGCTGGAGTCGGCCATGCGCGGGCGCACCACCTTGGTGATTGCGCATCGGCTGGCCACCGTGCAGCAAGCCGACCGCATTCTCGTGCTCGACCACGGCAGATTGGTGGAGCAAGGCAGCCACGTTGAGCTGGTGAGGCAAGGCGGAATTTACGCGCGACTGGCGGAGCTGCAGTTCACGAGCTAAGGCAAAAAGCCTTATTGCAGCGTCTCTTTGAGCGACGCGGGCATCGGCAAGGGCAGCACCGAGATGCCTTCTTCGAGCAGGGCCACGGCTTCTTCGCGAGAGGTTTGCCCGCGAATGCTGCGCTCATCGGCTTCGCCGTAATGCATCTGCCGCGCGACTTCAGCAAAGTGGCTGCCAACGTCTTCGGTGTTGGCCATCACTTGGCGCACCATCTTCAGCCAATCGCCCTGCATGTCTTGCAGGACTTGGCGGTCCTGTGGGGAAAAGTCGGGCGGGGTTGCTTGTGCCGGCACAAGTTCGGTTGAGGTTGGCGTGCCCTGCCCGCCTGCGACTGAGGCGCTTGGCGCAGAGGGCGATGCCGGCGGTTTGAGTGGCGGCACTGCACCCAAATTCAATCGCGGCGCGCTGAGTTGCTTGCTGATGCTGACGTCACCGCACAGAGGGCATTCCACCAAGCCACGGGCCAGCTGGCTCTGGAAATCGTCTTCGGATGCGAACCAGCCTTCAAACACATGCTGGTGGGCACACTTCAGATCAAGAACTTTCATGACGTGATTGTGAGGCGAAATTCAAACGCTGACCCAGTCCAGCGGCCATGCCCCTGAACGCACATTTTGCAGCCACAAGGCGCCACTCAAAGTCTTGGCATCGGTGACGCGGCCGTCACGGCACCACTGCAACAGCTCGTCGGCCGTGGCGCTGAACACATCTAAAAACTCGCCTGGATCGAGCTGACGCTGGCCGGCGGTCAAGTCGCGGGCAAACCAAATGTCAATGAATTCGGTGGAGTAAGAAATCACCGGGTGCAAGACCCCGGCACGCGCCCATTGCTTGGCCGTGTAGCCGGTTTCTTCCAGCAGTTCACGGCGGGCGCAGACCAGCGATGCTTCGCCGGCATCAAGTTTGCCCGCTGGAAACTCAACCATCACCGACTGCACCGGGTAGCGGAACTGACGCTCCAGCACCAATTTGCCATCAGGCAACTCGGCGATCACCATCACGGCGCCGGGATGAATCACGTATTCGCGGGTCGCCACTGAACCATCGGGGAGCCGAACTGTGTCGCGAAAAGCGTGCAAAAAATTGCCGCGCAACAGCTCTTCACTGTCGACGCGGGTTTCTCTGAGGTGCGCGTCGTCAGCCAGCGGACTCATCGCAGTTTGAACAGGTAGCGGTAGACAAAACCCGGAAAGGCGAATGTGACAAAGAGCGTGCCGGTGATGGCGTAGAACTCCCAGCCTTGGGGCGCGATTTGGCCAGCACGGTGCTCCAACCCCAGCGCGACGGCGCCGGCGATGAAATACCAGAGCACCAATTCAAGCAGTCGCAGTGCAAGTGATTTCGGCTCTTTCAAGCCATAAAACGCCATGAATCGACCACTCAGGAAAGGTAAATTTGCAGCCAGCAAAGACAGCAACACCACCAACCAGACCGGAATAGTTTGACCCATGCTTATGAGCTGACCAGCGACTTGACCAGCGTGGCAATGGCATCGCCGCACAAGGTCATGAGACCGCCTGGCGCCATGCCGAGCAAGAGCAGCAGCGCACCATTCAGAGTCAGCACGATGCGGGCATCGGCGCGCGCAAGAATGCTTGTTGGCATGCCCGCTTGCGGCTCATCAAAATACATCACCTTGATCACGCGCAAGTAATAGAAAGCGCCGATCAACGAGGCCAGTACGGCAAACACAGTCAGCACCAGATAGCTGGTTTGCTGCGCGGCCATCAGCGATTGCAAGACCGCCAGCTTGGCGTAAAAACCAACCAGCGGCGGAATGCCAGCCAGCGAAAACATACTCAGCGCCATGACACCGGCGAACAGTGGGCTGCGTTGGTTCAGGCCGGCGAGATCGGAAATCTCTTCTGCCTCGTAGCCCTGACGAGCCAACAGCAAAATAATGCCAAACGCTGCCAGCGTGGTCAGCACATAAGTGATGACATAAAACATGGCCGCACCATAGGCAGACTCGGCATTCAGCTGGTGCCCGTTGACGACACCCGCCATCATGGCCAGCAGCAAGAAACCCATCTGGGCGATGGTCGAAAAAGCCAACATGCGCTTCAGGTTGGTTTGTGCGATGGCGGCGAAGTTACCAATCAGCAAAGAACCAACGGCCAGCACGGCCAGCATTTGTTGCCAGTCGATCGCCAGCGGCAACATGCCCTGCACCAAGAGGCGCATGCAAATGGCGAAGGCGGCCAACTGTGGCGCAGCGCCAATCAGCAGCGTCACAGCGGTCGGAGCGCCTTGGTAAACGTCGGGCAACCACATGTGAAAAGGCACGGCACCGAGTTTGAACGCCAGACCGGCGACGATGAAGACCAGACCAAAGACCAACACCTGGTGCTTGACCTGACGGCTGGCGATCGCCTGAAACACCTCATGCACATTGAGCGAACCCGTCGCACCGTAAATCATCGACAGGCCGTAGAGCAAAAAGCCCGAAGCCAGCGCACCCAACACAAAGTACTTCATGGCCGCTTCGGTCGCTGTGGCGTTGTCACGCCGCAGCGCCACCAAGGCATAGCTCGACAGCGTCATGAGCTCCAAGCCCATGTAGATGATCAAGAAGTTGTGGCCCGAGATCATCACAAAAATACCGAGCAGCGAAAAAAGACTCAGCGTGAAGTACTCACCGCCGCGCGACATCATGTCGCGGTCAGCGGAGTAAGGTCGGCCGTAGACCAGCGAGACCATCACGGCGATCGCGGCAAAAGACTTCAGCCAGTTGCCCATCGGGTCGCTGACGACCATGTTGCCGAAGCCGTAGATCGTCACGCCTTGCATGGCATAAAACGCTTGCAAGGCAGCCACGCCAGCCAAGGTCAGCAGCGTCAAGATGTAGGTCGTGCCGCGCAGGGGTGTCTTCACTCCGAGGTCAACCAGCGCGATCACGCAAGCCATGATCAGCAAGATGATTTCGGGATAAACGGTGATCCAGCTAAAGGTGTAAATCATCGGAATTCTTTTGAAATGTTGTTCTCGGGACCGGCGCTTAGTTCAGCTTCGAGGCAGCCACATGCTTGAGCAAGTCAAGCACGGAGGCGTCCATCACATCGGTAAACGGTTTCGGGTAGATGCCCATGTACAGCACGGCAATGGCCAGCAAAGACAGCATCAGGATCTCGCGGCCGTTGATGTCTTTGAGGTGTTTGACATCATCATTGGCGACCGGACCCAGGTAGACGCGCTTGAACATCCAAAGCGTGTAAGCCGCGCCAAAAATCAGCGCCGAAGCAGCCGCCATACCGACCCAGAAGTCAAACTGAATGGCACCCAGTATGACCATCCACTCACCCACGAAACCCGCCGTGCCGGGCAAACCGCAGTTGGCCATGGCAAACAGCAGCGCAAAAGCAGCGAACTTGGGCATGGTGTTGATGACCCCGCCGTAGCTGGCAATCTCACGCGAATGCACGCGGTCGTACAAGACGCCAATGCTCAGGAACATGGCTGCTGACACAAAGCCGTGCGCCACCATCTGAACGATACCGCCTGACACGCCCAACGGGTTGAAGATGAAGAACCCCAGGGTGACAAAACCCATGTGCGCTACCGACGAATACGCCACCAGCTTTTTCATGTCCTTTTGAACCATCGCCACCAGACCCACATAAATCACAGCGGTCAGCGACAGCGCAATCAGCAGCCAAGCCCACTCACGGGAAGCGTCGGGTGCAATCGGCAGTGAAAAGCGCAAAAACCCATAGGCACCCAGTTTCAGCATGATCGCCGCCAGCACAGCTGAGCCGCCTGTGGGCGCTTCCACGTGCACGTCGGGCAGCCAAGTGTGGACGGGCCACATCGGCACCTTCACCGCAAAAGCCGCCAGAAAAGCAAAAAACAACATCGTCTGTACCGGGCCGCTCAACGGCAGTTGGTGCCAAGTAGCGAGGTCAAAACTGCCGCCCGATTTGATGTACAAAAAGACCAGCGCAACCAGCATCAACAAGGAGCCGAGCAAGGTGTACAAAAAGAACTTGAAGGCGGCGTAAATTTTGTTCGGGCCGCCCCAGATACCGATGATCAGGTACATCGGGATCAAGGTGGCTTCAAAGAACACGAAGAACAGCAGGCCGTCGAGCGCCGAAAAAACGCCGATCATCAGGCCGCTGAGGATCATGAACGCGCCCATGTACTGGTTCACGCGCTCGGTGATCGACTCCCAGCTGGCGATGACCACCACCACGTTGATGAACGCGGTGAGCAGCACAAACCACAGCGAAATGCCGTCTACGCCGAGGTGGTAGTTGACGTTGAAACGATCAATCCAAGACTGATTTTCAACAAACTGCATGGCCGATGAGCCAAGCTGAAAGCGCGAGTACAGCGGCAAGGTGATGAGAAAGCTGATGAGCGAACCGATCAGCGCCACCCAGCGCACTGCCCTCGCTTGCTCGTCACGACCGATAGCCAACAGCACCATTCCGAAAAAGATAGGCGTCCAAATCGCCAGGCTCAACAAACCCATTTTTGTTCTTCTTTCTTGTCTGTTATTTGTTCAGCCAGACGAAATACGTCATCAGTACAAAAATACCGATGATCATTCCGAACGCGTAGTGGTAAATGAAGCCTGATTGCAGGCGCCGCACAAGACTCGACATCCAAGCCATCAGCTTCCACGAACCATTGACCAAGGCGCCGTCGATGATGGCTTGATCGCCACCCTTCCACAGGCCCATACCCAAAGCGCGCGCACCGCAGGCCAGCACGTTTTCATTGAACCAGTCGAGGTAGTACTTGTTCTCGAGCAAGGTGTCGATCGGCTGCGCGATACGCTTGATGGCAGTCGGCAACGCAGGGTTCACCATGTACATGTAATAGGCCAAGACCACGCCAGACAGTGCCAGCCAAAAAGGCATCGACGACAAGCCGTGCACGGCCATTTGCATCGGTCCGTGGAACAGCTGCGCGAGTTCTTCCATCCCTGGGTGCTTCTCGAGGTTGATGTGAATGGCGTCTTTGAAGAAGTCCCCAAACAACATCGGCTCAATCGCGAAGTAACCAATCAGCGCCGACGGAATCGCCAGCAGCACCAGCGGCAGTGTCACCACCCAAGGCGATTCGTGCGGTTTGTCTGCCGCGTGGCCGTGGTGGCCGTCGTCGTGATGTGCATCGTGGTGGGCATCCGGGTTCTGGTCGTAACGTTCCTTGCCGTGAAAGACCAGAAAGTACAAGCGGAAGGAATAAAAGGCCGTGACGAAGACACCCGCCAGCACCGCGAAGTATGCAAAGCTGGCGCCTGCCAGATGGCTTTCATGAACCGCTTCAATGATGCTGTCCTTGGAGTAGAAACCAGCGAACAGCGGCGTGCCGATCAATGCCAGCGAACCCACCAAGGAGGTGATCCAGGTGATGGGCATGTACTTGCGCAGACCGCCCATCCAGCGAATGTCTTGGTTGTGGTGAACGCCCATGATGACCGAGCCAGCCGCCAGGAACAGCAACGCCTTGAAGAAAGCGTGCGTCATGAGGTGGAACACCGCCACCGAATAAGCCGAAGCGCCCAAGGCCACCGTCATGTAACCCAATTGAGAGAGTGTCGAGTAAGCCACCACGCGTTTGATGTCGTTTTGGATGATGCCCAGAAAACCCATGAACAGCGCGGTGATGGCACCGATGATCATGATGAAGCTGAGTGCCGTGTCGCTCAACTCGAAGATCGGTGACATGCGAGCCACCATGAAAATACCAGCGGTCACCATGGTCGCCGCGTGAATCAGCGCCGAGATCGGGGTCGGGCCTTCCATCGAGTCGGGCAACCACACGTGCAGCGGGAACTGGGCCGACTTGCCCATCGCGCCAATGAACAGGCAAATGCTGATAACCGTGACCAGCATCCAACCCGTGCCCGGCAGTGTCAGCAGCGCCAGCGCGTCGGTCTTGGCAAAAGCCTCGGTGTAATTCAGGGTGCCGGCGTAGGCCGCGATCAAACCGATGCCGAGAATGAAGCCGAAGTCACCCACACGGTTGACCAAGAACGCCTTCATGTTGGCAAAAATCGCTGTCGGTTTGTTGAACCAGAAACCAATCAGCAGATAGGACACCAAGCCCACGGCCTCCCAGCCGAAGAACAGCTGCAGCATGTTGTTGCTCATGACCAGCATCAGCATGGAGAACGTGAACAGCGAGATGTAGGCAAAGAAGCGGTTGTAACCAGCGTCTTCTTTCATGTAGCCGATGGTGTAGAGGTGGACCATCAAGGACACGAAGGTGACCACCACCATCATCATGGCGGTCAAGCCATCGACCAGAAAGCCGATTTCCATCTTCAAACCGCCAACGACCATCCAGGTGTAGAG
>Ga0208916_10000554_pt1 | contig 17437 bp, 12 predicted proteins | sample DEB19_08_DNA_5_FD_184523 | JGI IMG/M metagenome (GOLD analysis project Ga0208916, IMG submission 184523) | Aqueous microbial communities from the Delaware River and Bay under freshwater to marine salinity gradient to study organic matter... | ecosystem: Environmental > Aquatic > Marine >... | reverse complement strand
AACTGATTCAGGCTAGATAACTTCGTTTAGATTAATTCAAGTGCTTGTAGGCCAGGAAGTTCCTTGCCCTCAAGATATTCCAGTGATGCTCCGCCGCCAGTTGAGATGTATCCAAACTGCGAATCAGCAAAACCAAGTGCGCGAACAGCTGCGGCAGAGTCTCCGCCACCAACAACGGAAATTCCTGAAACTTCAGTAAGTGCTTGTGCTACTACCTTTGTTCCAGCTGCAAAGTTAGGGAATTCGAATACGCCCATTGGGCCATTCCAAAACACTGTCTTGCACTTTGCAATCTCTGCTGCAAATGCTGTTGCAGAGACTGGTCCGATATCCAGACCCATTTGATCTGCAGGAATAGCATCTGCTGATACCAATGTTGGTGTTGCATCTGCAGCAAATGCAGGGGCAACAACAATGTCTGTTGGAAGAAGCAGTTTAACGCCATTCTTTTCAGCGGTTGCGATCAATCCTTTAACAACATCGAGCATTTCAGCTTCGACAAGCGAGGTGCCGATCTCTTTGCCTTGCGCCTTAAGGAATGTGAAAACCATTCCCCCGCCGATAGCTAGAACATCAACCTTGCCCAAAAGATTTTCAATCACGCCAAGTTTGTCTGAAACCTTTGCACCACCAAGTACAACGCCATAAGGGCGTTCTGGATTTTGCGTCAGCTTCTTTAATACTTCAACTTCTGCAGCAACTAACTTTCCTGCAGCATGTGGAAGTAACTTAGGTAAATCAAAAACTGATGCATGCTTACGGTGAACCGCACCAAAGCCATCACCAACATAAACATCAGCAAGCTTTGCTAGATCTGCAGCAAATGCTGCGCGCTCTGACTCTTCCTTGCTTGTCTCTGCTGCACTGAAACGAATATTTTCTAGTAGAAGAATCTCGCCAGCCTTGAGTGATTCAGCTGCAGTTGTAACCGCAGCACCTGTTACCTCGCCGGTGAACTTAACTTCGCGGCCAAGCAGTTCAGCTAAACGCTTTGCTACTGGTGCGAGTGAAAGTTCAGGCTTTGCTTCACCCTTTGGACGACCAAGGTGTGCAGCAATTACAAGTGATGCACCCTTCTCAAGAAGAGTTTGAATAGTAGGAAGCGAGGCTTTAATACGTCCGTCATCCTTAATGACTCCCTCTTTCAAAGGAACATTAAGATCGCAACGAAGAAAGACTCGCTTTCCTGCTACATCAATTGTTGAAAGATCTGGCATTACAGAGATTTGCCAACGTAATCGATCAAGTCAACGAGGCGGTTTGAGTAACCCCATTCGTTGTCATACCAACCAACGATCTTGACCTGGTTACCAATTACCTTGGTAAGACCTGCGTCGAAGATACATGATGATGGATCGGTCACGATGTCTGAAGAAACGATTGGATCTTCAGTGTATGAAAGGAATCCCTTAAGTGGACCATTTGCAGCAGCCTTCATCGCTGCGTTGATCTCAGCAGCTGTTGCTTCCTTTGCTAGTTCAACAGTTAGATCTGTTGCAGATCCTGTTGGAACTGGAACGCGCATTGCGTAACCATCTAGCTTGCCCTTGAGCTCTGGAAGAACCAATGAGATCGCCTTTGCAGCACCTGTTGATGTTGGGATCATGTTTGTTGCAGCTGCGCGAGCGCGGCGTAGATCCTTGTGTGGGAAGTCAAGAATTACCTGGTCATTTGTGTAGGCGTGAATTGTTGTCATCAAGCCCTTAACGATTCCCCAGTTGTCCTGAAGTACCTTTGCCATTGGTGCAAGGCAGTTTGTTGTACATGAAGCGTTTGAAATGATGTTGTGCTTTGAACCGTCGTACTGAGTGTGGTTTACACCCATAACGATTGTGATGTCCTCATCAGTTGCTGGAGCAGAGATGATTACCTTCTTCGCTCCTGCTGTGATGTGCTTCTGAGCATCTGCTGCCTTTGTGAAGATACCTGTTGATTCAACAACAACATCTGCCTTAACTGATGCCCAAGGTAGGTTAGCTGGATCGCGCTCTGAGAAAACCTTAATTGTCTTTCCGCCAACAGTGATTGAATCATCTGTGTAGGTAACTTCTAGACCTAGGCGACCCAGGATTGAGTCGTACTTCAATAGGTGAGCAAGAGTCTCATTAGGAGTTAGGTCGTTAATTCCGACGATGTTGATATTTGGGTTAGTTAGTGAGGCACGGAAGAAGTTACGACCGATACGTCCAAAACCATTGATTCCGACATTAATCACGAAAGTGTCCTTGCTACTAGTGGGGCACATGAAAAAGCCCAGCTGTTGGTGGTTCGTAAAACTGCCACAACGCTGGGGTCTTATTGCCAACCTTATCAGTGGGAATGGGCGTACGTCTGCGTCTACTGATGGGTTAGTTCAGCAAATCTGGTGATAATCCGCTCTCAGTATCGGGAATTCCGAGCTCTGCAGCGCGCTTATCGGCCATAGCCAGCAAGCGACGAATACGACCTGCGATCGCATCCTTAGTCATAGGAGGTGTCGCTAATGAGCCAAGCTCTTCGAGGGAGGCCTGCCCATGGTTGATGCGCAACTCCCCTGCCTCTTTCAGATGGTCAGGAATTGTTGGCCCAAGGATCTCCATTGCGCGCTGAACACGGGCGGCTGCTGCAACTGCAGCACGTGCTGAACGACGAAGGTTTGCATCATCAAAGTTTGCCAGGCGGTTAGCTGTAGCGCGGACTTCGCGGCGCATACGTCGCTCTTCCCAAGCAAGGACAGATTCATGTGCACCAAGGCGAGTAAGCAAAACACCAATCGCATCACCATCACGAATAACAACGCGATCTACTCCACGAACTTCGCGAGCCTTTGCAACAATTCCTAAACGACGAGCGGCACCAACAAGTGCCAATGCTGCCTCTGGTCCTGGACAGGTAATTTCAAGTGAGGATGAACGTCCTGGTTCAGTTAATGAACCATGTGCAATAAACGCTCCACGCCATGCAGCTTCAGAATCGCAGATTGCAGCTGATACAACTTGTGGTGGAAGTCCGCGCACTGGTCGACCATTTGCATCTACTAAACCTGTTTGGCGAGCAAGCGCATCACCTTCATTAATTACACGAACTACATACCGTGAACCTTTTCGTAAACCACTTGAAGACAAGACCGCAAGATCTGAATCATGACCATAAATATCTGCAATATCTTTTCGCAAACGGCGAGCACTCTGCGAGGTATCAAGTTCTACCTCAATAACAATCTTGCCTGCTGCGATATGAAGGCCGCCAGCAAAGCGAAGAAGAGAAGAGACTTCAGCCTTACGACAGCATGGTTTGGTGATGGAAAGACGAGTGAGCTCGTCCTTAACTGATGCTGTCATTGCCATGGGGTTATCCAACCAGTTACTTGCGCAAAATGTGGCCCAAATGGAGGGCTAATTTTTCCGCATCATGATGAATACTGCCGGGGGCTTTGCGAATATCTGCGATGACAATCTCTGAACCTAAGGTTGATGCTGTTGCGCGTAATGCCGCCTCATCGCGCACCACTGATTGGTCTACAAGGCAGTAATCAACGGTTAAACCAGGGGCATAACGATGGAAAAACTCTAAATGCTGCTCTGGGGTCGATCCTGCAAACTCTTCGCCCTGAGAACGACTTGATGCATCGAGATTCAAAATCAAAATCTTTTTAGCCTTCGAACTCTTCAACACCTCTAATTGAGCAGGAACTAAAAGGTGTGGGATCACACTTGAGAACCAGGATCCTGGTCCCATCGTGATCCATTCAGCGGCAGATAGTGCAGCTAACGCTTCAGGACGAGCCTCTGGGTCCTCTGGAATTATCCGCAGAGATTCAATATGCCCCTTTGCCGTTGCAACCTCTTTTTGTCCACGTACAACGATTCGTCCAGTAGATGTTGTAAATGTTCCTTCAATATCTAATGCAACAGCTGCCATTGGTAAGACCCGACCAATAACTTTTAATAAATCTCCGACTCGATCTAAGGCGACAACGGGATCATCTCCAGCGTTCCACATAGATGCAAGAAGTAAATTTCCCATTGCATGGCCATTGAGTTCGCCATTGCTAACAAAACGATGTTGCATTATTTGAGCCCAGGTACGACCCCATTCGTCATCTGCGCACAGTGCAGCAAGTGCCATTCGCAGATCGCCAGGAGGAAAAATGGGAAACTCTTCGCGCAATCGACCAGATGATCCGCCATTATCTGCAACGGTTACGATCGCGGTGATTTCTTGCGTAACTTGGCGCAATGCTGTCAGTGTTGCAGCCAAACCATGGCCGCCACCTAAAGCAACAACTTTAGACAAAGTTATTCACGACCTACATCACGGTGCGTTGGATGAGCTGAGACATCGGTACCAATTGCATTCAACTGCTTTGCAATCTCTTCTGTAATGGCAACGCTTCGATGCTTTCCACCGGTACATCCAACTGCGATGGTTACATACTTCTTGCCTTCGCGCATATACCCATCCATCATTGAATTCACTAAACGAACATATCCGTGCACAAAATCCTTGACGCCTTCGCTGCCTAAAACTTTCTCACTTACCTGTGGGGTTAATCCAGTCAGTGGGCGAAGCTCTGGAATCCAATGAGGATTTGGGATAAAGCGGCAATCTAAAACTAAATCTGAATCAACAGGAATTCCGTATTTGTATCCGAAAGATAAAACATTAACTCGGATACCTTGCAACTTACTGGAGCCAAAGATTTCGCCGATTCGCTTTTCAAGTTGGTGCACATTGAGATTAGAGGTATCGATCGCAACATCAGATTGTGAGCGAACAACTTCAAGCTTTGCTCGTTCACGTTCGATGCCATCGACAATTCGATCCTTGCCTTGCAATGGGTGAGGTCGTCGTGTGGATTCAAATCGCTGCACTAACGCCTGATCTGTTGCATCTAGAAAAACTAATCGATAAGCAGATTTGCTCTCTTTGAGTTCTGCAAGTGCATGAGTGAGTTCATCAAAGAACTCTCCCCCGCGAACATCTACAACTACCGCTAACTCTTTGCCCTGAGGTCCAGTGCCTTTACTGACTAGCGCCGGTAACAACGCTGGTGGCAGGTTATCGACTACATACCAACCAAGATCTTCCAATGCATGCGCAACAGTTGAACGTCCTGCGCCAGACATCCCAGTAAGGATCAAGGTCTCTTGAGTCATGGCTCTATTGTGTTACATCTGTCAAGAATGCGGAAACACGCTCCATACTCTTTTCGAGATATGCAGGGAGCATCTCTTTATGCTCAGCATTTTTGGTCTCGAAGAGGTAATTCAACAGCAATAACCTTCTTTGAAGTAATAAGGATTTCATCGCATTATCGGAGTACACCGGCAATGGTCGCACACTCGTATAGCCAGCAAGTAAAGCCGCTTCTTGCTCAGGGGTATCGAGGTAATACAGCGCAACCGCTAAATCCTGTGCCTCTACTCCAAAACCGCAATCATCGAAATCAAAGATTGAAAGCTGGCCGTCGTTCCACATCAAGTTCCACCCGTGATAATCGGCGTGAATGATGTGTACCGGTGATTCGGAGTACAGCTGCTTGGTGTACTTCATGATCAAATCATGGGCTTTTTCAATCGCATCACGTTGTTCTGGGAGCAGAGATGATTTTTCTGAAAATAGGTAATCCTCTGTTCCCCAAAAGAAATCATTAAAGGTTGGCAGCTCCGCTTTTTCACTAAGTACGAATTCACCAGAGTTCAGATGCATCAGCGCGATGGAGCTTCCGACCAGATGTAACTGCTCAAGAGTTGGCTCATCGCCCAGTTCTTCGCCCTCAAGCCAGCTATACATCACGCCGTAAATTGTTTGTCCAGAATCTTGATGTACTCCGCTGATTACAAATTGATCATCCAGCGTTGCAATTGGTGCCGGCACATTGATTCCTTGAACTCGTGCCAGGTGTCGCACCCACTGAACTTCAGCCAGAATATTTGATTCAACTCGGTTCGAATTGATGTTCAGTCTTAGCGCATATCGTTGGGCAGATTCAGTTGTAACGGCAAAGGTGGCGTTAAATTCAAAGTTGATGCACTCGACCTCAGCATTTTTGATGCCGTACTTTTCTAAAACATCATGAGCAAATGCGGTCAGCGAATGCGTCTGAACATCGGCCGGCTTATCAAAGAAATTTTCAGTCATCATCAGCCTTTTAGAATCTCGCCAGTTTCTACATTTACTTTTTGCGTCGTAATCGCAGATAAGTGCTCTTCAATGATTGAAGCAATTTTAGAACCGATACCAGGAGTTGCCGCGATATCTTCAACCTTTGCTTTACGAATGGCTGCAACCGATCCAAAGCGATCTAACAATGCAGCTCTGCGCGCCGAACCCAGCTGAGGAATATCATCCAAAATGGACTCCAGCATCACCTTTGATCGGCGTGATCTATGGAATGAGATCGCAAAACGGTGAGCTTCATCGCGAATACGTTGAAGCAGGTATAAACCTTCGCTATTGCGGGGCAGAATCAAAGGATCCTTGGAGCCAGCAACCCATACCTCTTCTAAACGCTTAGCCAATCCACACAGCGCAATATCTGTTACTCCAAGTTCCTCCATCGCACGCTTTGCGGCATTAACTTGAGGCGCGCCTCCATCAACAACAATTAGCTGCGGTGGGTAAGCAAACTTACTTGGCTTGCCTCCTAGCTCTGCAACCTCTGCCTCATTCTCACTTCGGTCATCAATTAAGCGCTTAAGGCGTCGAGTAATTACCTGATGCATCGCACGTGTGTCATCAAATCCTTCATCGGTATTAATAATGAAACGTCGGTACTCGCTCTTTTTTGCCATTCCATCTTCAAAGACAACCATGGATGCAACTACGCTTGTTCCGGAAATATTAGAGATATCAAAACACTCGATGCGAAGAGGCGTGCGACCTAAATCTAAATGCTCTTCGATCTCAGTTAAAGCCTTACCTGATACAGCTGCATCTGTTGCGCGCTTACTAAGGTATTGGATCAATGAGTACTGAGCATTGCGCTTTACAGTGTCTAAAAGCTCTACCTTGTCGCCTCGCTGCGGGGTTTTTATCTCAACCTTGTGACCGGCAATTGTCGCCAACCATTGCTCAAGCTGCTCGCCATCTTGCGGCTGTGAATTAATGTAAACATTCTTAGGAACAGAGATGGCTCCTGTGCCATAAATCGAATACAGCAGGGAGGTAACAACATCTTGTCCCTCAAGACCCATCTCCTGATCCACGATCCAGGAACGTGAACCTTTAACAGAACCACGCTGCATGGAAAAAATTGATCCAGCAGCATGAAAACCATCTTGATAAATAGAGATGAAGTCACCATCTAAATCATCTGAAAAGTTTCCTTCAGTTGATTTCTGCGCCTTTTCAAAGGATTCGATTTGATCTCGTAATCGTGCGGCACGTTCAAACTCTTCATTGTTAGCTGCGTTCTGCATCTCTTCATGGAGTTTAGGGAGAATGTTCTCCATTCCTGACTCCATAAAGTCATTGAGTCGTTGCGCCAAGCTTTGATGATCCTCTTTGGAGATCCACCCAACACATGGGGCTGCACATTTTCCGATATCTCCTAACAAGCATTGCCGCTTGCTTTTTTGAGCACGGGTGAAGTTTGCCGATGAACAGGAGCGGACAGGAAAGACCTTAAGTAGAACCTCAAAGGTATTTCGCAGCGCCCAGGCGTTTGTGTAGGGACCGAAGTACTTAAGTCCAGGACGCTTATCTTTGCGAGTAATGAAGATCATTGGGTACTCATCATTTAATGACAATGCTAAATAGGGGTAAGACTTATCATCCTTAAACTGAACGTTGTACTTAGGTTGGTACTGCTTGATCCAACTGAACTCCAGCGCCAACGCCTCAAGTTCGGTGCTGACAATGGTCCAATCAACCCGAACCGCCTCATGCACCATGCGATATGTCTTAGTCGCAAGATTTGCCTGAAAGTAATTGCTTAAGCGATTCTTAAGATTCTTAGCCTTGCCGACATAAATAACTTTGTCCTGCTTATTGTAAAAACGATAAACGCCGGGATGCTCCGGGATATTGCTCGGCCGATAACTTTGTGGATCTGCCATTGCATTACTTCTTTGCTGGTGCTTTTCGGTTGGTAGCTAAAATTTCACCAAGGAACTGTCCGGTGTAGCTTTCCTTTACCTTTGCTACCGCTTCAGGTGTTCCCTCAGCAACAACCAATCCCCCACGGAATCCGCCTTCTGGTCCCATGTCGATCACCCAGTCGGAACATTTGATGACATCAAGGTTGTGTTCAATCACAACAACGGTGTTACCGGTATCAACGAGGCGATTAAGCACAGTTAACAACTTATTAACATCTTCAAAGTGCAAACCAGTTGTTGGTTCATCCAATACATAAATTGTGCGACCGGTTGAACGACGTTGTAACTCGGTAGCAAGTTTTACGCGCTGAGCTTCTCCGCCAGAAAGTGTTGGTGCAGATTGGCCCAGTCGAACATAACCAAGACCGACATCATTAAGGGTTTTCAGGTAACGAGCGATCGCAGGTACGGATTCAAAGAAACCATGCGCTTCTTCGATAGGCATATTCAGCACTTCAGCGATTGTCTTTCCCTTGTAATGAACTTCAAGGGTTTCGCGGTTGTAGCGGGCACCGTGGCAAACCTCGCAGGGAACATATACATCAGGCAAGAAGTTCATTTCAATTGTGATGGTTCCATCGCCTGAACAGTTCTCGCAGCGACCACCCTTCACATTGAAGGAGAAACGACCTTGCTGGTATCCACGAATCTTCGCCTCGCTTGTTTCAGCAAACAGGGCACGGATCTTGTCGAATACACCTGTGTAGGTTGCAGGGTTAGAACGAGGTGTGCGACCAATTGGTGATTGATCTACGTGCACAACCTTGTCCAGTAGTTCGATACCTGTAACAGTGCGGTGACGACCTGGCACTAATCGGGCGCCATTTAGCTTGTTAGCTAACACTGTATACAAAATGTCATTTACTAAAGTTGATTTTCCTGAACCACTAACGCCGGTAACCGATACAAATACTCCAAGAGGAACTTCAACTTCGATGTCCTTGAGGTTATTTTCTTTTGCACCTTTGACAACAAGCTTGCGCTTTGGATCTACAGGACGGCGACTCTTTGGAATTTCAATCGATTTGCGTCCAGATAGATAAGCACCAGTAATTGATTCCTTTGATGCAATTAAATCTTCATAGCTACCTGAAACGACAACCTTGCCACCATGCTCGCCAGCACCTGGCCCAATATCAACGATCCAGTCAGCGGTACGGATTGTTTCCTCATCATGTTCAACAACGATCAAGGTATTACCAAGGTTGCGCAGACGGGTAAGGGTTTCAATTAACCGCTTGTTATCACGTTGATGCAAACCGATAGAAGGTTCATCAAGCACATAAAGAACGCCAACCAGGCCGCTACCAATTTGAGTCGCTAAACGAATGCGTTGTGCTTCTCCGCCAGAAAGAGATCCTGCTGGACGAGCAAGGGATAGGTAATCAAGACCAACATCGAGCAAGAAGCCAAGCCGGGCGTGAACCTCCTTCATTACACGTTCTGCGATCTGTGCTTCACGCTTATTGAGTTTGATCTGCTTTAAGAATGCTGCGCAATCTGCAATTGAAAGTTCGCAGATTTCGGAGATGTTCTTGTCCCCTATGGTTACAGCTAAAACTTCAGGCTTTAAGCGGGCGCCATTACAGGTTTCACACGAAACTTCACGCATGTACGCCTCGTACTTATCGCGACTGTAATCACTATCTGTTTCTTCGTGACGGCGATGAATAAATGGAACTACACCTTCAAAACCTGTTGTGTAGTTACGTGCTCCGTAACGACCCTTGTACTTCATCTTAATTTCATACTCGTAACCATTGAGAATCGCATCTTTAGCCTTAGCTGAGATCTTCTTCCATGGTGTGTCTAAAGAGAATGGCAGATCCTTCGCTAGCGCTTCAAGTAAACGTAGGAAGTAATCAGATGATTGACCACCAGACCACGGTGCGATCGCTCCATCGTTAATAGAAATTGAGTCATCGGGAATGATGAGATCCTCATCAACCTCTTTCTTAGTACCGATACCTGAACATTCAGGGCAAGCACCAAAAGGAGAGTTAAATGAAAATGAGCGGGGCTCGAGCTCTTCAAAGGAGAGCTCGCAATCGTGGCAGGCCAGATGTTCGCTGTAGGTGCGTTCTTTGTCATCGCCCTTTGCATCAACAAAATCCAATACAACAATTCCTGAGGCAAGTCGCAAAGCGGTTTCAATTGAATCAGTTAAACGTGTCTTACTTTCAGCTTTTGCTGTTAAGCGATCGATAACAACCTCGATGGTGTGCTTCTCTTGTTTTTTAAGCTTTGGTGCATCGGAAAGTTGAACCACTTCCCCATCAATGCGAGCACGTGAGTAACCCTGGGTGATCAGATCACTGAAGAGTTCGACGAACTCACCTTTGCGCGCCCGAACAACAGGAGCTAAAACTTGAAACTTTGTCGTCGCTGGTAGTTCGAGAATTTGATCAACAATCGCCTGTGGAGATTGACGAGTAACCGCCTTGCCGCACTTAGGGCAATGTGGACGACCTGCACGAGCAAACAAAAGACGCAGATAGTCGTAAACCTCTGTAATTGTTCCAACGGTCGAACGTGGGTTTCGGTTAGTTGATTTTTGATCAATAGAAACCGCAGGCGATAAACCTTCAATGAAATCAACATCAGGCTTATCCATCTGGCCTAAGAATTGGCGTGCATACGCAGAAAGTGATTCAACATAGCGGCGTTGACCTTCAGCAAAGATGGTGTCGAAGGCAAGTGATGACTTTCCTGAGCCTGATAGCCCAGTAAATACAACTAGGGAGTCTCTGGGTAGCTCGATAGAAACATTCTTAAGGTTATGTTCGCGTGCTCCGCGCACAACCAACTTATCGATGCTCAAACCCCGGCCTCTTCCATCATTCGTAGCTCTTTCTTCAAAATCTTGATCTCATCACGCAAACGCGCTGCGACCTCAAATTGAAGTTCAGATGCGGCGTTACGCATCTGTTCGGTGAGCGAGCCTATCAACGCGATTAGATCCTTGCGCGGCAAGGAGAGCGATGATTTATCGTAAATTCCAGCTGCGGTATCAACCCGCTTCGCAGCACCCTTTTCATGAGCCAAAAGCTCATCGGTGTCATCTGATTCGCGATTGATGAGGTCGGTGATATCTGCGATCTTCTTACGCAATGGCTGCGGATCAACTCCGCGCTCGAGGTTGTATGCGACCTGCTTTGCTCGGCGGCGATTAGTTTCATCAATCGCCTTAGCCATTGAATCGGTGATCCTGTCGGCGTACATGTGAACTTCACCAGTTACATTACGAGCGGCTCGACCAATTGTCTGAATCAAGGATGTAGATGAGCGAAGGAAGCCTTCTTTATCTGCGTCCAGGATTGCTACTAGCGAGACTTCAGGTAAATCCAAACCTTCGCGAAGCAAGTTAATACCGATCAAAACATCGTATTCACCAGTACGTAGTTCACGCAGAAGTTCTACGCGTCGCAAGGTATCTACCTCGCTGTGGAGGTATCGAACATTCACACCCTTTTCTTGCAGGTAATCCGTAAGGTCCTCTGACATTTTCTTGGTCAAAGTTGTTACTAAGACACGTTCATTCTTTTCAGCGCGAATTTTGATCTCTTCTAGCAAATCATCGATCTGACCCTTAATTGGTTTAATAACAATTTGCGGATCAACCAGACCAGTTGGGCGAATTACCTGCTCAACTACATCGCCATCTACCTTTGCTAACTCGTACTTTCCTGGCGTTGCAGATAAATAAAGTTTTTGCCCAGTGCGCTCTAGGAACTCTGGAAACTTCAATGGTCGGTTATCTAAAGCACTTGGTAGACGGAATCCATGCTCAACCAGGGTTCGTTTACGTGAAGCATCACCTTCAAACATCGCGCCTAATTGCGGAACAGTTACGTGACTTTCATCGATTACAACTAAGAAATCTTCCGGGAAGTAATCGAGCAAACAGTGAGGAGCAGATCCTGCTGCACGATCATCAAGGTGACGTGAGTAGTTTTCGATTCCAGAACAGAAACCAATCTGTTCCATCATTTCTATATCAAAGGTTGTACGCATGCGAAGGCGCTGGGCTTCAAGCAACTTGCCTTGCTTTTCAAAAAGATTTAACTGAACCTGCAGCTCATCCTGAATATCACCAATGGCCCGCTTCATCGTTTCAGGTCCCGCGGCATAGTGAGTAGCAGGAAAGATAAAGATCTCTTCCTCCTCGCGAATAATTTCACCGGTTAAGGGATGCAATGTGGTTAGCTTCTCAATCTCATCACCAAACATCTCGATTCGGATGGCCAGCTCTTCATACATCGGAATGATTTCAATGGTGTCGCCACGGACGCGGAATGTTCCACGCTCAAAGGCCATGTCATTGCGCTTGTATTGAACATCCACAAAGCGGCGCAGTAATGCATTTCTTTCAATCTCTTCACCTACGCGCAAACGAACCATGCGATCTACATACTCTTGCGGAGTACCTAATCCGTAGATACATGACACGGTAGCTACAACAATTACATCTCTGCGCGTCAATAATGAATTTGTTGCTGAGTGACGCAACCGTTCAACTTCCTCGTTAACGCTTGAATCCTTTTCGATAAAGGTATCTGTCTGCGGAACATAAGCTTCAGGTTGGTAGTAGTCGTAATACGAGACAAAGTACTCAACCGCATTATTAGGCAAGAGCTCACGGAACTCGTTTGCTAGTTGTGCAGCCAAAGTCTTATTGGGTGCAAGCACCAATGTAGGTCGTTGAAGCTTTTCAATTAACCAAGCAGTTGTTGCCGATTTACCTGTACCAGTAGCTCCAAGTAGGACAACATCCTGTTCGCCAGCGTTGAAGCGACGAGCGATCTCTTCAATTGCTTGAGGCTGATCACCCGCTGGAACGTAATCACTGATGACCTGAAAGGGCTCGACTCTGCGTTGGAGTTCAGAGATCGGGCGCATTTGCCAAGCCTACTTACTAATTATCGTGGAGGCTATCCCAAATGTTTTCGACCTGGCGCAGTAGCTCATCCTCAGTTCCATCATTTTCAATGAGGAAATCAGCCACCTCTATACGCTGCTCGCGAGTGGCCTGTGCTGCTATCCGGCCTTCAATCTCTGAGATATGCATTCCCCGGTCACGAAGACGTGCGATGCGATTTTCCATTTCAGATTCAACGGTGATTACTAAATCAAATCTTTCATGTGCTTTTGTTTCAACGAGCAATGGAATTTCATACACCAAAACTTCATCAGCCTTTAACGATGCAACCGCTTCTTCAAACTCGCGTCTAACAAAGGGGTGAACAATGTTTTCCAGCTTTTGTTTTGCGATTGGATCCTTAAACACCAATTCACCAAGTGCTCTGCGATCAATATCGCCATTCCTTAAAACGCCATCACCAAATACTGTGACAACTTCATCAAAACCCTTTGACCCACGTTCAATCGCCGCCCTAGCCAACTGATCAGCATCAATCACCAACGCCCCAAGTTCAGCAAAGAATTGCGCCGCCAATGACTTACCGCAACCAATGCCACCAGTTAAAGCAATCACCCGCATAATGGAATCTTATCGTCACCTCATTCTTTTATGAGGGGATTTGGATGATTCAAGAAAGGGTGCAGTGCAAAGAAAAAGGAGTCCAGTTGAAGTGAGCGAGGGTCAAACGTTTTTCTCGCGGCTTCAAGCTGGACTCCTTTTTACGGAAGTCTTTGTTACTTATTCAGCAGCAACTTCTTCTGCTGGAGTTGCAGCTGCATCTGCAGCCTTCGCTTCAGCCTTCTGCTTCTTGTGTGCCATGAAACGCTCTTGAGCTTGGGCGTACTGCTTTTCCCACTCTTCGCGCTGTGTTTCAAATCCTGGCTTCCACTCTTGTGAGTCAGCATCGAAACCTTCAGGGTAAATGAAGTTTCCTTCTGCATCGTAACGAGCAGCCATTCCGTACTGAGTTGGATCAAATGCTTCGATCTCAATCTCTGTACCTTCATTAGCCTGCTTGAGAGAAAGTGAAATACGACGACGCTCTAGGTCGATGTCGATGATCTTTACGAATAGTTCATCATCAACCTGAACAACCTGCTCTGGAATTTCAACGTGGCGTTCTGCCAACTCTGAAATGTGAACTAGGCCTTCAATTCCTTCGTGAACACGAATGAATGCACCGAATGGAACAAGCTTTGTCACAACACCTGGAACAACCTGATTGATTGTGTGTGTGCGAGCAAATGCCTGCCATGGATCTTCTTGTGTTGCCTTCAGTGAAAGCGACACACGCTCGCGCTCGAAATCAACTTCGAGAACTTCAACAGTTACCTCGTCGCCAACTTCAACAACTTCACCTGGGTGATCGATGTGCTTCCATGAAAGCTCTGAAACGTGAACCAAACCATCTACGCCACCAAGGTCAACGAATGCACCGAAGTTAACGATTGATGAAACAACACCTGTGCGAACCTGGCCCTTTTGAAGCTGGTTAAGGAATGTTGTGCGTGATTCTGATTGTGTCTGCTCGAGGAATGCACGACGTGAAAGAACAACGTTGTTGCGATTCTTATCGAGTTCGATAATGCGTGCTTCAACCTGCTTGCCAATGTATGGAGTCAGATCGCGTACGCGGCGCATCTCAACAAGAGATGCTGGAAGGAATCCACGTAGACCGATGTCCACGATAAGACCACCCTTAACAACTTCAATAACAGTTCCGACGACAACCTCGTCGCGCTCCTTCTTGCCTTCGATGTCTCCCCATGCACGCTCGTACTGTGCGCGCTTCTTAGAAAGAATCAGGCGACCCTCTTTGTCCTCTTTTTGGAGAACGAGAGCTTCAATAATCTCACCGACTTTAACGATTGAGTTTGGATCTGCATCGTGGCGAATTGAAAGCTCGCGAGAAGGAATAACACCCTCTGTCTTGTAACCGATGTCGACAAGAACTTCGTCGCGTCCAACTTGAACAACTGCACCTGAAACTAGGTCGCCGTCATTAAAGTTTCTGATTGTGCCTTCGATTGCTGCTAGAAAATCTTCAGCTGATCCGATGTCATTTACTGCAATTTGTGGTGTAGACAATTGTGCTCCGTAGGGATAGAAAGTAGTAGTTCCCGCTTTCGCGGCTGAAGGGCAAGGGTACGGTTTGCACGCTTGTGAGGGCAAATCCGCATGAATTATTGAGCGTGATCGCTAGACTAAAACTCGATATGAAGCGATATAAAGAGTTACTGGCGATGCCTAATGTGCTGATTCTGGCAATTAGCGCATTTCCTGCCCGCTTGGCCTATTCCATGATCGCTCTGGGAATCTTCTTTAAAACAGAGCAGACGACAGGATCTGTTGCAGCTGCAGGTCTAGCTATTGGACTGAACTCGCTCGCTGGATCTTTAACCGCCGGAATTCGCGGATCTGTCATGGATCGCTGGGGACAAAAGTGGCCACTTCGAATTTTAGTTCCTTCATATGCAGCGATGATCCTGGCGCTCAACACCATGCAATCAAAAGAATCGCTACTGATCACTGCTTTTGTTTTAGGAGCCACCGCTCCCCCAATTAATTTATCTGTTCGCCCATTATGGAAAGACATCGTTCCGGAAAACTTCTTACGCACCGCCTACGCTCTCGATTCATCGATGATGAGTTTTACATCAGTGATTGGTCCTGTTGTTATTACAACTTTGGCGTTGTCTTCACATCCAGCACTTGGTCTTGGAGTTACCGCAGCACTGATGCTGATCGGTGGAACTGCCCTTGCTTTAACCTCAGTGTCTCGAAACTGGATTCCAGAAAAGAAGGAAAAGGGACAACAAAGATTATGGCGCGATAAGGCGATTCAACTTCTGATGTTTGAAGGTTGCTTCATCGGATTCGGATGGGGCGTATTTGATGTTGCCGTTCCAGCCTTTGCCACCCAAGAAGGTGTTGCTCATCGCGTCGCGTGGATCTTCGCAGCATTTGGAGTTGCAAATGTAATTGGTGGTTTATTGGGTGGATTGGTTTCGAAAAGATTAGCTCCTCTTTCAGCGCTTCTGCGCGCCTATGCAATCTGGGTTGCTGCCAGTATTCCATTTGTCTTTACCTACCCTGATTGGTCTATGGCGGTAGTCGGTGCCGGAATCGGATTTATTGGCGGAGCGGTACAAGTCTTTTACTTCGAAGTTTTGGAAGCGGTTCGTCCACAAGGTTCACAAACATCATCGCTGGGATGGATCTGGAGTGTTGAAGGTTCATTCATGGCCATTGGTGCTGCAGTTGGTGGTTGGGTGTCAGAGCATTACTCGCCACGTACTGGTTTAGCGCTGACGCCAATAATGTTGATCATTGGTTTAATAATTTTCACAATCGGAAAAGGTCGACTCTCTGCAGCAAATGATGTTCCAACCGAAGAAGAGGATTTGCGAGCAATGAAAGATATCTCTGACGACGTTAAGTAGTTAGTGAGCCGCCTCGTGCCAAGTAAGTCCCAGACCTGCATTTACATCTAACGGTGCATTGAGCGGATAAGCCGCTCCCATTTCGCGACGAACAAGCTCGCCAATTTTCTCCTCTTCACCCTTCACAACTTCAAGAATTAATTCATCGTGAATCTGCAGAAGCAAGCGAGAGTTCAATTTTTCGTTTTCGATTGCCTTTTGAACATTGAGCATCGCTAACTTAATAATGTCTGCTGCTGATCCTTGGATCGGTGCATTTAAAGCCATACGTTCTGCAACTTCTCTGCGTTGACGATTGTCATGCATAAGATCTGGCAGGTATCGACGTCGACCCATAATGGTTTCGGTGTAGCCAACTTTGCGTGCTTCTTCTACAACATCCTTTAGGTAATCTCGAATTCCACCAAACCGTTCAAAGTATGTGTCCATTAACTGTTGTGCTGCAGGTGGTGAAATATCCAACTGTGCAGCTAAGCCATAGGAAGACAGGCCATATGCAAGTCCATATGACATCGCCTTCATTTGTCGGCGCATTTCAGGATCAACCTCGGATGCTTTAACGCCAAAGACAAGACCAGCAACTGTCGCATGCAGATCTTCACCCGATGCAAAGGCGGCTAAAAGTTTTTCATCATGTGACAAGTGCGCCATGATGCGCATTTCAATTTGGCTGTAGTCAGCTGTCAGCAATGCGACATAGCCCTTGCCAACGGTAAAACAGTTTCGAATTCTGCGACCTTCTTCGGTGCGCACTGGGATGTTTTGCAGATTTGGTCCGGTTGATGAAAGGCGTCCCGTTGCAGCGACAGTTTGCTGGAAATGGGTGTGGATGCGACCGTCCTTTGCAATTTCAGCGATCAAACCTTCAACAGTTGTTCCGAGCTTCTTTGTTTCACGAATTCGAAGCAGCGAGGTAAGAACAGGGTGGCCGCTCTTTTGATGTAACCAATCCAAGCTTTCGGCATCTGTTGTGTAGCCAGTTTTAATCT
>Ga0208916_10000553_pt1 | contig 17439 bp, 24 predicted proteins | sample DEB19_08_DNA_5_FD_184523 | JGI IMG/M metagenome (GOLD analysis project Ga0208916, IMG submission 184523) | Aqueous microbial communities from the Delaware River and Bay under freshwater to marine salinity gradient to study organic matter... | ecosystem: Environmental > Aquatic > Marine >... | reverse complement strand
TGCGCAGAAAGCTCATAAGAAAATGTATGGTTATTATTTTAATGAGATCACGGCGAAAGAAATTGTAACTCCGTTCGGTACTTATTCCGGCGGTTACGTTCCGGCTAAGGTTGATATCTATACGAATGAAGACGCTGCGATTAGAGAAGAGCGAAACGATCTTGAAAAAAACAATAACTCATTTCAGTTTCCTACTACAGGACGAGGCTTTACTAAGGCGCGTGTCGATGCTTATGCTGCACCATTATCATTAGAGTTGAATTTACTTGCCGGACATATTGATGGCGTATTGAGATTCTCTTTTGTTGAGCCTCATGTTAAACAGGTTTCAAGACTTGTGATGAATAAAGAATTTCGAGCTAAGCTTGGTGAGGTAGATCCACAGATTGCTCGTGAGATGATAGTTCCATGGCTCCAAAGGTCAGCTCAGCAAAAGGTTGTGCTTCCTAGTGATACTGGAATAGGAAAGTTTTTAGATGGTTTTGCTACCGTATTAAGAACAAACGTAGCCATGCAATTTATGGTCGGTAACGTAACAAATGCGGCTCAGCAGTTGACTGGTATAATCGTAGCAGGTACTAAGGTGTCACCGAGACATTTAACTCAAGGATTGTATACCTACATAATGAGTCCCAAAAAGACAGTGCAGGCAATCTATGAAAAGTCTCCATGGATGAGCGCGAACCAAGATAGCAATATCTACGAAGTTCAAGGAGCTATTAACGAGATACTTGTTAACCCAAGTGTTTTCGAGAATACAAAGAACTTTGCAAAAGCTCACACTTACTTTTTACAATCATTCACTCAGAACATAGTTAATAGCGTCGTGTGGCAGGCAGGATATAATCAAGCTGTCGAGAAAGGCTTATCAGAAGTTGAGGCGGTCAGAGCTGCTGACTCGGCGGTGAGACTTACTCAAGGAACTACAAATGCCGAGGACATATCAAGGTATGAGGTAGGGACTGCGACTCAAAGACTGTTCACTCAGTTTGCTGGGTATTTTAATATGCTTGCAAACTTGAACGCATCTGAAATTCAAAAGATATCTAAAACTATGGGATTAAAAAGAGGAGCCGGAAAGCTGTTCTATTTATACGCTATGGGTTTTGCGATACCTGCAATTTTATCAGAGGCTATAATGATAGCTGGACGAGGTAAAGGTTTAGATGATGATGATGACGGTTATCTTGATGACTTGCTTGCTTTGTTCTTTGGATCTCAAGCCAAGACAGCTACAGCAGTTATCCCATATGCAGGTCCACTGTTAAACTCGGCGGCAAGTAGATTTAACAAGGTTCAATATGACGATAGGCTGAGTTACAGTCCGGTCTTGTCTGTACTTGAATCTGTGGCCGGAGTTCCGGCGGCAATCTATAAAGGCGTTGAAAAGGATGAAATTAAAAAGCAAACAGTTAAAGATTCTCTGATGTTATTAGGTGTGTTGAGCGGTCTACCGATAGGACCTGTAGGTAAGCCAGTTGGCTACACTATGGACGTTCAAACAGGTAAGGCTAACCCTACTGGACCTATAGATTTTGCAAGAGGAATAGTTACTGGACAAGCTGGAAAAAACTAAATAACCTTTAACCATAACGAGGGATTATGTCTTTAGATTCACTGATAACTAGGAATAACTATGTCGGTAACGATGCAGTTTCGATTTATAACTACTCATTCAAAATTTTACAAAAGCAAGATATGTCTGTCTATGTCAGGCTTATATCTACAGGGGTTGAAACTCTCTTAGTTGAGGGCGTTGATTATACTGTTACTGGAGTGAAAAATAAAAACGGCGGCACTATTGTTTTAATAGATGCGGCTCAAGCTTGGTTAACTGCTGGAAAGCTTAAAGCATTATACGCAATTTCTTTATTGCGTATTCGTGAATTAAAGCAAAAAACAGATATTAAAAACCAAGGTGACTTTTATCCAGAAGCTCACGAGGACACGTTCGACGGCCTTGTGATGAACGATCAATACTTGCAAGATCAGCTTAATAGATCGTCAAAGCTTCCGGCCTCAATAGATCCTACAACTTTTGATATGAATATTCCGGCTACACTTGTTGGAGCCGTGAGTAGATCATTTATTACAAACGCCACTGGAGACGGATGGGAACTTGGTCCTACCGCTGACAACATAGCGAACGCTCAGGCTTATGCAGATGCGGCGGCTGTGAGTGAGGCTAACGCTTTGGCTAGTGAGAACGCGGCGGCTGACAGTGCTACTGCTGCGCTTAACAGTGAGAATAATGCTGCTCAATCTGAGGTTGATGCTGCGAACTACGCGAACCAATTAGCTAACCAGATCAACGGATCTCGTGCGGTTCCTATAAATGTTTCAGCATCAGGAATAGCTTTCAGTGGAAACCAGAGATTGACTGTTTATTTTATCCAAGGAAACGCTGGAAACGTAACGGTTACAAACAATCCAGCGATCTTGCCTGGATCTGTAGTAGGTCAAAGATTAATTCTTATAGGTCGAAATGACTCAGCACTTGTTCAACTAAATGACGGCAATGGTCTTGATCTAAACGGTATGTGCATCTTAGGTGCATCAAGCGTTTTAGAATTGATTTATGACGGCGTTAACTGGTTAGAAACTTCTAGGAGATAACAATGAAAAATATTCTTTTTATATTATATTTTATAATATACTCATGCGCTCCAGCTTTCGGAGCCGCGACTACAACTATAACAGCGGACTCAATTAGATCGAGCAATCGAACTAAGACATGGACGCCGCCGTCTATTACAGACACGTTGACTGGTTTAACCGACGTTCAAACGCTTACAAATAAAACACTCACAAGTCCTACGATTAACACACCTCTTGTTGATGTCGATACTTTTACAGAGCAAGGATCAACTCCAGCGACTCCGGCTGCTGGCAAAAGAAAAGTCTATGCTAAGTCTGATGGTATCTATCATTTAGATTCAGCAGGTAATGAAAGAAAAGTAGGATCTGGCTCCGGCGGCGGTGACATTAGTTATATCGTCAATGGAAGTGCTGATGATGCGAACGCCTCTATTTTTGTTCCTTACGCTGACACGGGCTCACGTCCCGTTGATGGAACTGGCGGAAGTCCTACAGTCACGACTTCAATCAGTTCAGTTTCTCCTTTAAACGGAACAAAATCATATTTATTAACAAAGCCCGCAGCTAACGTTCAGGGCCAAGGATGGGCCGTACCTTTTACGGTTGATCTTGCGTACCGAGCGAAATCTTTAAAAATTTCTGTAGATGTTATTCTTAACTCAGGAACTTATGTTCCTGGAAATAATAGTTCATCACCTTTAGATGGTGACGTTATTTGGTACATTTACGATGTGACAAATTCTCAATTAATTGAGCCGTCTAATATTAAAATGTTTTCTAATTCAACGACGCTTTCAGATAAATATGAAGCCACATTCCAAACTTCTGCAACGGGATCTTCATATCGTTTGATCGCGCACATTTCTACAACTTCGGCATCAGCTTATGAATTAAAAGTGGATAACGTAACGGTTACTCCGCAGGTTTCCATTTACACTTCATCAATGTCTTCAGCGGTTGATTATGTCCCAACACTTTCAAATGCGACCAATGTTACAATTGTAAAATCAACTGTGACTCGTCGCGGAGATCGTGCTCTTTGCGAAGGTTACTTAACTTGGTCTGGGGCGGGCGCTGGTGGCGTATTTACTGTTTCACTTCCACCTGGACTAGTTATTGATACGGGAAAAATAAACCCAGGTGTTCAAGAATCTACTTTAGGTCACGGTCAGTGGAAAGATAATGGAACAGGTCGTTACCACGCTAACGTAACTTATAACGTTACAACTTCGGTTCAATTTGAATTAGATGGTTCTGGTCCATTAAACGGAACGGCGTTCGCGTCAGGGGATATTTTATCGTACAGTTTTGAGGTTCCTATTTTAGGATGGGAAGCATCATCACGCGTAAGTGATGGATATCAAGGTCGCGATATTATAATTGCATCAGCACAACAATTAACTCCGACTGGAACAGTTGGTGCTGCGTTTAATATTACTAAATTTCCAGCCGTAGGAATCGTAACAGATACCGTATCTGGATACGACGCGACAACGGGAATTTACACCGTTAAGACTGCAGGAAACTATGATGCGTTTGCGAATTTAGAAATTCAAGGAAACGTTTCGCCAGGTTCAATTACTTACGCCCTATTCACAGTAAATGGAACGGTTGTAGCACAAGGTGCATACGTTGGATCTGCAACGGTTACTGGATTACAACATCAAGTAATAGTTTCTGGAAGTTTCTATGCTAAAGTTGGAGATCAAGTAAGTGTAAGATCTTGGTCAAACACGGGAAGTCCGGTTTACTCAATTGGTAATGCGGGATCATCTTTCAAGATCGTAAAGATACCAAACGGTTCGCAGGCAATTACATCTGACGCGACGGTTAACGCAATTTATACATCGACTGCTGCGCAATCATTTACGAACGGATCAAATGTTATTATTAACATGGCGTCTCGTGAAGAAGATTCGCATGGTGGAGTAACTACCGGAGCTTCTTGGCAATTCTTATGTCAGTCACCTGGCATATACGAAATGACGATCACGCAAACATTAGCTATTGGTGCAAGCACCGCATACGGATTACAACATTTAATGTATAAGAATGGTTCAGCGTCTAAGTACGGTCCTGTATTTAACGGAACAACAAGCTCTTTAAGTTCTAACCTTGGAATCACTTCAACAATGCAAGTCAGATTAAAATCTGGCGATTACATAACTCCGTATTTATACAATTTCTCCGGTGCGAATAAGAGTGCAAGTGCAAGTGCGAACGAAAATCATATTTCAATTAAAAAGGTCGGAAACTAACAAAGGGGTTTAAATGGAAAATTTATTAGTACAAGTTCCTGCATGGATACAAACAGCGTCGTTAATTCTAACGGCTCTGACATTGCTCGCGACTGTCATCGCACGAGTCACACCAGCAAAACGGGACGACGAATACATGACGACAGTCACACGTTGGGTTTTAAAAGCGTTAAAGTTTTTACCAACAATCGGAATCAACCCACGCACAAAAAAACTTGAGGAGACGATCATGGAACTAAGAGAAGCTACTCAGCCTGGCGTTTCAGTTGAGTCCGCTAAAAATTCTTAAGGCTCTTCTTTCAATCTATTATCTCATTGAGAATTTTTTGAAGTTTCAAAAAAAGCAAGAGATAATAGATAAGAAAAACGAAGCTCTAAAAACTGGAGATCAACGTGAGCTTGAAAAGGTTTTATCACAAGACAATAAACCTGTGGATAACTCTGTTAATAACGACAAATATAATGGGCTGTATGAACGCCCCATTAAAAAAAAGTCCTGAGATATGGTTCATAGATCCTGTTACAGATGTGCTTTATCGTAGAAAAAACGAAAGCACTGAGTACGCAATACCTATAAAGAATAACCCATCAATGCTACAATTTATGTGCATACCAAGCGGAAGTTTCGATGAAACAATCATGTACGAATATGGACGATGACATTGTTTATGAAGGATGTAAGAAGTGCGGCGCAAAAGATTATAATAACGCCGACTTCGATGACTTACTTGAAAGACCTGATGGTAAGTTTGTAGTGATGCCAGACAGTTGTGATAAGTGTGACCTTATGCTTATGTTGTCTGACTCAAACTTACTTCACTAAATTCATAACCTCAAACTTTGAAACCTCTACATCTCTGTAAAGAACCTTACGACCTACCTTGAAAAATCTAGGACCAAAACCTTTAGCTCTCCAGTTTGCAAGAGTGCCAACGGAAATATCCCATTTATTAGCTAAATCTGTCGGGGTTAAGCTAGATGATGTCGTCGTTTGCTTGTTGCTGACCTTGCTCTTCATTGTTTTCTTTCTCTTCATTATCGTCCTCGCTTATCATTTTAGATAACTTGCTTGGTTTAGTTTTATCTTTTGGCTTCTCTTCTGTCACGCTTGTTTTTGGAGCCTCTATTTGAGCAGCTTGAGTCGGAGCTGCGAGTTGAGTTTGTTGATTGTTAAACTCATAATCCTCGTCATCATGCTCAAATGTTTTCTCAATATCTGTAGATTGTGGTAGTCGTTTTGCAAGTCTGCGTATCGCTGATTTTTTCCACATCTCATGCTCGAATGGACCTGACCACGGACCTGAGTCTTTTGATCTTGATACATTGCGGATTGATTCAATATCTTTTATTGATAGCGGTTCAAAATAAAAAGATCCGTCTTTCAAAATTGCAATAGCATACACTCCGCGAGCCTCGCCTACATCTCCAAAAACATCTGCTGGCTTATGCAAAATGTGTGGTCCTTTTTCGTCTACCCAGTAATCGAACTGATCTCCAGTAAAAACAATCTTAGCGTCAATGCTTGCAAGCTGACCGGAGTTTCGTAGCTTCTTTAAAATACCTGCTGCCATTGGAAGGTATTGAATAGTTATGCCGCCGCCCTTTTGATTAAATGGAACGAGCGCGGACTCTTTACCGTCTGGAAGTAAACCGTCGCTTGCAGCTTTCATACAGCTTGAAAAGAATGATGTTCGATCTGCGCTTACAAGTTTCGGATTAGTGTTTGCTGCTGTTAAAATTGTTCTTATGAACTTATCTACTGAGACGTGCTTTGGAAGTGCAGCTTGAAATTGCGTGGTCATGTTCATGATGTTTTTCTTTAAAGCATCAATAGGGCTGACCTGTTTTGTTACCTGTTTATTTTCACTCATCGTTTTTTCCTTTCTTTAAAAAAACTCTAAAGTCTCGATATGGTTTTGTTGTATACGATACTGTTTTCTCACCTACGATACCTGCTGAAATTGAAAAGTCATCGGCCTTAACCTTTTCTGACTCTTGAATTATCTCCAATATGTGAGCTTTCATTTTATCTTTAACTGCTTTTATTTTCTTTTCAAGATCTCCAGCTCGCTTGTATTTTAATACATACTTTCTAACAGAATCTAAATCAGATCCGGCGTAGATCTTTCCTGGTTCTGCAAAGCTATATTGAGATATAATAAACTCAGCATCCCTTTCGTAATCTGGTTTAGGCGGGTTGTTCTCATCTATAGACTTCCAAAATAAAGTTATCTTTTTAATTATAGAATCAATGATCTTTTTATCACGAGATCTTTCAATCAACTTAACTTCATTGCCACCTACAAGTGCACAGATATAAGCCTTTTCTAAGCCACTAACTAATAGTTGATGCTGTACTTGCAGTTCTATGTGTGCTGGAGCCTCGTCATCTGACCACTCTCTTTTGTAGATAAGACCATCTACGTTTTTAATTTCGAGTAGTGCGTTTTGATTTATAATAAAATAATCGAATGACGATCCTGCTTTTAAATCATCTATTCTATAATAATCCTTTTGAGGCTTTATGTCCCAGCCATTATCATCTGCAAGACCTTGAGCAATGACTGGTTCAAGACGAGTGCCCCACTTCATTCTTTCATTCTCTTCTATTGAATAAACGACCTTGTCTTTTTTCTCATGCCATAATTCAAACAGCGTTTTATATTTAGACAAGCCGAATAAACATGAGCAATCTGTGGACGTTATGTCAGCAGATCTAAGTTGTAGCCAGTGCTCTTTATTATCTGGAGTTATTTGAGTCATTACTTTTTTCCTTGCTTTAAGTTATCTGGAGTTATATTTAATTAAGAATAGTTATGTCAATAGTATTAAGAGACTACCAAGAAAAAATAATTAACGACACTCGTGAAGCTTTAAGAACTTTTAAAGGTGTGCTTATACGATCTGCTACTGGAAGCGGCAAGACAGCGATCAACTCTTTTATAACAAAAGCTGTGGCAGATAAAGGAAACTATGTCTGGTTTGTTGTTCATAGAGAAGAGCTTATCAAGCAATCATCTGCTGCTTTTAATAAAGTAGGCGTGGCTCATGGTTTTGTTGCGGCTGGCTGGCCTTTTAATCCTGCACTAAAAGTGCAGATATGTTCGATTATGAGTCTCGTTAATAGACTTCACTTGCTGCCAGCTCCAAAGGTTATTGTTTATGACGAGTGTCAGTATCAAGCGGCGAAGTCGTGGGACAAGGTTTTCGATAACAACCCTCAAGCTTTTCACATAGGGTTAACGGCTACTCCATACAGACTTGATCGAAAGGGATTTAAGAAATACTTTCAGCACATGGTTAACGGACCAAGCGTTAAATGGCTTATCGAAAACAAATACCTATCTGATTATAAGATGTACGCTCCTACAGATTTTGATGCTTCTCAATTAAAAACTTCTATGGGTGACTACGATTTAAAAGATATGGAGCAAAGGGTAAGTCCTAAAATTGTTGGAGACTATTATGATGTGTGGGCTAAACACGCTTTAAATAAAAAGACAATAGTGTTCGCGCCTACCGTTAACATATCTAAATATATAGTTGAAACCTTTATGCGTAATGGAATAGAGGCTCGTCATCTTGACGCCGAAACTCCAAAGCAAGAGCGTGATGCTGTCATAAAAGAGTACGCATCTGGAAAGATTACAGTCCTATCCAACGTGAGGCTTTTCACTGAGGGGTTTGACGTGCCAAGCATTGAATGTGTAATGCTAACGCGTCCTACGAAAAGCCTTGCGTTGTACCTACAAATGGTCGGTCGTGCACTACGGCCTCAAGATGGTAAGCAGTTTGCAATAATCTTGGATCAAGTTAACTCATGTGTTGAGCACGGACTTCCAGATGATGAGTTTGAATGGAGCCTTGACGCTCGTGAAGGTAAAAAGAAGTATAAGTCTGGAGCCGTTGAGCTTCCGGTTAAGGTGTGTCAGTCTTGCTTTGCTGCAAACAACTCGTTTAATTCTTTCTGTACAAATTGCGGTGCTCCGTTTGAAGTTAAAAAAAGAAGTGGGCCTGAGCAGGTTGACGGTGAGCTTTCAGAAATTGATAAAGATAAGTTTAGAAAAAACAATAACCGCGAGCAGGGCATGGCTCAAACAATGGAGCAGCTTGTTGAGCTTGGGGTTAAGCGTGGTTATAAAAATCCGAAGGCGTGGGCTTATACGATTTTAAAAGCAAGGAAGGAAAAACATGAGAAAAGAAGTTAACGAAAACCTAATGTGCGTAAGGATGAGCGAATTGTATTTAAAGAAAAACAATTTGATTGAGGCCGATGATATGTTTCAGCCAGTTCATCAGATCAATTATAGTGAGCTTGATCAAGAGGACAAGATTCATTTATTAAAAGTCTTGTGGTCATGGTGCAAGCTTATCAATAGCGAGCAGTCCAGAGAGATCGTTAGAGGCTTCAATATTAACTTGAAAAACATATCAGAACTTCATTATTATATTTTGATACTGAGAAAAAAAATAATGTATCCACTGTTACCTATAACTTGGATTTTTAAAAGGGGTTAAGATGCCGTCATTAAGTAAATCGTCACTCGAAAAATTACAAACGTGTGACAAACGTATACAAAAATTAATATCAGAAGTGTCAAAAGTTTATGATTGTACAGTAACTTGTGGTCATAGAAATGAGGCCGATCAAACAGAGGCTTTCAGATCTGGAGCAAGTAAGCTTAAGTTTCCACAGTCTAAACATAATTCGTTTCCAAGTAAGGCTGTTGATGTAGTTCCGTTTCCTGTAGACTGGCAAGATACAAATAGGTTTTATCATTTTGCAGGTTATGTTTTGGCTAAGGCTGAGCAGCTTGATATTAAGATAAGATGGGGTGGCGACTGGGATGGTGACTTGAATTTCAGAGAAGAGAAATTTAGAGACCTTCCACACTTTGAGTTGGTAGATTAATGGACAGCGGTTTAACGACTAAGCAGTTATTGTTTATAACTCTATTGATCTTGCTTTACTTTGCTCATGGAGTTTTTAGTTATGGATGTGCACAGAAGCAAGTTTGTAGAACCGTATGTGCTCCGAGTGATCTTAACTGTAAACAGGTTTGTAAACCAGAGGACGAGTGGTTATGAGTGAGTTAGGAGATATCTTTAAGGACTATAGAGAAGAGAGGCGAGCCAAGAAAACTCTCAATGCTATTAACTCTGAGGACATCTTAATTAAAAGGAACATACCTTTTAAAAAATTCACAGAGGACCACTATCGGGTAGGTGACTATAATTTCTGGCCGTCTACCGGATTATTTATTCACGTTAAAGAAAACAAAAGAGGACGTGGTGTTTTTAATTTGTTAAAACTGGTAGGAAAAAATGAAGTCACTACACGAGCATTGCCTTTACTTGGGTTTTATCCGTGGATCTAATGAATATAAAAAAGAGTATGAAGCTGAAAAATGGAGACGGCTAACTCCAGAACAAAAGAAAAAAGTATGGACAAGATCTTACAAGGCTCGCGTTCATAGACTTAAAACAGATCCAGAGTATCTTGAAAAGCAAAGAGAAAAGGATCGGATTAGAAAAGCTAAAAAAAGAACTGAGAATAAGGATGCAGTAAATGAGTACCAAAGAAGTAACTACAGATCAGCAGGCGAGCAAAGGCGAAAACTTATCAATGATGGTAAGCGCAGAAGAGATCCAACTATCGGCATTGCCAGTCTTGTCAAAGATGTACGAGCAGGTAGACGAGACGCCAGAGATCTCGTTGATCTCACAAGCGCAGCGATTGAACAATGTAGCACACTCATTCATCGAGGAAAGAGAAAAGGCTTATCTTGAGGATCGTATGGACGAGCAAGTTCGTAGACCTAATCTTGAGGACATTCAAGCTGTATGTATGTTATCAGACCAAGCAAGACAGAACATAAAGCTTGCTATGGAAATTAAGAAAGAAAAAACAAAGGCCGTGATCGACCTTGTGAAAGCGATGAAACGATAATGAGACGTGATGTTTATGGCATAATTATTCAGACTGATACGAACAATCCAAGCTATGAGGACGGTGGTGACTCGGCGTTTTCTACAGGGCTTATGGCTTTTTGCAAGTCTCGTTTAGATTTAAACCTGATGAGAAAATTTATAACTGCATCTCTTGAATTGGTAAGGCATCCTTATCAATCGTTTAATACAGGAACGCATCCGCATAATGATCCGAGAACCATCAGTCGAGATCAAACGATAGCGTTCTATGCAGGGCTTCAAAACTTAGCCAGCGAGGACTCAAACAGTTACGATGCGGTTCGTGCGGCCTGCCTTGTTCAAGCTAAAAAGTGGTGGTGCAATCAAGATATCATGACTCCAGATGTTCGTGGGTATTTATACCTATGTGCTGGCGTTGACATTCCAGTCCTATTGAAACCCTTTGCATATTTATTCATGTATGCGTCCTTGTTGTGGTCGTGCTTTATAAAGCCAGATCACGAGATGAATCAATCAATCTGTAAGTGTGTTGTGTATGGTGAGTGGTGGATTACAAAGCTTTACAAGTGGCATCCTGATTTAACTGGCAACGTCCACGAATACTTCGACGGCTGGCGAGATAAAAAAGAAATAGGTGATCGTTTAATTTTAAAAATAGCATCGACTATTAAATCATAGAAAGGAATATGTTATGGCTAAAAAACAAGCTCCAAAAAAGACTGTTAAAAAATCGACTTCAAAAAAGAAGTAATGATGAATGTTTTACAGTGATCTATAAACTGTAGTGTGGTTTTGCTACGTTATCCCGAAAAACGTAGATCTTTTTTTTATGGTAGTTTATACCATAATTATGTTGAGTGATCTCGAAAAAATAAAACAAGCATACAATTTAATTAATCAAGGCATGAACTTAACTGACGCTGTTAGGATGTCTGGCTTTCATACGAAAAGGCTTTTGCTATTTCGTAGAACAAAAGAGTATCAAGCTCTTTATGACTATTATATGAAAAGGAAAAAAGAAAATGGACAACTACCCAGCCGGAGCCGCTAACGATCCAAACGCTCCATACAATCAGAAAGATCCTGTCGAGCGTGAGTTTGATCCAGAGAATAAAGTTGATGAATGTTCTTGTGGTTTCATTGGATACCTTGATTCTGAAAAAAAACTATGCGCATCTTGCTATTCACTTGACCCAGATTATTTGGATGACGATGATAATTAGGTGTCAATTTTTGAAGTAACCTTATCTATACTGGGTGCGCTCGGTACAATCCTGTTAACTGGCATGGGCTTTCTGCTCAATCGTCAATTCACAAAACTTGATTCAATGGACAAGGATTTTCTTGAAACAAAATCCAAGATGCTTGAGATCACAACAATAGGACGAAACGATAAGCGAGCAATCATAGATCACCTCGAACAAGAGATCCTTCCAAAGCTTCAAAACAAAAAGCTTGAGGACCAAGTGGCCGATGTTAAAACTCAATTAATTATTTTAAAAGAATTTCAGCGAAACAGAATAGAGCCGACGCTTAATAAGGTTCTGATAATGGGTGACAGATTAGAAGAGCAGTCTAAGAAGCAGACCGATTCTGACCAGATCTTAGCAAAAATGTTTGAAGTCGTAAAGAGACTTGTCGAAAAGAAAAATCAAAACTAGACTTATTATCGGGTATATCCAGGGATCGGTTGATAATTCAGGGATGATGAGTCAACTGGTTCGCCTACCTTAACCTCATCACATTCAGATATATCTGTTTCGTGGTTCTCTTCAATATCCCAGAACCCATTATATCTGTGGCCGTCAGCATTGAATTTAAAAAACGGAGCGCACACAACATGACGATCTGCTTTCGGAGCACAGCCTACAGATCCGATAACTATTAAGATTGATAAGATTATTTTTTTCATTTCACTACATCCTTTTTTAATTTCAAAACTGGAGATGTTCCGCAAGCATTACAATTAAACCAAAGCATTTTAATTATGTAAGAACCGTCATAACTCAGCCACTCTGTTTTAAACGGTACAAGCTTCGTTATATTCTTTGTTGTAAGAATCGTGCCACAAGTACAAACTCTTAATGTCATTATAACTTAACCTCATCATGAACCTGCTCAAGCTTGACATCTAATAGTTTACAAATGGCAATAGCTTGGTCAGTGAAAACCTTTAAACCTTGAGCTTTTAAAAACTCCTCAGATAGTTTGCAAGCTGGATATAATTGAGTTCTACCGTACACATTTTTTGATTTAAACTTCATAGCCTTGCTCATATAATTGCTCCTTGCTACTTATCCTTGCAAGCACAAGGCCATGCTCCATGTCATCTATATGCAGTAATGACGCAGCGTCGTGTCCTCTAGATAGCCAGATAGTCCACTAAAATTATGTAGAATGATTATAGATTACGCTGGGTTAGAATAACTTTGAAAAACTTATAGACAAGGTATGAAAGTTCTACATATCATTTTGACCATGTCTGAAAAAACGATACTCAATAAAATGCAGCTCTTCGCCTCTTCCTTAGGGCATCGTCTTTTTAGAAATAACAATGGGCTTGCCTATGCTACGAGTAATCCACGAGACGCAATCGAATTAAAAGATGGTTCAATCCTTTTAAAAAATCCTATCAGAATTAAATATGGTCTGGGTGTTGGGACTGGAGATCTTATCGGTGGTACTCGCGTTAAGATCACTGATGATATGGTAGGCAAGTCTGTTTTTTTATTTACAAACTACGAAATTAAAACAAAGAATACAAAAGTTTCAAAAGAGCAAAAAGCATTTCACGAAATGGTAGAGCGTCTAGGTGGCATCTCTATTATCGAGCGATTCTCTTCTGATTCTATCGAGGGGAACAGTTATGTCGAAGCAATCAATAGATTTCAAGCAGTTGAATGATCTACTTATATCTCATGCCTATAGACTTATAGTTGAGTTTGTTCCTGGCGGTAAGCAAAGACACAGAGAGTACGTTGCTGGATCTATTTATGGTGGTGATGGTGACTCGTTCTCTTTTAATTTAGATAATGGTAAGTGGGCTGACTTCTCAGTCGCGGATCATAAAGGCGGCGACATGGTTAGCCTTTATGCCAAGATCAATAATATAAGTCAGATCGACTCAGCAAAAGCATTATGTGAGATGGTCGGTTACGTTCCAAACTATCAACCTCAATCAGTTTCGCTTCCAAAAAACATACATCCACGCCATGGAAAGGCATCTGGATACTGGATTTATAAGAATAAAAAAGGCTCGCCTACTCATGTCGTTATGCGCTTTGATCCAGAGGGTGAGCGCAAGCAGTTTGCTCAATGGCACTTCGATGATAAAGAATCAAAATGGGTAGCAAAAACCACAGCTCGCGTTCCACTTTATAAACTTGATGAGATTGTAGCAGATCCAAACAAAATCGTCGCAGTCTGTGAAGGCGAAAAGGCCGCTGATGCAGCTCAAGAAATTCTCGGCACCACATACATAACAACCTGCTGGCCTGGCGGCTCAAACGCTGTTAAGAAAGCTGACCTGTCACCACTATTCGACAGAGACGTTCTCTTGTGGCCTGATGCTGATGAGCCTGGCTATAAATGTATGAACCATGTAGCTGTTGAGATCGCTCAGCTCGCTAAGACTATTAAAATAATCAACGTAAAGCCTGACGATAAAAAAGGAATGGACGCCGCCGATCTTAAGCAGCTTCCAAAACCAGAGGCAAAACAGTGGTTAAAAAACAGAGTTAAACAATTAAAACCTTATGCAGGTGGTCCGAAAGAGGATCAATCTTTACAAGCTTCCGATAGTGTTCCCACTCGGAAAGCAGAAGTAATGAGAGATCAACCTAGCTCAATCGGATCATCTGCATCCTATCCTGTCGTAGGCATGGAGATTGTAGATCAACAATTATCTGTAGACGATACGATGAGAATGAGGGATCTGTGGGTTAAGATGGGACTTATGATCACCAAAGGAAACGCACCTTTTGAAACTGAAATAAACGCTTTTAAAATATTAAGACAAGACAATCTGTTTCAAAATAGATTCTATTATGATGAATTTCACAAGAGATACTACTCAACTTTCGATTCTATTGAGCCTCGTGAAATGGACGATATCGTTATTACAAAAATTAAGATCTACCTACAAGCCACTTATGGCCTTAACAAAATATCAACTGCTGCAATCAAGTCAGCCGTTGAACTATTCCTTGAAACTCAAGAAAGAAAAAATACCATTGCTGAAAAATTTTCAGAGTTAGTATGGGATAAGCAGCCTAGGATAGATAAATTCTTTCATACTGTTTACGGTGCTCCAGATACCGAGTATACAGATGCGGTGAGTAGAATATTCTGGTTATCATTAATGAAGCGAGCTTGTAGACCTGGGGTTAAGGTTGATACCGTTGTCATTTTAGAGGGTGCTCAAGGTATTAGAAAATCAACATCATTAGAATTGATAGCTGGAAAGCAGTACGGCGTTGCAGGCCGAGACATTTCAAACAAAGACTTCTATTTAAAGATGTCATCTAAAACTATCATGGAGATCGCAGAACTTAATTCGTTTTCAAAACATGATCATAATGAACTAAAAGAAGTTGTATCAACTGCCACAGATGAGTTTCGAGTTCCTTACGGCGCAAGAGTAGACGCGCATCCACGAAGTTGTATCTTTGTTGGAACTACGAATGAGCGTAACTATTTAAAGGATGATACCGGATCACGCCGCTACCTTCCGGTCGATTGCCAGAAAGTAGAATGGGATTTATTAACTGAAAACCTTGATCAATATTATGCTGAGGCTTACGAACGAGCGATCATTCATAATGAAAATCACTGGGATTATCCTGTAGAAATGCACCGATTAATAACTGGAAAGCGCGACGCCGCCGATAAAGAGATCGACTCATGGTTTGAAATAGTTAGCGACTTTGTTTATGACTGCGCAAGAGTAACAGCTCAAGATCTTTGTACTATATTATCTATTCCAATTCATATGCAGAATGAACTTATCGCTCGTAGGTTCGGTAGAATTATGAAAAAACTAGGGTTTGAAAGATCAAACTACAGAGATAAGTTTGATAGTGGCCGATTAAAAAGATGCTATACCAAGATTGATTTAACCGGAACTGTGTATGAAAACTCTCATGATAAGCTTTTAAAACAAAACCAACATCAGAATGACTTCGCTTCTTTTGTTGTTAACCAAGCCGAGCAACGCTCAGCTTATTATAATAGGTAGGTTTTTATATGGAAAAAGTAGATTATTATTTTAAAAGAACTACAGAGCATATTCATAGGGTTCAAAATAATATGCTTACAGTAGTAACTGAATTTAAGAGTAAGTTAAACTTGTCAGATGAGAATTGTAGACAACTTATGTTTAATGTTATGAACCACGACAGATCAAAATATTCAGAAGCTCAGTTTTTACCTTACATCGAATTGACTGAGTACTATCGGCAACGAAAAGAACTTAAAAATTTAGACTATGATTATCCGTCACAGAAAATTAAAGACTCTGTAGATAAAGCTGTTTTGCATCATTACAATAATGAAAACCATCATCCTGAAATTGCTAACGGTGGTATTTTAAAGTGGGATATTTACAATGCAATAGAAACAGTATGTGACTTGCAAGCCATGGCTCAAGAATTTAATGAAGGCACTTGTCGTAGTTATTATGAAAACGTGTGGAAGAAAAAACAAATGGTTCACTTCTATGATGATTTTAATTGGATTCAAGTAACGACTACAATGAACTCAGTTATTGAATTGTTTGAGGAAAAAAATAATGGAACCAAGAATTAATATCCAAGCTCCGATATGTCCTTATTGTTGTGATGATCACTCGTCAAATTCTAAATGTGACGATACAGAGCTTAGAAAGATAATGTTAAAGGCTGAGTTCAATAATATTATGGAAAGCTACGAACCAAAGCATGAAAAGACTGATGGTGGTTTAATTGAACGATTTAAAAGAATGATTGATTGGTTATGAATAAACTAATCGGAACACTTTTTTTAATTGCGATACTTCCGTTTGTTTTAATTGTTTTAGTGAGTGAATTTATTTGGAGTAAAGAGTTATGAGTTTTGTTTCCACAGACCCAGTTAGTCATCAAGGAAAGACTGATACGTGGCTTACGCCTTTAAATCTAATTAATTCTCTTGGTGAATTTGACTTAGATCCTTGTGCTTTTGAAGGGCACGAAACGGCAATAAACAAAATGTATTTACCTTATTGTGATGGATTAAAAAACGATTGGTATGGTAAAGTATGGTTAAATCCTCCTTATTCTGATGCAGAGATTTGGCTTGATAAACTTCACAAGCATGGCTATGGAACAGCTCTTTTGTTTAATCGTCTTGATACTAAATATCAACAAAGACATATGGGTTTAGCGTCCAGTGTTTTCTTTCTATCTGGTAGAATTAAATTTCTTAAACCAGATAAAACAGAATCCCATAATGCAGGCTGTGGATCTATTTTAATAAGTTATGGATACACACCTGATTATAAAAAATTAAAAGGATGGAAAGCAAAATGATCAAATTTATTTTTAAAGGTGAGGGGTGAGTATGACTTCAGATTATGGAACTATGTTGTTAAACGCTACAGAAGAAAGAAACAGAGACGCAGCAGATGTCAGTTTTG
>Ga0208916_10000552_pt1 | contig 17458 bp, 18 predicted proteins | sample DEB19_08_DNA_5_FD_184523 | JGI IMG/M metagenome (GOLD analysis project Ga0208916, IMG submission 184523) | Aqueous microbial communities from the Delaware River and Bay under freshwater to marine salinity gradient to study organic matter... | ecosystem: Environmental > Aquatic > Marine >... | reverse complement strand
CCGAGATCATGCCGGCCTTGTTCACCGACGCGACGACGGAGTTCGTGCTGTCTTGCCACTCCTGCAACGTCGATGTCTGCGATGCCTTCCCGCGCACAACGAGCGGCGTCCCGTCGGTGGCCTGCGAAGTGACGCGCAGGCCGGCGCCAGTGCCGCTGAATAGCCCATAGACCAGCGGCGTGGTCGTGTTGGTGTTGCTGATGTAGAGCCGATTGGCCCCGGTCTCAGAGTAACCCGCCTGATAGCCAATGAATACCCCGGCCCCATTCGCCGCCATCGAGTACCCGGCTTGGAAACCGATCGCCACGTTGTTCGTTCCGCTTGTCAGGGTCTTTAGAGCCTGAACACCGATTCCGGTGTTTGACCCGCCGGTGGCATTGAACAACGCCTGGTAGCCAATAGCGCTGTTGTTGTCGGATGTGTTATAGAACAGCGCTTGAAAACCGATGGCGGTGCAGTTTGAAGCCGCAGTTGCAGTGTACAGCGCCGCCTGCCCAATCGCTATGTTCCCGCTCCCGCCCGCGGTGTTTTTCATCGCGCTGCTGCCGATCCCCACGTTGTTGCTGCTGGTGGTGAAAAACCCGCAGTTGAACCCTATGAACACATTGTCATTGCCACTGATGTTTGTGTAGCCTGCGGCCTGGCCAATTGCAACGGACTGATTCCCCGCAGTAGTATTTCGAAGCGCGCTGCTGCCAATGGCTACGTTATAGCTGGACGTCGACGCGAAAAGCGCCTGGTATCCCAGCGCAAAATTGTCTGTCCCGTTTACGTTTGCATTTAGCGCAAAATGCCCCATGGCAACGTTGCTGGCGCCCGCAACGACTTTCCACCCTGCTTGATATCCGACGAGGATGTTTGCATCTCCAGTCGCGGCGTTGCCGGCTTGGTAGCCAATTGCGATCAGATTGTTCGACGTGACGGCGGCTGCAGCGGTGTAGCCAATCGCAATAGTCCCGCTCGAAGTTGCAAGTTTCCCAGCCTGGAGTCCGATTCCAATCGCTCCATGATTTCCGGCCATCGCGTTCAGCGCCTGATAGCCTATCGCCACTGCGCCAGACGCCGTAGTGAGGGCCGCGCCGGCTTGGTAGCCAATAGCGAGCGAGTTTGTGGCGCTGACGTAGATTCGCGCGAGCTCGGCCGCAGCCGAGGTTTGGATGACGATCTGGCTGGCAGTCTGCGTGGTATGCCCCTCGACGACAAGCTGATTGGTGTTGCTCTGGCCAACGATGGTCACCGTCCCAGGCACGCTGATGGTCGCGCCGGACTCAGTGATGATCGAGTTTCCTACGGTGTTTGCGCCGGTGAACTTTGCCAGCTTACCGCTCGTGCCCGAGACGGCGGTGTTGATATCAGATGTCAGCGCCAGCGTCCCGGTCGTTGTCGGCAGGGTCAGCGTCGGCGTGCCGGCAGCCGCGGGCGGCGTGATCGTCGCCGTGCCGGAGCCCGAGCCCCGCAACTTGATCGACGCGGCGTAGAGGCTGCGGGATAGGTGGGCGTCCCGCGCCCGATTCGCGCCCGAAGCGCCGATGTCATACGTGGCGTCGGTGTGCCAGATCAGGTGTCCATACACCCTGGTTTCTTCGGTGGACGAGTCCGACGAGAATCCGGCAGTGTGGACAATGATCCCGCCGCCGTCGCGGTCGACCGCCAGGTTGCTCATCGTCGCGAAGAAGCCAAATGAGGCGTCAGCCACGTTGTCGCTGGCTGCGTTGGCGCCCGTCCGCTGCACCTTCAACCCGGAGTTAGAGGTCGCCGAGATGATCTTGCCGCTCGACAGATACAGCGTTGAATCGCCGATCGTGCTCGCCCCCGTCCAGCGGGTGAGGTATGTATCCGTCCCCGTTCCCGTAATCGCCGCCCCGCCTACCGTGTCGAGCACCCCGGCCGAGAGCGTCAGCCCCGCCCCGACCGAGATCTCCTCAACCACCCCCGCCCCGGCCGTCGTGCGCCCGAGCAGGCGGGCCGTGGTCATGTTTTGGATCTTGGCGTAGGTGATGAGCGCGTTGGGAACGTCGTCGGCCACCATCGCCCGGAACGTCGGCGCGGCCGCCCCGCCTGAGACGGGCCCGGCCCAAATGTAGTTGGCCGTCTGGTTGGCCAGCGCCCCGGTGAGCGTGCCAGAGCCTGTGACCGGTGAGCCGCTCACGCTGAAAATGCCTGGCAGGCTGAGCGCCACGCTCGTCACCGTGCCTGTGCCATACGAGAGGGCCGGGATGTCGGCCGCTACCAGGGCCCGGAACGTCGGCGCCGCAGCCCCACCGCCTGTCGGACCGGCCAACACCTTGTTTGCACTCTGGTTGGCCAGTGTCACCGCGAGCGTGCCCGCCACCGTGATCGGAGATCCCGACACGCTGAAGATCGACGGCACCGTGAGCGCCACCGAGGTCACCGTGCCCGTGCCAGACCCGGCCGGGATGGCGTCCTGCGTCAGCGCGCGCTCCATGACTCGCGCCTGGTCGCGCGACTCGGCCAGCACGCTCCGGATTGCCGTCACCATGTCGCTCATCTACAGGCTCCTCAGCTCGGCGACGATAGTCTCGCGCCCGCCGGCCAGGTTGATCGTCACCGAATGCACGATGCAGTCGACGCGGAGGCTTTCGTGAGTGACGTAGAGCCTATCCCCGAACTCCCAATCCTTGCCATACTCATACGCCCCGGTGTTGATCCGGCCGGCAAACGTCACCAGCCGGCGAGCGTCATACAGCGCAGCCGCGCCTTCGTCAGACATACCCGTGCTCGAGGTGTAGTTGCGGGCGTCGACAAATATCTCTTTGCGCGCGAAGGGCGAGCCGTCGTAGCGGGTGGTGTCTTCGACATACACCAGCGTCCTGGCCGCGCCCTCTCCCTGCCCGCCCACGATGGCGTAGGTCTTCTCGCCCGCGTAGTCGCGGGCAAGCCGGGCATCCTGAACGTCGCCGGCGGCCGAGTCGAGCGTCATCAGCGTGCGCCGGTCCGTCCCGCGCTGGCCGGTGTAGATCCGGAACACAAAGCCGGTCCCGGTCTCGTGCGGGATATCATAGAACAGGCGAACAGGCGCGGCGTTCTGGGCCGACGCCTCGCAAAGATCGTCCAGGACGTTCCGCACGTTGCGCCAGGCGAACGACTTCGACACCGACGGGGCGAGCGATACGTCAGCCTCGACCGAAAGATTGCTCGACCAGTCGCGGCCGGATCCGGCACCGCTCCCGAAATTCTCGCGCACGACATCGCGCATCATGTCGTCGGCGTAGTCGGTCTTGGACGCCTGAGCGCTGCCGGCGGTGTATTTGACGATGCGCCGCTCGAGCAGGCAGGCCGCGCCCCGGGCGGACAGGGTTAGGTCCGCCTCGTTGCCGGAGTAGCCAGACGTCCAGCCGGTGAGCAGGAACATCGTCCCGAACACCCGCCGCGCCGCGCCGTCTGTCCCAGTCCGGACCAGCTCAAGCCGGGCGTCGGGCACGAGGTTGGCCGCGTCGATCGCGTCCGAGGGCAAGCGCACAGAGAGCGCCGGCGGCTCGTTGCCGCTCCTGGCCACGCCCAGATCGAACAGGTCCACCAGCGTGTCGAGCAGCGTGCCGGCGCTGTTGTAGACCCTCAGGGCGTAGGTAACGTCACTCATGAAAGCCCATCCGCCGACCAGTATTTGAACCCGAGCAGCGTCCGGGTGGCCGTGACTTTCGAGGACGGGTCATATACCAGGACGCCAAAGCTGTTTGCGCCGGCAGCCAGCTTGAGCGCGCTGATCGAAACGCCGTTGAGAATCTCGCTCTTGAGCGAGCCGCGAGTCGACGAGGTGATGGTATTTGTGGCCGTGTTGATCGTGATCGTCTCAGCGCCGATAAGCGTGCTGTTGAACTGCACGAAGACGACCGTCGTCAGGTTGCCGATGGTGTAGAGCGTTGGGGCCGTCGCGCCGGCCGCGACGGTCAGCGTGATCGTGAGGTCTTCGGGCGCGGCCCCGGAGTTGGTCAGCGTCCCGACATACATCCAAGTCGACGCGCTGGCCGTGTCCTGGCCCACCACCTGCACATCCGCGCCGGAGGCCGAGCCGATCGCGGTGACGGATGATACAGAGCGGAATCCATAGTCGCCCACCATTACGTTGCCGTCGATCTTGCGGAACACGCCAGGGTTTTGCGCGGCTCCGGCGCGCAACAAGCCCGACGAGTCGACGCTCAGCGCCAGCACGGTGTTTGCGATCCCCGTTGGCTCAACCCAAGTGGTCCCATTCCAGCCCGCCAGATATGTTGTCGAAGTGATGGCGGTCGTGTAAAGCCCGCCCACCCACACCACGCCGGCCGAGTCGACGGCAAGCGCGTAGATGTTTCCTGCCGACGGAGCGATGGCCGGCGCGGCGCTTGACCCAGCGTAGGCGCGTTGCAATACGTATCCAGTCGTCGCGATCCAAACGACGGGGATGCCCACAAGGGGCTCGCTCGCAACGGCCAGCGCGCTGATCGTCCCGCCAGCCGAGTAACCGATCTGCGTTGACGCCCAGGCCGATGTGCCGTCCCACAGCTCGACCCGGTTGCCTGAGTTCCCGCCGATGATCGGCCTGCCGCTGGGCGTGATCGCGATCGCGGTGACTGGCCCAACGGCACTGCCCGCGCCCATCGCCGCGAAAGTCGAGGTGCCGTCAAATGAGGCTACGTTGGCCGAGGCCACGCCGTTGATCGCCGTCCAGTCGCCGGCCACATAGCACCCCGCGCCGGTCTTGGCGGCCACGACGCAGTTGACGGCCGCGCCGCCGCCGGTGGCCGTCCAGCTCGTCCAGGTGCCGGCCACCCACCGGTACAACTTCGTGCCCTGGCAAACATAGATCGTCGTGCCGTCCGCCGAGACTGCGATCCCGTTGGCCGGCACGGTGCCCGTCGGCGCGCCGGCGGCCGTCATCGATGACCAGTCCAGGCTTGCCCGGCGGTGCGCGCTGCAGGCGGTGGCCGTCTCGTTGATGGTGAGCGAAACCGGCGAGCCGTCCGCCGAATACCAGTACGGATCGACTGCCAGGAGACGTATGGCGAGGACCTCGATATTGGTGTCTACGTCGACGCCCTCGAGGCCGCCGGCGTAGCGCACCGTGAGCGAGAGATCGGAGATCGTTCCGCTGTTGGGCGAGTACTTGAGGGTGAACGACGTGCCGAGTCCGTTGGCCATGACGTCGGCGATGATGTCGTTGCGGATCGCGGCCAGCCCCTGCGCAGTCAGGCCGTTGGCCAGGCAGACAAGGGTGACGATTCGCGGCTTGGCCAGGGCGCGCTGGTAGTACGCGCCGCTGGTCAGCGCGTACTCGGTGGCCACGTTGTCAATCGGCGGCATGCCTCCGCCCAGCATCTGCCGAACCGTCAGGCCGTAGTCGCTCACCAGGTTGCGCGTCGTTCCGTTGATGACGAACTTGTAGCTCTGTGCCACCTATCCCCCCAGCGCGCGGAGCAGCGCGAAGTCGGCGAAGATGTCTTCCGCCGGCGAAGTCGTCGTCACGTTGAGCGTGTAGTTTGCGATTCTGCCGGCCGCCCCGGCGCCGCCGGATCCGCCTGCGCCCGAGGACGCGCCCGCGCCCAGCCCGGACACGCTCAGCCCGCTCGTGGCCGCATCGAGCGCCCGCTGCGGCATGCTGGCCGCGTCCGTGATCCCGCCGGCGAGCCCGGCCATCAGTTGCCGGCCCATCGTGGCGAACACTTTCGACGGGGACTGAATCCCGAAGTTGTGCTGGGCGACAGTAACGACGCCCTCTACCAGCCAGCGCACCGCCCCAAACACCTGCTCTGCAGCGTTGCGGATCCCGTCTCGCAGGCCCTCGATCAATCGCCGGCCGAGATCCATGAAGCGCGCCGGCATGCCCTCCGGCCCATCGGACCACAGTTGATCCCAGATCCGCTTTGCCGCAGCCCAGAGCGAAGCCGCCCAGCCCGTGATCGTGTTGCGGAAGTTCCGCCACGCGGTGTCGATGTCTTCGCCGATCTTGGTCAATTTCTCGTTGATGCTCGTGAGGATTGACCCCCATGCGGTTGTGATCGTGCTCCAGATCCTGCCCATCAGCCCGGTCAGAAACTCCCACGACTTTTCCCACTTGTCTTTGATGCTGGCGACGGTCTCCTCAACGATGCGCTTCACAGTGTTGAACGCCAGCGTCAACGTGTTGCTTATGGTCTTCGTTACGCCATCGAGGGTGTCCTTCATACCGTTCCAGACCCCTTCCCAGTCGCCCTTGATGATGGCCACGGCCGTTTTGACAATCCCCTGGATTATTCTAAACAGGCCGTCCAGGATGTTCTTGATCGTCGTTGAGTTCTCGTTGATGAAGTCGCGGATCTTCCCGAACGACTCTTCCCACTGCTTGAGAGTCGGCTCGACATATTTCTCGTATGCCTTCTTGATCGCGGCGACAGCGTCCTCAAACGCCTTCTGGACTTTTGGCCAGTTCTCAACGACCCAAGTGACAACCTGCGACACGGCATCCTTGACCTTGCCAAACGCTTCCTGGACCTTGGGCCAGTTTTCCTTGATCCAGTCGACGACCTTGCCAAACGCCTCTTGGACCTTGGGCCAGTTTTCCTGTGCCCACGTCACGACGGAGCGGAAGATGCGGAGCACCTCCTGGAAGGCCGGCGCGCCGGTGTTGTCCCAGAAGACCTTGATATCTGCAAACGCCTTGCTCACGTGGTACTCGACCCACGGCCAGTTGGTCGTCACCCAGCGGATAACGCGGTCGATCTCTGCCACGATTGGCCCGAACGTGGTGATGGCGAAGTCCTTGATGCGAGGCCAATTTGCCCCAAACCAGGTGATGAGGCTCCCCACCGTGGTTACGATTCCCTCAAACACGCCCCGGACAAACGTGCCGAACTCGCCGGCCGGGCCCTTGCCGGTAGTGATCCCCTGGATGAGGTCCTTCACGCCCTGCATCACCGACGAAAGGGCGGTCCGCACCTGGGGCATGACCGAGATCGCCCAGCCGGCAAACTCCTGGATCAGAGGGACGATGGCCGGCAACAGTTCGGACCCGACAGAAACAGCCAGGCCCTGCAATGTCATTTGCAGGTCATTCATCGCCCGACCCATCGCAACCGATCGATTGACCCCGTCTTCGCCGAGCGTCAGCCCGAGCGCCCGAGCTTTCTTTTTTGCGTTCTCGAACCCGTTCCCTGCCAGCGCCGACATCGTGTCGCTGAGGTCTTTCCCGCTTTTCCCGAAGATCGCCGTCATCGCCTCGGTCTTCTGAAAGCCGTCTGCCATTGGCCCGAGCCGGTTGGCGATGTTAAGCAGGATGTCGGTCGAGGGAAGCATCTGCCCGTTGGCGTCGCGGAAAGCGACGCCCAGCTTTTGCAGCTCCAGCCCGCTCGTGCTCAGCTCGCCATTGGAGTCAAACATGCCGGCAGCGAGTTTGGCGAATTGGCCTGTCAGTCCGTCGACGTTCCCGCCTACGCCCTGGATGGCCACCGCGAATGCGGCCGAGTCGTCGGCCTTCGTCCCGAGCACGTCGCCCAAATGGTCGAGCTGCTCAGCCCAATTGTTTGACGCTACGACGGACGCGCCGAGCGCCCCGACGATGGCCGTGCCGGCCCCAACGATTCCGGCCACGCCGATTCCGATCGCCTTTGAGACCGTCCCACCCAGCGTAGACCCGAGAGAGCCGAGCAGCCCGCTGGTCTTGCCGAGGGATTTCTCCAGGGGCTCAGTGTTTCCGCCAATGGTGGCGAAAAGGCTCGCGATCTCGGTTCCGATCATAGTGCCTTACCTCCCACCTTGACGATTCCAACCCAGTCCGACTGTTCCTGTTCCATCTCGATTAAACCGAACACATCCGCATCGCTCATGTCGGCGCCGATTGCGGACCTGCGGATCAGATCGGCCATCGTGCGCGTTTCGTCGTAGGCGATCCAGTCCTGCAGTTTCGAGTAGGGCCAGGAGGCGACTACCTCCACATCCTGCCCGAGCCGCTCAGCCAGCGCGAACACATACCGCGCCAGCGGTTCCGTTACGAACCGGCGCCGACGACTTTTACCCCCGTCTCCGTGAGCCCCGACGCTTCGCGGATGGCTGCCAAGATCCGCGCCGCGGCTCCGAGCGGGAGCTTCATCAAGGCGTCAAGGTCCTCCGCGCTGAAGACCTGATCGCCGGCCTCGTCCACGACGGCCAGCATGATGAGCGGCACGTCGCCGTATTTCTGGCCGAGGGTGCCGCTGATCTGCATGACCTCGCCCACGGTGATAGGCCGGACGTTCACATGCCCGCCCAGCTCCGGCACTTCGACGGGAATAACCGCCGTCTTGGCCGCGCCGAGCATCTGGTCGCGCCCCAGGGATACGCTCTTGGATTTCGCCATGGTTAGTACGTCGCGGCCGTCCAGGCCGCCTGCAGCTCGAGCTCGACCGAGCCGGTGGTGATGTCGTTGTAGGTCTCGTCCTTCGTCCGCTTGGTCACGATCGCCGTCGAGGTGTATTTGGGCTTCCCGCTGGCCGCTCCGTTGCCCTCCGGCCCCCATTCGAGCGCCGCGCTCGTGCCAGGCGTCAGCGCGTTCCAGATCGTCACGCCGTCGATGAGGAAGTCAACGGTGAACTTCGTTTCACGCAGAGCGGCCAGGTGGCTCATGTGCGTGTCCGCGCCGGCGGTCTTGTCCACCAGCGCGATCGATTCGTCGCTCTTCGCCTTGCGGTGAACGGAACCGAGCGACTGCGAGTTGAAGTTGATATAGGCGTTGGTGCCGAGTGTGCTGGCCATGTGTGCTCCTTAGTAGCTTGTGGCCACCCAGGCGGTCTGCAGCTCAAACTCGACGGACGCGACGACCAGGTCGTTGTAGGTCTCGTCCTTGGTGCGCTTGGAGACGATCGCGGTGGCCGTGTATTTCGGCTTGCCGGTTCCCGATCCTTCCGGCCCCCAGATCAGCGCGGCGCTGCTTGTGCCGGGCGCCAAGGCGTCCCAGACCGTTGTACCGTCCATGACAAAGTCAACGGTGAACTTCGTTTCACGCAGAGCGGCCAGGTGGCTCATGTGCGTGTCCGCGCCGGCGGTCTTGTCCACCAGCGCGATCGATTCGTCGCTCTTCGCCTTGCGGTAGTAGGTGTTGATCGTCACCCCGGCGAAGGTGATGACGGCGCTTGTTCCGAGATAGCTTGCCATGTCTGTTTACCTCACACGTCCACTGCGCGGATCCGGTACATCGCCCCGCGCTGCCATACCTGCGCGCCGGCGTTATCCCGCTCCACGAGGGCGATTTCGTTCTCGCGTTTCGTCTCAAAGCCCTGCCATCCGCTGATGGTCAGAACCGTTTTGTGCAGTGCGGCCTTTATCTGGGCGTCAACCAGGGCCGCGCCCATCTGTGTCGTTGCGAAGGCACGCGCGTAGACCAGGTGATCGATCCGGTCGGTGGGCTCCGTGTTCTGCAAGCCGCCGGCCTGGTGGCTGAAGACCACAAACGGGAGCGCCGCGCCCTGGGGGGCCTCGGTCTGATATACCCGGGTCGACACGAGAGCCGTCAGCCCGGCGTATGCGGTCAGGACGCCGTAGACGGCGGTGTCCAGTTCGATCATGTCTCGAAGAGCACCTTGAACGCGGCGATGAGGACGGGCCGCGCTCGTTCCACTGCCGGCGTCAGAAACGGCTGCGCGTGCATCCGGCTCGTGCCAAGTTCGACGAACGGCGCATACTCAACGTTGGTGTGGATCCACCACTCGGTATCGCTGCGCTGATCGGCGCTCAGGCTGTTCTTAAGGTTGCCGGTATCAACCGGGACCACGCTTTTGGCGTATGCCTCGACGTCCAGGGCGATCTTGCGGACGACAGCGTCGGCCTTCACGCGCAGACCGGCCTGGAGGGCCTCCAGCTTCCGTTTGTCGATGACGATGCCGGTGACCTGAGCCATTACGCCACCACCTCGCGCACGATCGCGCGGATGGCCATCCGCCATTCCACGCCGGCCGATAGCAGGCTGTAGACCTCGAACGTTCGCGAGGCCACCACAACCCGATCCGCCGCCCGGAGATCCGTCCCCAGCGGCAGGGTCAGCGCCCAATCGCTGGCGGCCTGCTGTGTCCCGGCCGCCGGCCCCTCTGCGAGGCCCTGCGTGGACATGAGCCGGCAGGCGACGCCACTGGCCACCGTTGACCAGGTCTCGGTCCACCCGCCGGCGCCGTCCGAGGCCCGGGCCACGCGCGAGATCGTCGCCGTGTCCGGCAACGCCAACGCCTCCGTTGCTCGCATGCCGGCGATCTGAGTTGCGCTCAGCATCAGACATACACCTCGACTGCGTAAGCGCCGGCGCCGGCCGTGGAGTCCTTGCCCCATGCGCCGGCCCGGTCGCGGTAGGCGGCCGCCTGGTCTCGCAGTTGTTTGACTGCCTGGCTGCGGCTGAACGACGCTCCATCTGCCGTGAAGTCAAACTCCATCGCCTTGCGCGATGCGAGGATCTCGAGCACCTCGGCGGCCGCCGCATACAGGTTGTAGGCCGCGCCGGAGAGCAGCACGCTGTTGGCTTGATGGGCGGCGAACGTCCAGATCCCGCGGATCAGGTCCGACGTCGACACGGTCAGCACGTTGTAGCTGCCATCCGCGAACGTCGCGCTGTCCTCCCAGTCGCCGCGGTCAGCCTCCCAGGAGAGCCAGGTGATGACCCCGCCGGCCGCGATCGTGTCGATCGGGGCCAGCGGGGAGTAGCGCGCATCGGATCGTTGCCCGTCAAGCACCCGCTGCAGATCGTCATCGCTGAAGGTCTGCGAGGCGCCGGCCGGATCGTTCACCAGCAGGCGCAAGCGGGTCAGGAGTGCGGCCATCGACGAGCGCGCCATGGTTTAGATCTTGGGTAGCCGGTAGCAGCGGATCGTCGCTCCGATCGTGCCCGACGCCGGCGTGAACGTCACCGAGAGCGAGCCGTCGGCCTTGATGAACCGGCTCGACTCAAACGGACCCATGTAGACGACCGCGTTCTGGGCGATGTTGGCCGACGCCAGCGCGCCCTGCCCTGCGTTCAGCGCCGGAGGCTCGGCTCCGGCCGCGACGGATGCGACCAGGTTGGCCGCAGCCGTGTTCGTAACCTCGAGGACGACGCGGTTTGAGACTCCGCCGATGGCGGCCGCGAGCGTCACCGCCGCGGTTCCCGTGTCGAGCGTGTCTCCGGTCGGCCGCGTGGTGACGGCGTTGGCGGTCAGGTCAGTGACCGTGATTGCAGTTGCATTTGCCATTTCGTTTCAGCCTCCGTTAGGTGGGATTGATGGTGAGGACGGCCAGGGCGGACGCGCGCACCACCTTGCAGCCGTAGAGCACGAGGCCCTTCATCGCCGTGTTGAAGCGCAGCTCCTGCTCATAGGCCGTGACCTTGTTGAGCTGAACCGCCAGCGTCCAGGCCATCGGGTGCCCCGCCACGATCCGGTACTTGATCGGGCCGGCGGCATACGGCACGTTGTTGCTCTTGAGCACGTTCATGCCGAGCACGGTCCGGATCTGCCCGTTCTTGATCGTGTTGTCGCCCGGCACCGCAGCCGCGTTCGCGACAAACTTGCTGTCCTGCAGCAGGTAGGTCTCGTACCACGGAGGCAGGACCACGAACCGGCGCCCATCGTCGGGCACGTTCGCCTCGTCCAGCTTCTGGCGGAGCTGGGTCAGGTAGACGTACGGCTGGCCGGCGGTGGCCGCGTCCGTCTTCGGGCTGGCCGTGGTGCCGATCGCGTTGGTGGAGCTGGCGTCGGCGTAGAGCGCGGCAACGTCCTGATCCATCTGATTGGCCAGGGCGTAGGCCGCCTCGGACATCGCGCCGTCCATGACCTTGGGATTCTGCTGGGCCTTGTCGACGTCGTCGACCTGGAAGTTGAAATACTTCGCCTTGTTGATCTGCAGGATCGCCTGGGCGTCGGTGAGCGTCTCAGCCGCCGACATGTTGGTGTTCTTGGTGTAGTCGGCCACCGTGACGGCTCCGATCGAGTTGATCTTGACCGAGTCGCCGAGTTGCTGGATGTCGCCTTCGTAGTCGCGATTGATGACGCCGGCCTGGCCGTACACCAGGGCCTTGTGCAGGTTCGCGAGCAGGCGCGCCGACCAAACGGCCGGGATGAAGTTGTCGATTGCCATTTTGGATTACCTCTTGAGGGCTTCTTGCACCTCAGACCACCGGGTGTTGATTTCATCCGGAGTCATGCCGGCCAGATCCGCCCGCGTCAGCGCCGCCTTACGCGTTCCCGCGCCGGGGTTGGTCGGCGCCACCGGAGGAGCCTGGGGAGCTGGCGAGCCGGCGAATAGCGCCGGGTGCAGTTCCTTCAGCTTGTCCAGATTGGCCGTGCCATCCTCAGCGAACAGGTTCGCCCGTTGTGCGGCGATGTATGCCAGCCCCACGTCGGTGAGTTTCCCCGCCGCCCCCTCCGCGAATCGCGCGCGCCGGTCGGCCTCGGCCAGCTTGTTCGCGATCTCCGCGAGCTGGGCCTCAGCCTTGCTCCCCTTTTCCGCTGCCGCAGCCGCATCTCGCAACTGCGTCTCGATCTGTTTGCGGGCCGTTCGTTCGCCCTGGAGGGCGGACTGCAGTCCCTTCGTGTGGGAGTCGTAGGCGCTCTTGATCTCGGGCGGCTGCCCTGCGATCCACTGCTCGAAGTTCTGTGGAGTCGCCGGCGGGGCCGTTTGTCCCTCGGGTGCTGGTGTCTGCGTCGTCTCTGTTCCGGTCTGTTCTGCCACTTCTTCACCTGCGCATCTCGCGCTGTTCCCGCATCTCGCGGAAAACGAAAAACCCACAGCCGCCAAGTGTCGACCACCTGGCTGCTGTGGGTTGTTGCGGCGATTGTATACCCATTTGCCGCCTATCTCCTTTCAGCCGCCGCGCGCGCGCCGGCGAGGCTGCGCTGATAGTGCGAGCTCCCCCAGACGGTCGAGCGCTTGACCCCAACGAAGTCGCCCAGCGTCACCTCGCCGGCTTTCCACGCCGCGAGCGCCGCGGTGCTTCCGAGCACGGCCACCTTGCGCGCGTCGGAGAGTTTGGCGAAGATGTCCTCTCCCGCCGGCACGTCGAGCCGCGAGTCGTCACCTGGCACGTCCACGCCGAGAATGTCACTGATCGACTTGGTAAGCGGCCCCATCGTGCAGCGGCAATTCGGATGGCTGCTGAGGGTGTCGCTGAGCGGGTGAACGCTGCCGTGCATGGCCAGACAGGACGCGCAAGCGTCGCCATCACCAGACGAGAGCCATACCCACCCGTCCAAAACGTCCTTGTTCGCCTGGTAGCTGCGGGCGCTCGCCGTTCGGTAGGCCCGCAGCATCTCTGTTCGCGCGATCGTGAGCGAGCGAGCCATGCCGGTGGCCGTGACTCGCTGAGCCATTGCCGCGACGTCGCGCGGCCCCTTCCCCGTCGCCAACCCCTTGAAGAGGGCCGACTCCCAGCCGGCACGCGCTTCTGGTCCGATGGCGTCGAACAGGCTGGCCAGTGGTGAGCCGTCAGCGGTGAAGCCGAGCAGATCGCGGAGCGCTTCCTTGGGGACGGTCGCCCACGTCGGCAAGTCGAGCAGCGCCCGGCGCATTTCCGGGTCAAGGACGGCCGAGATCCGATCGGCCCAGGCCGCCCGCATCGCCGCGTCCGAATCACGGAGGGCCGAATCAGCGCCGAGTTTTTGCAGTTCTTCCGCAATATCCGCCCCGAGACCGCCCAGCCGGCGCATCTCGGCCTCGGCCTGGTCGAGCAGGGCTCGCATGCGCTGATCACGGAGCAGCATGTCGAGAGTGATAAGCGCGTCCGGATTCGCCTGCGCCTTCTGGATGCGCTCCAGATTGGCGATGAGACTATCCCGCATGGCGCGCCACGAATCACCGTAGGCCCGGATTAGGCGGCCGAGCGCGCCCCGCTCAGCGTTTTCCAGCCGGCGCATGTAGCGGTCGTGGGCATCCTGGAGGAGGCTCGGACCGGGATTCGTCATCCGTTACCCTCCGTTCACGCCCATCGGCTGCATTGGCCGGCGGGTCATCGCCGTCAGCAGTTTGTCGGCCGCGTCTGTGCCGTTCGCGTCGCGCTTGGCGGCCTCGGCATCCGGGTCGTAGTCCAGCCCTTGCAAGATCGTGTCCTGACTCACCCCGAGCTGCATGTCGATCAGGGCCGCCTGGCGTTCGGCCAGGATGTCTTCGGGGATCACGTCCGGCCAGATCAACGTCCCCGGCGACGGCTGCATATTGCCCAGGATGAGCAGCCGTCGGTTCAGCTCGAGAAACATTTCGCCGTATTCTTCGCGCTTGGCCTCGGTGATTTCCACCAGGGGCTGATACAGCACCTGCAACGCCACGCCCGAGACTGGGCCGGTTGAGTCGAGCTTGCCAGTGGCCACCTCCGGCACTTGGGTGATGTCGTGGATCGCTTCCTTCAGCCGTTTGTACAGTTCGAGCGAGCTGCCCAGATCGCTAGTCATCTCGAGGTTATGCAGCTCGGCGGTCGCGTTGGGCAGCACAATCGTTTCGTCCGCCGCGACGCGCAACTCGGTCGCGTTGAACCCCTTCCCCCACGTTTTCGGGTGGGCGTGATAGCGGATGATGCGTTGGATGTTCGAGAGGGTGAAATCGATGGATCGTTGCAGGCCGATCACGTCAGACTCGATGTCAGACAGACCCCAGAACTCATTCGGGGCCGGCAGGTTCTGGCAGTCGACGATTGGAGCGAACGGATACAGCCAGGGCGTCGTCGCCGTGACTGTCCACGTTGGGCTATCCGGGCGGGACTCCGAGTCGGTGATCAACCACTCAGCCGGGCCGAGCTGTTCGATGACCTGCCGGCGGATGATCGGGCGCCCGCTATCCTCGACATCGTTCCACTGGATGCGGTACTTCCGCACTGAGTTGACATCGTCCTTCGCCCAGTAGGGGGTGACGGTGGCCGGGTCGAGCACGATGATGCGCGGCACGCCGGCGAGCTGCGGAGCGATCTTGACGAACGTGTGCCCGCACACCGCGCCGTTGAGCACGCATGTCTTGAGCGTCCGGCTCCGGCGCGACGCCTTCCAGACCGCGTCGAGATACGCCTGAGCATTCTCGTCCGTGCCGTAGTCCCACGTCATGCCCTTGCCCACGAGGGCCGTCACGCCCTTGTTGACGATAACCCGCAGCCGATTGGCCTGCACGTTATCGTCCGGCTTTCCCGGCTTGATCTTGAGCGGCTTGGGGCCGCGCCCGTAGTAAGCCGCCCAGGCCGCAGCGAAGCGTTCCAGGCGCTGCCGCTCTTCGAGGGCCATTTGCTGCATCATCGTGTTCTCAAAGAATCCCATGTCTCACCTCAGTCGTAAATGCTCGGCCCGAATTCGACCTTCCCCGTTCCGGTCCGGTACCACGCCAGCACAACGGCGTCGCCGGAGTCCGGCGAACGGCCCAGGCGTGCCTTGATTTCGTCTTTGTCTTCGACCTGAATCCGCCCACCGCGCGCTTCCCAGCGTGGCGAGCACAGATCCGCCAGCAGCTCGCGGTCGTCGGGCAGCACGAGATCCGCGCCGCGTTCCGGGTCGAGGGCCTCGCGAAGCGCCCACCAGGACGCGGCCCGGATGTTGCGAAACTTGAACTTGCCCGTCCGGTCGGTCTCTTCGCTGCCGGCGCCGTTGTTGACGCCCCGGGCCAGAATCCCGAGATCCCGCAGCGCGTCGTAGGTTGCCGCGCCCACGCCGATGACGTCCACGTTGACGTCGGCCTTGACCTTCGTCGCCTCGAGGTTGGCCTGGTAGATGGCGAACACTGGCGTCGCGCTCTCGCTGCCCGTCGGCGTGTCCCGTCCGGCGATCCGGACGAGCGGGTCGAAGACCGTCCCGCGGAGCGGCGAGACGCAGGTCTTGTCGCGCCCGCCGCGCGCGACGTCGACGCCGATCGCGGTGATGGGGACCACCTTCTCCGGCGGCGCGCGGCGCATGGCGAGCTGCACCCACTCGGTGGGGATGACCTGGTATGGATCCGCCGGCGACGCGGCTCGGAAGTCACCAAACAGCATCTGGCTTCTGAGCGGCTCCGGCAAGCCCTGCAGGATGGCCGAGTAGCCCGTGTCACGCAGGAACGGGTTGTCTTTGAGCAGGGCCGGAATGAAGGTCCGCGAGCGTGGCCGGATGGTCTCGCCTTTGTGCGTTATAGGTGCGGGCCCCGGCGTCTCGACGTCTTTGTCGTCGATCCGGGCGTACCAGCGAAGCTCGCCGGGCTTGGCCGGGTGCGGGTGCTTGTCGTCAAGCCACGCACCCCAGTACTCGAGCACCCAGCGGCCGGATTGATTCGAGGGCGGGTTTCCGGCCGCGACGATGCGCGTGCGCTGCCCTGGCACGGCCGTGCGGTTCCAGGCCGACACAAAGCGGAACTGGCTCTCGGTGAACTCGGTGATCTCGTCATAGCCGTAGAAGTCGTACGGACGGCCGCGGTAGTTCTCTTTGGTCTTTTCGTGCTGCATCGCGCCGAACTCAATGTGCCGGCTGTCGGACGTGCGCCAGATGTGGAGCGATTCGTTGTAGCGGTCCATTGCGCGGGTCAGGATCTCCAGGCTGCGGTCGATGACGCCGCGCACGTTGGGGAATGTCCGGCGCAGGATGAGCGAGCGCTGGTGCGAAGTCGCAGCCAGACCGAGGATGAGGTCCGTCTTTCCACCGCCGCCGGCCCCGCCGTAGAACAGCTCATCCGCCAGGCTCCGATACGCCATCTGTTGCGGGCTGTTCGGGATGGGCCGCCATGCCGGCGTCGCCACTGGGGGCGGCGTCTGCTTCCGCAGATGCGCCAGCATCTGCAGCTTTGCTGCCGGCGGCCAGTCGCGCCAGTTCGCGCTCGATCGCTGCATCGATGTCGATCCCTCCGAGATCCAGCTTGTCACTCAGCCCCTTGCGGGTCTTCTCGTACCAGATCACCGCGCCCAGGTTCTTTTCTCTGGCCAGCGTCATGAGGATCCCGCTCACCTCGCCATGCGCCTTGGCCTGTCCTTCTTTTATGGCCTTGCCAAAATTGTCGAATTGCCGCTTGCGCCGCATGAGTGTCGCGAGCGAGATCCCCAGCTTTGCGGCTACTTCCGCCTGCGAAAGGCCGTCCGCCGCGGCCTCCTTGACCTTCACCAGGTCGATCTCGATCTTGGGCCGCCCGCGCTTGGGCGGATCCGGCGTTGGCGGCGGCGCCGGAGGGGGTGTAGGCTTGCGTTTCGTCACCGTTCACTTCCTGCGACCCATAGCCGCGGACGCCAGCGAGTCGGCAGCCAGCTCAGCGCGCTGACGCCCGCGGCTATGGGTCGCAAGTTGTTTCATCCGCCGGCACCCCAGATCTGGCGCAGCTCGGGCAGCGCGTATTCGACGTTGTAGCCCGCCCATCCGCCCGGGCCGGTGTTCCGATCGCCGAGCTGGAAGAGCGCCCCGCCGATCGCCGGCGACGGGTAACTCACCCCGTCCACCACAATGGGCCGCTGCTGGACCTCGGCATTGCGCCGAACCCAACGCGCGACATCGGACGCGGATGCGCCATGCGCAGGGAACCCGCCGACGCCACCCTGGTCGACACCCGTCTCGCCACAATAGACCGCGCGGAC
>Ga0208916_10000548_pt1 | contig 17558 bp, 2 predicted proteins | sample DEB19_08_DNA_5_FD_184523 | JGI IMG/M metagenome (GOLD analysis project Ga0208916, IMG submission 184523) | Aqueous microbial communities from the Delaware River and Bay under freshwater to marine salinity gradient to study organic matter... | ecosystem: Environmental > Aquatic > Marine > Coastal... | reverse complement strand
GCGCGAAACGCAAACGGCGACGGAATGCGGGGGATGAAGCCGACCGGCAGGCGGTCATATGCGGCACCGTCCTGCTTGACGAACGGATAGCCGCCCGCCCACACAACCGAGTTGTCGGCCAGATCGTCAAAGTCACCCGCAGCCGCAGCAGTGATCAGTTGCGCGATGGAGCCCGTGTGACCTGCCAGCGCCAAGGTCTTGTTGGCCAGATTCTGCGGTTCAGTCGTGCCAACCAGATCGCCAGAGGGAAGATCCATGTTCAGCAGCGGATTTTCCGGGTCTGGAAACTCCGTAGTTGTCTCCGCCCGCACAACCGGTGCCAACTCAAACACCATGCTCGCATGACCGAGGAATGGTGCCTGCACCAGCGGGGCCCCTTCCGTCTCGGTATCGCGCGGCAGGGATGCAGCCAGCCGGGAATAGCGGTTGGTCAGCACCACAAGCTGCGGCTGATCCGCAGGCCGGTCTTCCCACGGCATGATCCACCACTGGCCTAGCACGTTATCCAGCGCACCGGGATTCTCGACAAACTCAAAACCGGTCTGCATCAGATCGTCAATCGCGCTCAGGCACAAATCGGCGTTGCTGATGGTGTAGAAACTCAGTTCCCGCTCGACGGCAAATTCAGCAATGGTGCCCGCATCGGTCAACACCGGCTGGCCATCTGCCACGCTCACGAATTTGCCCGACTGGACGTGCCGCAGGGTGTAGGTGCCGTCCGCGACAACAGGCGTGGTCCAGCTATCAAGCCAATGGCGCGAGGCCATTTTCAGTTCATAAAGCTGCGACGACGAAACCCGCGATTCCGTGCCGTAGTAAGGCGTCGTCCGCAGGGCGCGCGTAGTAGATGTACCGATGTTTTCGAAGCCAGGCACGCCCCACGTCTCAACCGTCGAATAGGTCGTGCCGCGATCCTCGAGCAGCGCCATGTGCCAAAGCGCGTTATGCGTCGGCCCAGCGATGATCAGTGGGTTTGAAGCATTGGCTTGCCACAGCACATTGGCGGTGAGGATATAGTCTTTGTGAACTCGAAACGCGCCCACAGCTTCCGGCCAGTCCAGATAGGGATCGCCGCCGCCATCGTTGCCAATGAAAGGCATGCCCGGCAGAAGCGCGACGTAGTAATCCCCCTCCAACTGCATCGTGCCGCCGACATAGTTCAAGCCGTTCCAATCGCCTTCGTCACCAACGTGGATAGCCAAGCCCCGATCAAGCCAGGTCAAGCCGCCATCGGTTGAAATCCACTTCTGCCGCCCGTTCCCGCCGCCCGCGCCGTCCGCAATCGAAACAAGCGAAACGAGGGTTCCAGATACGTTTGCCAGTGCGCCGATGGTGCGGCCAAGATAGGTAGCATCCTTCTGCGCCTCACCCACATAAGTGAAGGTGAAGCCATCCGCGCTTTCAAAAATGGCAGTGCGGTTGGACCCCGAAGGGTTGCCGTAGATTGCGATGAACAGCCGGATTTTGCTGTTGTATACCACAGCGCGGAAATCGTTGTAGAGGCCACCCAGAACAGGCAGACTTGCTACGGCGTCATAGGCAATGACCGGGTTTGCCGCGCGTTGGGGATAGAAGTTGTACCCGTTGAACGTCGCCACCGCCGCCGTCCGCACGCCGATCTGTGCTTTGCCACCGGCAGAGATCAGATCATTCAGACCACGGTAGTATTCGAACCATGTATCTACGCCGGACAGCGCGCCCGTCGCCGGGGTAAACCGCACGCGGGTTGGCGACATATCCTGTTGATCGTCCCATTCATCCGGGTGGAGCGAGAGGCCCTTGGAACCTAGGCACGGATATTCGTCGAGGGCATAAAACATCAATAGTCTCCGTTGCCAGTGGCGAAATAGCTGAAGCCCCGCGCCACGGCGGTTCCGGCTGCGTTCTTGATGACAAAGGTGAAGTTTTCGGGGGCCGCATCGCCGATCTGCGTCACGGTCAGGGGCGTGTCGGCCAGATCAATCGCTTTTGGCGTGATGATCACGTTGGGGATGCAGGGTGCGAACGGCGTGTGAAACGTAACGGTGGTAGCCCCGGCGCTGGACGTGCCGCGCCCTGAGCGCATCGCGTTGGCCGCATTAGGCGTGACCTCGCTGCGCGGGATATTCACCCCGCCGCTGGCTGTGTCGCCATACCAGCGCGCGCCGATATTGTAGAGGAATTCCTCGTAGGGAATGCCGCGTGGCCTGCCCTGCCGCACCAGAGCATTTCCAAGCAGGCTCATGGCAGGGATGGAGGCAAGGTGGCGCGGTTCGACCGATCCGGCCACGTCCTCAAGATAGCTGTTGATCAGCTTGTCGGCGTCTTGATCAACACGCACCCAAACGATTCCGCCGTCCGATGTGCGCTTCTGGAACGTCATGTTGCCGACATTCACCAGACTGCCCACAGTCCAATAATCGAAGGCCGCCCGGTAGGATTCGAACGCCGCAAGGGTGCTGAATTCCGAAACCGACCGCATTTGCGTTTCGGTGAACACCAAGGCCTCCACAAGGCTTGTGGCATAGGCATCTGGCGTCGGAAGGCGCAGCCAGTTGCTTGAATAGGTCGAGCCGGGCGCGTTCTTCATCGCAACTAGGTATTCGCCAGCGCGAAACACAACGCCGCCCGAGGTGCCATCGGCGGAAACAATCCAAGTGTCGTGAAATTTGATCGCCGTCCCATCAGGAAGAGCGGTTGGGAGCGCCCCGCCTGCAGCCCATTCGCCGACATAATGCAGCGAACCGAGCAGGGCAGAGTTTACCCCGTTGGCCAGATCATCCAGCGCGACATCAAGATCCGATCTGGTGATGTCATCGCCAGCCTGACGGCGATCGACAAATTGCCAGATGCGCGCGAACAGTCCAGTAGTGGGGTTGATCGTCATGCTGAGAGTCAGCCTTGATTTTGCGCAGACCCACCTTGGAGTGCAGCAAGTGATCAGGTTGCGCCGGCCGCCATAAGCGGCCGGGCCAAAGCATCAGGAAGTGGGTCAGCCTGCGTATTGCGCAGCGCCGGTATAGGACGGGTCGCGCACCCAGATGCCCAATTCGAATACCCGCGTGCCGTTGGGGGCCGAGTTGGGGTTATAGGTGCCGCGAATATCGCCGGTCGTGGCCGAGGGCGTCGTGAGGACTGCTGCCGCGATGGTGCCAGCGGTGGCCGCCACCCCATCAAGGATTTCCTTGGTCACATCAGCCGCATCCGCAAGGAACACAGGCAGGCCCAGCACAACGCCAGTCCCCACCGTCAGGGCTGTAACGTTGGCCGACACGGAAATGTTCGTGACGGTCTTGAACGCCTTCTTGCCGGTAAAGCTGGTGCCCGAAGCGGAACTCTCCACCAGAACATCGCCGTATTCATCGGTGCCGGTGACGGTCAGAACTGCGGTGCCGGTCCATGCGGCGACCACATTGCGCGGCACGTCGCAAACACCATCAAGGGCGGCGGCCAGAAGGGCGGCGGCGGCCGTGGCGCTGACCGAAAAGACGCCCGCAGAAGTCAGGTTCTGCGATTCAACGAACCCATCGGCATCTGCGGTTGCGGGTGCGCCCAGGGTGATCTTGACCGGCATCATCAGGGTCATCTTGGCGGGGTTGGCCAAGGTGACAGACTCGGGCGCCGCAGCAGTTTCAGCCCGGTCCAGGCTGATGTAGAGGACAGACCCCACAGCCATCGCAAGGCCGGTGTTCAGCACAACCGAGATTGTCGAAGGGCCGGGCGTGATGGTGAAGTCGCCGGTTTTGGCGAACAGCGTGCGATAGGACTGCGAGGTGATCATGTGATCGGTGGCACCAAGATAGTCTTCTGCCGTCCGACCTGCGGGATAGGCCACCGTGAAGGATCCCCCGGCACCAACGGCGGCCCCCAGGGTCTTCGTGACCACATCATATTTGCTTGCCATGGTTAAACTCCGTGCTTGTGTGTCAGCGCGGAACCCTTAGCCCCGCTATGCACGCGGACCATGGCACAGGTGGGATTGATCGTGCGGCGAGGGTGAATTATCGGGCGTAGTCAGCAGGAATTCCGGCCTGAAACTCCTGAATGCGCAACTCGTCCTGCATCTGCTCTTCATCCAGAACATTGCCGACATGATCGAAGATCAGATCGCACACCCCTTCCCGTGGGGAAGCCACAGGCTTGAGGGGCGCTGCCGCAACCGCTGCGGGCTGTGCTGCCTGAGCTGTCTTGCCTGCCGCATATCCGGCACTAAAGGCCACCCGACAGGCGAATGCACCACAGGTCAGAAGAGCAACCACAAGAAGGAATGCGGACCTATTCAGCGATTTGCCCCATGGTTTTCGTCACCAGCCCGTTGAACTGCAGGAAAATATCCTGCCCATTCTTGCGCGCCTTTTCGGCGGCTTTCAATGGCCCGGCAAGCGTCGCCCATTTCTGCACCTTTGCGGGGAGAGGTTCTCCGGTCTGCGCCGATGTCTTCACGGCATAGACGGCGGCATTGATCTCGTCTCGGAAGGCGAAGTAGCGCGACGAGTCGAGATAGTCAGGCGTCGTATGGATGAAGTCCTTCGCAATCGGAACATCATTGACTTCAACGCCGCTAAGGTCGCCTGACATGGCCTTTGCCGCCAGATCGACCGAAGATCCCCAGAAGGTTCCGGCGCTGCCCGTGACGAACGCCCCCATGTAGTCGATGTATTCCGGCGAAACGTCGATGCCGCCCGACAGGCCGGTGGTTCCGCCGGTCCAGCGATTGAGCGTTTCCGCAATGGCCTTGGACGCCTCCGTTGCCCCACCAAAGGCTTTCTGCGATTCCGGTCGGCGGTCGAAGTCATAATCAGGCTTGATCGGACGCAAGAGCCAGTCCCTGTTGCGCGCCATATCAAGCAGAGGGTCGCCCAGCGATGGCGTCAGGAAGGAATAGATGTCGCCGCCGTTGATCGGTGAAAATGCGCCCATTGCCGCTGCTGCCAGATCGGACAGGATAGCATCGGGCGCCTTGACCCCACGGTTCAGTTTTTCCATTTGCTGCCCCAAGTAGGGGAACAGGTTGAACCCATATGGCATGGGAATGGCCGCTGCCATATCGCTGTTGCGGCCCAGCATGAATTGCAAGCTCATTTGGCTCTGGTAGTCGGGGATCTTGTCATAGGCGAGAACCCCGTCCTTGTCGCGGTCTGACAGACTGGCGTTCATCTGGCCAAGCAAGAACCCGGCCCCGATCAGCGCCCCGGCGATCAGCTTGACCTTGCGAGACTTGAGCGACTTGCCCACCGTATAGGCACCCTGCATCCCGGCATTGAAGAAGCCGTAGAGGGCGTTGATCGTGGCCCCCCATTCACCCTTGGTGTTGAAATCAAGGGTGATGTCGCGGGCGAGTACCGCCGCCTTCTGTTCAGACCAGCCCGCTTGACGCGCGGCAATATAGGTGGAGAGACGGGTTGCGTTCTCAATGGCAAGGTTCACCCGTTCGGTGAAGGCCAGAACGGGGTTGTCGCGGTTCGAGAAGACAGCCCTTGGCGAAATCAGCCGCTTGCCAAGGCGCACCGCTACATTGCCGGTATCGAGATAGATGCGGCGCTGCATGTCGGTTTTGCCAACAATCGGGTCTTCCATGCGCCAGAACGAAACCTTGGCCCCAACGTTCTGAAACTCGTCGTAATACTTCGACCAAGTGGTATCCTTCTTCCCGCCCTCACCGCGATAGATGCCGGCCATTGCAAAGGGCAAACCCTTGATGGTTGCGGAGCGGATTTTGCCAGCGTCCTTGCCCGCCAAGGCTTCGAGGTTGATCTGCGAAAAGATCGTGTCGCGAATGGCGTTTTTCAGCACGAAAGCCGGGGAAAGGCTGGTTCTCACCGCCCGCCAGAACATCATCACCGTGGACATTGCGCTGATAAAGGAACCCATCTGATCCGCGCCAACAGTGCCCGCCGACCGCGCAAGGCGTTCGTCATGGAACAGGATACGATGCTCCTTCCCGCCCACCTTCACGGCCATTTCGTTCGGGTCAAGAATCATCGACACAGGATCTTCCACACGGGTTTCCACAAGCCCCGTGGTGCGGTTGAAATACCGCTTCTGCGTCGGGGTCTTCACCGACCATAGTTCAGGCGACGGGAAATTCTTTGCCAGATCGTAGAGCGCTTGGCCCACACGGTTCTTTTCTGACCGGATAGAGGCTTCTTGCGCCTGGGTCACAGCGCCCTGCAGCGGGTTGAAGGCTTCGGACCCGCGCCCCATGGCGCGCTTGCTTTCCGGGCCGCGTGTGCTGAACCTGCGACCCATGCCAGCCACATCAAGGACGGATTCCGAATGATCGGTTTCCGAAAAGCCCTTGAGCGGGACATAGTGCTTATACATCGCGCGCCAGAGGTTTGCATCTGCATGGGTGATCAGCCCGGCGCGTTCGCGCATCATTAGGGACCACTCGCGCATCGCGTCGATCAGGCGGCCGATTTCCACCAGCTGCGCGGCGTGCGGAGAGTTGGCTGCATCGGCAAGGATTTGCTGCGCCTCTGCGTCCATCATGCCCGACCCACCATCCGGCATATTCGGGTTGATCGAGGCAATCCGCTTGTTGCGTTCTTCGGCGTGACGGGCATAGAGCCATGTTCCCACAGAATCGGCCGTCAAACCGCCTTTTGTCTCGGCGATGATCTTGATAATTGGCTTGAGATAGTCGTTGTCGATGTCGCGCAGGTGCTTGGCGGTTCTGCCCGAAAACGTCTTGGTCTTGGCCCATGCGTTTTGGTCTTCATTGACCGGGTGCCCGATGGTGGCTTCAACCGACTGCTGGGCGCGCAGGATCGGCAGGAACCTGTCTTGAATCTTAGCGCGCGCACGGTCCACCGCATCGGCGGCGGCCCCCTTGGCCCCCGTGATCCGGCCCCAGATCGGGGCCCCGGCTTGCGTCAGTTCTTCCCATACCCTGCGGTCAGGGATGAAGAGGGAACCAAACATGCCGCTGTTGCGGTTGGCGCGGGCCTGCGGGGTGAGCGGGCGCATGGCAAGGGGTTGGCGCGCGAATTTCGGCTGGCTTTGTGCCATGCCCGCCACCATACCGGTGTTGCCAGCCTGCCGCTTGCTGATTTCCCCGGCCAGCACCCGGCCAAAGATGCCTTCGGCGGTATTGAAACCTGCCCCGTTCAGCGCATTCCGAATGGCCCGGAAGATTCGGGCGATCTTGTTGAATGCCGTGACAAGGGCCGATCCTTTGGGTGATTTCTTCGCCGCAAGGGCTTCGGAGAATTCCTCTGCAATTGCCTCTTCGATCTGCTCGGAAGGCAAAAGGTCCGGGTAGCGTTGAGCAATGTTGTGTTTTTCGATCCAGCCCTTTACGGCGGCCAGTTCCAGAGCGCGCCACTCGGTTTCCGTAAACAGGTTCATAGTGCGCAGGGCGTGGATCACTTCATGGTGCAGCGTCTTCACGGGGTCGAGGCTGGCCCCGATCACGATTTCAAGCCCGCCGTCGCCCGTGATCTGGAACATGCCTTGCCAGTTGGCCCCGGCATCGCGGGCCAGACGCACGCGCTTGAGGTCGAGACGGTCGAGTTCGGCCCGAAGGGCTGGCATCACCTTGGCGATTTCGCCGGTGGCAAAGGTGGCATCACGGACAAGCTGCGGCGGGGTGACTTGCTGGCGCTGCTCTTTGGACAGGATCGAAATGCGGGAGTCGTCATAGATGACGTAGTTGTGAGTGCCTTCGCCCGCGCTGCGTGACCCACCGTCAAGGTAGCGGTGGCCGGGAATGCCGGCCGCCCGCAATTCTTTGGATGCCTGCCTCTTTGCCGCGTCTCGCGCGCCAGCCCGACCTGCCGAGTTTTGCATAAATGCAGCGTCACCCATATGGTCAATGACAAGCGCATTGTAGAAATCTTCTCCGGTGTATTGCCCCCACACGCTTTCGTCGGGCGTGCTTGGGATTTGACGGATAGCTTCCTTGATCGCTTCTGGCTGCTCGGTAAGAGGAATATCCCAATCCATGAGTTCATGCGCATCCGGCACATCAACCGTGTAGAGGCGGCCTGGCTTACGGCGGGTCGCCGTTACATTGCCAGAGCGGATCATTTCCGCAATCTTGCGGGCTGCTTCTGCCTTTTGCTTCAATCCGAGAGTATCAGCGCGATCCGCCAGCCGTTCCGCCGCCTCAATGCCAGACTCAGAAAATCCGCTGGCTATCGTCTCCCCGACCCAGGTATTGAACCAATCCTCGTCTATGTTTGCCTTGCGCAGCCATGCCCACTCCCAGAATGTCTTACCCTTGATCAGAACATCTAGGGTCTTCTGGTTTCGGCTTAGTGTTTCCCGGTAATACTCCGCAACGCCCCGCTTGCTTGCGAAATAGAGCCCCCATCCGTAAGCCTGCGCGCCCTCGCCCGTGCCGATCTTGTCCAGGCTGAACCGGTCGTGATCATGCGGCGAGCCGTGGTAAACCACTTCCGCCATGCCGGGCCGGTCCTGCGGGTTGCGATACATTCCGGCGCTTGTTGCAAAGTCCTTGTTGCGCCCCTTGTTTTCCACAAACCCAAAGCGCCGGTAGAATTTCACCAGGCGCGACCGTGACGTTGTGCCAAAGCCATCGTCGCGCAGGCCGGGCGAAAGGATGATGCGCAGACCGTTTGCGTCGGCAAACTCGGTAATCCGCTCCATTGCTGCGGTGCCGACACCTTGGCCCTGCTGCGCGCGATTGACCGCAATCATGCTGACTTTCAAATCGCCGGATGATGTCAGAAACATTGACAGGTCACGCAATCCAAGATCGGCCCGCAAGGTCGCGGCAAAAGCGTCAACGGTGTCATTGCCGACAGGCGTTTCCGCCATCCCAACGGTCGGCTTTTGCATGTCGTCAAGGAAGGCTTGGCGGTCTTCTGCGCTCTTGAATTGGAAGCCCGGGATAGCCCCATTGCCTCGGAAGGACGAATAGTAGCCGCCATGCGTCTTTGCCACTGCAAGGATCGCGTTGTAGGCGTCACGGTCCACCTTGTCTTTGATGGTGGCGACAAAAAGCTGCGCCCCGGTCTTGGCGTGAACGGTTTCGCCGGTCTTGAACGCAGATGCGCCGCCGACATCGGGCGCGAGCGGGGCGGCAGGGCGCACGTTGGGAACCGGCGCGGTTGCGTCCTGCCCTTCGGCTTCCAGTTCTTCGATCACGTCTTGCTTGGCCGCTGGACGGGCCGGGACGTCATAATTCTCAAGGCGGTCAAAGAATTCATTGATGCTCTGCGCCCCGGTGAAGTTGAGACGCTTCGGGCCGCCATTGCCTGCGCCAAAATCAGCCCGCTCGTTCTTGTCTGCAATCTTGTCCAGAATCACAATGCGGGCCATGACGGCGGTTCCGGCGCGCTCGAAGGTCACGGCAGGCAAGGAAATGTCGGCGGTCCAGTTGAATTCCTTCGCCTCGTCGCCATTCCACCAGGCATCCCAATGCTTGTCTGGGTTAGGGCCAGACTGGATCAGCGCCACCAGACGCCCACCCGGGCGCAGATGCTTGGCCGCTTTTGCCAAGTGTGCCACGCCGCCATTTTTGAAGTATGGCGGGTTCATCACGATCACATGAGCCTTGTTGACCAAGTGATAGTTTTCAAACGTGTTTTCGATCACCTTGCCGTGGCTCGCGCGCAGTTGCGCCCGGCTGGCCAGATCGGACGAAGGCTCAATCATGGTCAGGTCGGCATAATCCGGCACATAGCGCGCAATGGAGCCATCCCCGGCCGATGGTTCAAGCACCCGTTCATTCGGACGGATACCTGCCCATTCCACCATTTTGAAGCCAAGCGGTTCCGGCGTTGGGAAGAAGTCCAGCCCTTCGCGCTGATCGCGGCGGCCAGAGGTCTTCATGCGCCCGAAATAGTGGGTCTTGGCGATGTCCCATGGCGAAGCCGTCGCTGCTGCCCGGTCGCGCGCCTTGCCGCCTGTGCCGTCAGTCGGGCCGGGCTCGATCGCCTCGGCCTCTTCATAGGCGTCAATGAAGCCGTTCAGCAGATCGCGGGCGCCATTGCCCAAGGCGAGGTTTTCCACCGTGCCGGAACGCTCTGCAATGCGGCTGGCGAAGGCCTGGCGTTCCCATGCCGTGCCGATGGTGTAGTAGCGGAAAGGCGCGTTGGTCATCGTGCCCACGCGCAGAATCCGGCCCTCTTCCTGCAGGGTCGTGGTCGGCTTGGTGGGCATCCCAAGATTGATCAGCACGCGCTGGTGTGTGCCGGTCAGGTCGTGCATGGAAATGCCGGCCCCGCCAGCATCAGCCTGTACCACAAGCACGTCAACGCCAGAGCCATCCATGTTGAAATCGGCAAGGTTCTGCAGGCGCTGTTTGGTGGGGATCGTCCCATTGAACAGCCGCACCGTCTTGCCCAGAGCGGCGGGCAGATGCTCGATCGGGGCTTTGTAGCCGGTGAAGTTCAGATCAGCGATCCAAGGATGCGCGATCAGGAGTTGCCGATAGCCCTCTGCGGCCTTGTCAGTCATCGGAGACACTGGAACGGAATCCGTTTCGCCTGTTTCCGCGTTGATCACCGTTTCCCGCATCTTGAGATAGGTGAACGGGTTCATCCCGCCACCCACGTTGAAATCATGGAACACGACAACCTTGCGACCCAAGGTCAGATGCTTCTTGATGTCCTCGGCGGCGATGCGGGCCTTGATCGACTCCAACAACTGCATCCGCGCCAGATAGTCGAAGTTCTTGCGCATGTGGGCCTGCAGGGCGCCAAAGACGCGATCCTTCCGCAAGCCCTCCATATCGCCAGATTTATAGGCGGCGCTTACCTTATCGCTTTCTGCGCGCGCCAGAGCGTCAAGCGCATCGAGCGCCTTGTCCACATCGTTGCCCTGCGCGTCCTCGGCCTTCACAAACCGGCGGTCATAGTCCACATCGACCTGCAGGCTGCGCCCGGTCAGAACGCCTTCGCGCACCAGTTTTTCATGGAATTGGCGCTCGAAGACCGCACTATCAACGGCGGCCTCTGGCTTGGTCAGCTTGTGGTAGCGGATGCGATAGCCGAAGTTCTCGACCATGAAGAGGTTTTGGCCGGACTGGCGGCTGTTCCCGACATGGCCATCCTTCGGATAGTCGAACAGATAGCCTTCGGCATAGTCCACGGTCTTGTCATAGGCGAAGGGGGTTGCCGACAAGAACAGCACCTTGGAGCGGGGTTGCTGCTGCCACTTCGCAACTTCCGCTTTTGCCATATCGTCCAGCCGCCTGATTTCCACTTCCCAGGCCTTGCTGTCCTTGTTCATCAGGTCAAGCTTGGCCCATTCCTCGGCGTGGAGCATGCGCGACTTGTGCATCAGGTCATCGGGCCTGTGTGTGATAGCACGAAGGTTCCGCAGTGCGCCCGTCACCTTACCATCGGCGGCCGACATCAGGTTCTGGCTTTCGTCGGTGACAACAAGATCCCAAGACCGGCTGGCCAGCGCCATGTTGTCCCTGAGATTGGCGTAAGTGGTCATCACCACGCCCGACCCTGCGTCCTTGGTGTTTTTCAACTGCGAGGCAGGCACGCCCAGCGCATCCAGCGCCTTGCCCCAGCCCGCCATGACGGCATCAGAGGGGGCCACAATCAGGATATTGCCCTTGCCCATCTGGACGAACCGCTTGACCACACCGCCGCCCGAGAAGGTCTTGCCCGTTCCTGTTCCGTTGGTGATCATCATGCCGTGGCCATTCGGCTTGGCAAAGCGCGTCTCGACCTTCAACACATCGTCCTGCTGTACATCGAGCAGAAGCGGTAGGGTCGCGCGAATATTCGCCTCATTGGCCGCAATCGGCTTGATGCGGTCGGCCTTGGCCTGCCGTTCGGCGCGGTCATCGCTTTGGATCGGCGGCGCGGTCGGGGCCGCATCCGGTGTCAGGTTCACCCGGCCCGCTTTCAGGTTGTTGTAGAACGCCTCAAGGTAGGGCAGTGCTTGCGCCACCTCGTCGCGGGTCATGCCCACTTCCTGCATGGGCCGGATGATCGCGCCATAAAGCTGCCGGTCGGTCATGGCGGAGGTATCCGCCCCATCCAAGGCGTCAACAAACAGCTCTTCCAGCGTTTCATAGCGGCGCTGGTCGATCAGGGCGGCAGGATCTTCTGCCAGCATGTTCGGGTTGCTGGCGTCCCAAGTGCCACGATTGAAGACAGATTTGATCTGTGATGGCTGCAGTGTTACGTAGACTGTGGATGGCGCCCCAGATTGTGAGGTGTCATCAATTACGTTCCGAAAAATTATACCATCGTGCCCATCAACGGCGGCCTGCGTCACCATATTCTGCGACATTTTGGCGGTCATCTTTTTTCCGCCAACGTCGATCGCCATTGGGTTTTGAATGGAGAGATAGACGGGGTAGACTTGGGCGCCATTTTGACCGGAAACATCGCGCCGATATGCAAACGTGTTTGCTACATCTGCCCGATCCGAGAAGAACACAGGCTCAGGCCCAACATATCCCGATTCTTCACGCCATTTGGGATTTCCGGCGCGCAACTGATCAACGGTCTGATTGGTCCCATGATATACCACTAGCGGCTTGCCATCGGCATCCACAACCTTGCTGTCACCGAACCACTTGCGGAACGCCTCAGTGTCACTATTGCGGCGCGACGGGCCAGCCGCAAAATCCGCCGTCTCTTCTTTCAGGGCGTTGCGGAGCGCGGCCAGGCGTTCGGTCGGCGTCAGTTTTGGGCGCGCGGTTCCAGAAGAAGCATTCGACGCAGGATTTCCGCTTCCGGCTGATCCAGAAGGTAATCCCCCCGTGCCACCGCCATTGCCTGCGGCACCGTTTCCAGAATCGGCAGGCTTGGCAGAACCTGCCCGGTCTGTTCCTGCCAGTTGCGGATTGCCTCCACTTCCCACAGGAGCGGCATTGTCAGAAGGTAGGCGGCTGCTACCACTGGGCTTCCGGTTTCCCCCTTTACCCGCTGCAGCTCGTTTTCCATCGCCAGATCGAGTTGATCCTGCGGCAGCGGAAACATCAGGTTTGCCCAATCCGTCTTGAGATCCTGCGTTTCCGCGATCTGGTTCCACACGCTCGCCGGGGCTTGGAACATTGTCTGTCTCCGTTCCGAAGATGTCATCAAGGGCGCCGTCAATCGCGGCGTTCCCCGTTGTAGCAGGTTTGGTCGGCGAAGTCTTTCCGGGCTTTACACCCTCTGAATCGGGCCGCCCGCTTCCGTTGCCATCGGAAGGATGCTTTCCAGATAGGCTATCTGATCCGCCGTCGCTTCGGCTTCCGCCCCCGGCCTCGGATGGCTGGCTTTCAGTGCGGCCAGTGCTGCCTTGATTTCCGATTTCGGGGAGTGCAAATCCGGCCCGTCCAAGCCCAGGACTGGCGGCAGCGAAGAGTTCGGGGAGGTAGTCATCGAGGTTTACTCCTGCTGCGGCAAGATCGGCCTGTGCCGTGCCTTCATATTCGATCAGCCCCGCCCGGTCGAGAGCAAGCATGATGACGGTGGCGTAGTGGCGGTTCAGGTGGTCAACGTGAAGGTTGGCCGCGTCCGGTGTCGGGCGCAGGGCGTTGACTTCGCCCTGCATCAGGCGGGTAAGTCTGCCTTCCATCGCATCGAAGGCTTCCAGAATGCGCGCGCTGTCCAGCTTTTCGGCCTTCTTGCTCTTGTTCAGAAGGTGGACCGCGCCCTTGTGACCCATGATCTTGAGATTGGGCGCACCCATCAGCATGGTTTTCAGGTCAAGCCTGCTTGCCCCACGATTGGACGGGTGGTTGTGAACCGAAAACACCACTTCGCCCGCCTCAATGGCGCGCACAAGCGCATCCGTGAAGCAAACCCCATCTTTGGTTCCGTTGCGGAATTCAAGGATTTCGCCATCGGCATTCAGCAATACGACATGCTCTTTCCCAGTCTTCTTGCCCAAAGCAAGCACATGGTCAGATGCGATTTTCTGTTTCCGCTCAATCGTCTTGGCCGCCGCCATGGCATCGAAGAAGGCGGCGTTGTCGCCCGGCATGAGAAGGTCATTGCCGCTGGTCGGGGTTCTGTCCGTGCTACGGGCATGGCGCGCAATCGCCGCACGCGAGGCTGCAAGATAATCGCGCCCGGGCTTGGCCTTGTCCTCGAATTCCGCAATGGCCGCTTCCAGTTCGTCGGTCTGGCCGTTGATGCTGGTCAGGTCGGCCCGATCCGTTGACAGGATGCGCACACCCTCTTGCGGATATGTCTTGTGCCATTCGCCGATGGCGGCACCAGGCGCACCATGCACGCCAGCCAGATAATACCGCTTGCCGCGATACTCGGCATAGATATGCGTCATGCGGCCTTCACCCGGGCGGGGCTTCATGGCGACGGCTTCAAGTGTGGTCGGGTAGGTGGTGGGTGCGGACGGTCCAGCTTCCACGTCCTCGACCGCATAAGCCTCTATAGCTGCGCTGGCCTCGGGTGATAGGTAGTCCTTTATTTCACTGTAGAGTTTCTTCTTGGTGATCGCGCTGGTAAGTTTTTTGCGGCCCTCATAACGTGAGGTCCGTTTGGTAATTTCAATCTGAACGTCACCATCGCGCGCCGGATTGAACTGAACATCCATATTTCCGCTGATAAACCAATCTGATGCGTCTTTGTTCTCTGGCGTGACAATCGAGTTGATTGCTTTCACGATAGCTGCATCAGACGGGGCAAGGGTGGAGATTAAGGGCTTGGCAGCACCGTCCCTCCACGCCGCAAATGCCTTCACGGCTTCCTCTGCGGTTTCATCATCGCGCATCTTGGCGATGATCTGGCCGCGCTCTTCGCCTGAAATCTCAACACCCAGCTTTGCAGCGGCGGCGTCGATCTGGTCCGCGACGGAAAGCTTTTCAGGCGCTGCGGTGGGCGGCACAGCCTCAAACCGCGATGGAAGGCCAAGGCTGGACGCAAGGTTATCCGCCTCCGCGATCCCCATCAAATCCCACGTCTTGCCGCGCCGCACATAGATGCCATCCTTGAGCCCGCGGAATCCTTCATCCACTTGCTGCGCGGTTTTCAGGTCAATGATGCGCAAGCGCGATATGACAACGCGCGCTGAACCGGTGCGGCTGATCTTGGCCTTGAGGGCGTCGAGAACGGCGCGGCTCCACTCGCCTACGGTCGCAAAGGTTGCGGCTTCTGGCTTCTTCGCCGCAGAGAGCGGTTTCAGAATAGACGGGACAACATCGGGCTGTTGGCCAAAGAGATATTCCTGCATTGACGAGATTGATGCAGAAGGAAGTATCCCATTTTTGCCAATAGTTTCAGCGCCGAATGACGTTACATTGAAGTCATCACCGCGCGATTTTGCTTCCAAAATAGCGTTGTCGATCAGCCATTGAGAGGCGTACTTCTCGCTTTTCTGGGTTGGGTAAGGCGTTGTCGTCCGACCGCTGCTTGTCTCGAATACATCGCCGCCATTGATTGGGCCGCCATCTTCTGCGCGGCCGTCATATGTCATTTTGCGCGGCTTCTGGCCTTTCGGCGCAGGCTTTACGGCTGCCGGCTGGCTTCCTTGGCCGCCGCCAGTGCTGCTTTGCGGGCCTGTGCTTTCAGGTCCGGGTCGGTTTCCCGATCCGCTCTGGCTTGGAACACCGCTGCCATCAGGTTGAGGGGCTTTCGCAGCGAAGAGGTCGGTTTGGGTTCCTGCATCATTGGCGTCCTCTTGTTTCTTTTTCACCAGATCAAGCAATGCCGCAGGATCGGCCGATGCGCCGAACATATCGACACCCGGCGATGACTGCATGGCCCCATTGATGATGGCGCTAAAGTCCCGCACCATACTGTCACGCCCTGCGGGTTTCGTCCACTGGCGCACATCGCGGAACATCAGCGCCAAGAACCGCTGGCCCATGGGGGAAATGCCATCCCCGCTCAGAAGGTCGGGCTGCTTGACGTATTCGATGACGTTGCGGCCCTCGGTGCGCGCGCGGTTCACCAGGCGTACCGCCTCGATCAGGGCGGCTGTCTGATCCATTTCCGGCGCGATCTGGCCATTGCGGGCGGCGGCGCGCATCTTGGCCCATGCGGGCGACACGTCGAGCAGAGCCCCGCCGATGGACTTGATATTGTTGTCGGCCGCCTCGATTAGTTTGCTGATCAGGTCTGCATCGCCATAGGCCTTGGCCAGCATGGCGCCACCGATGCGGCGCACAGCTTCTTGGCTCATGCCGCCGTTACGGTCAACCATGGTTCCGTGTTCGTTTTCCGGCACGACATTGCGCAGGAACGACATGACAAAGGGGCGGTTGGGCGCCGCATCAATGTCGCCGCCGCGATAAAGCGACATGGCTTCATCCGGCATTGCCTTGGAATCGGTCATCGCCTGTTCGGTGGCCGACATGGAAAGCTTGGTGTCGGTGTTGCTGTCGCGGGTGTAGGACGCGATTTCTTCCGGCGTCATATCCGTGCGGCGAATCCGCACCAAAACCGGGTTTTTCACCCCATCCACGGGATAACCTTGGGCTTTCAGGTGGCTCTGATAGGCGGTGGCGAGGTCGGGGCGGTCCCGATACATGCGGTTGAGCATCATCGTGCGGCCATTGCCGCTTTCCACGATTCCGGCAGGGTCAACGATTGGAGCGCCGTTGTCGGTCGTGGGGCTCTGATCCAGCAAGCGCGGGTTGAAATCGCGCATGATGCGCTGAATTTGCTGTTCGCTCTTACCGTCTGTCCGGTCGCGCGGCTGGCGCTCTTGCGGGTATTTCGGGTTGATGCGGCCATCATCAGAGTTGGAGGCAGTCAGGCTGTCCAGCGGCACGATCGCGTAATCCACCTGAACCTTGGTTCCGGTCGGCGTCACGGCGGTATCTGCCTTGATGACCTTGTGCGGGATTTCTGCCGTGGGGGCAGGCTTGGCAGCGACGGCACCCTGTTGCGGGGTCGGTTCGGGGGCAGATTGGCCATTTTGGCCATTTATGCTGCCGAGATAGTCGCCGATCGGGACCGCCTCATATTTGGCGGTGTTCAGGGCGTTGACCTTGGCCTTGTCGCTCGTCTCAAGAATAACCTCTCCGGTTTCCTTGTTGCGAATGACCCAGCTTGCGGGCGGCTTGCCTGTTGCCGCGTCAATCTGCTCAGGCTTGGCCGCTTCTGGCGCTGTCTCCGGGGCCTTGGGCGTGCTGTCAGCCGCAGGCGGGGCACTCGACCCCACATCAGGCGCACCATTCACCTGCGGCTGTTTCCCGGCTGTCCCGTCACCGGTCGCACCCTCCACTTGCGCGGGGGTTGAAGGGGCCAAGGGGTGAACCTGGCCCGTCTGTGTGTCGAGAACAACGCGCTCGCCCGTGTTCGTCCAGGATGAACCCGTGCCTTCGCTGGCATCAAGGATTTCGTAGCGATCAGGGTTGGCCAGCGCGTCGGCCTCGGTGATGGTCTGTCCCTCTGCCGGGGAGGGCTTGGCGGGCGTCGTCGTGTCGGCCTGCGGCTTTGCCGTGCCTTGAGGCTGGGCGGGTTCTTGCGGCACAGCCAAAGCGTCGGGCACCACGGGGGCGGCTTCTGCCTTTGGGGCCGGGGGTGCTTGGGTCGCCGCCGGTTCTGGGGCCACTTGCCCCGTCATCGCCGCAATGAGCGGATCAATGGCGGGCGGGGCGGTCTCGGGGACTTTCTGTTCGGGCTGCTTTTCGGCTGGCGCAACAGCGGGGATCGCCGGGGCCTTTTTGCCACCGTTCAGCGCCA
>Ga0208916_10000546_pt1 | contig 17591 bp, 22 predicted proteins | sample DEB19_08_DNA_5_FD_184523 | JGI IMG/M metagenome (GOLD analysis project Ga0208916, IMG submission 184523) | Aqueous microbial communities from the Delaware River and Bay under freshwater to marine salinity gradient to study organic matter... | ecosystem: Environmental > Aquatic > Marine >... | reverse complement strand
ATTAGAATTTATTCCTACTCCAGATACTACATATAGCGCAGAACTTACATATTATGCTAAGATTCCTGCGTTGAGTGATTCAAACACAAGCAACTGGCTTTTAGCTTATGCCCCAGACTTGTACCTATATGGTGCGCTTATGGAGGCTGCACCATATTTAAAAGACGATGAACGTCTACCAGTATGGAGCCAGATGTATATCAGCTCCTTGGGCGACATTGAGATAGCAGATCAAAGGGCATCTGTTTCTTCAACTCCACTTGTTCGTGCCCGTTCTTTGGGATAAAAAATGTCATCTTTTACAGACTACACAGAAAATCTTGCACTAACCTACTTGTTTACAACAGGTTCTGCAACTCGTCCTACGGCTTGGTATGTGGGGTTATTTACTGCTGCACCTAGTGATACTGGTGGCGGTACAGAAGTTTCTGGTAGTGCTTATGCTCGTGTAGTCACAGGAACTATCTCTGGTAGCGGTACGGCAACTACATTTACCAATGCGGCAGCTATTGAATTTGCCGCTGCCTCTGGTGGTAATTGGGGAACTATTGGTTGGGCAGGTATTTTTACTGCTTCTACTGGTGGAACTTTGCTTGCCTGGGCGCCATTAACAACATCAAAATCAATTAATGATGGAGATATTTTCCGCATTCCTGCTTCTAGTTTGTCTATTACATTGAGTTAATATGGCTGCTTACGGGAGTGGAGATTACAGCGGAGGTAGATACTCATTTGGAGGAATCATAGGTTCTTTCGCAATAGTATCTACATCTACTGTAGTTGTTGCTGGTGATAAGGTAAAAGATGCTCAGTTTGAGATAAGTTCAACTAGCACAGTATCTGTAAGTGCTGTAAATATTGCTACTGCAGGTGTTGAAATTGTTGACACATCTGTAGTAACTATTGCAGGTGGTATTAGTGCTGTTGGCAATGTTGCCATCATTGATACAAGTATTTTAGATATTCAGTACAACCGAATTCAGCATGGTCAAGTAATAATTATAGGATCTTCTAGTGTTGTTATTGGTGCTAGAAAAAAATGGGAAACAGAAGCAGATACATCTGAAACTTGGACTGCAATTGAAGATGTTTCTGAGTCTTGGACAACAGTTTGAATTAGTCTTTTAGGGGTAAATAATGGCAGATACAACCACCACAAATCTAGGCTTAACAAAGCCAGAAGTAGGCGCTTCAACAGACACATGGGGTACTAAGATAAATACTGACTTAGACCAAGTTGATGCGTTATTTGATACTGGACCATTACTTAAAGTAACTAAAGGTGGCACTGGTGTAGGAACAAGTACAGGCTCTGGTAATAATGTTTTATCCACAAGTCCTACATTAGTCACTCCAATTTTGGGAACTCCTACCAGTGGAACCTTAACTAACGCTACTGGACTTCCATTAACTACTGGTGTTACAGGAACACTACCTGTTGCCAATGGCGGTACTGGCATCACAAGTCTAGGAACTGGCATAGCTACTTTATTGGGAACGCCATCATCGGCTAATTTAGCTGCGGCCTTGACTGATGAAACTGGATCTGGTTCTGCTGTATTTGCGACATCTCCAACTTTGGTGACTCCAGTTTTAGGAACACCAACATCAGCAACTTTAACAAATGCAACTGGTTTGCCTTTGACTACTGGTGTAACTGGAACCTTACCAATTGCTAATGGTGGAACTAACTCAACTGATACTGCTACTGCTGGTGGTATTGGTTATGGAACTGGTACTGCTCATGCTTACACAAGCGCAGGAACGAATGGACAAGTATTAACAAGTACGGGCGCTTCAGCCCCAACTTGGGCAACCGCTTCAGCTGCTGGATATACACTTGGCACTCCAATTGTTACAACTTCTGGTACGGCTGCTACTTTTACTGGTATTCCTTCTGGTGTTAAACAAATTATTATGACATTTAAGTCAGTCTCTACAAGTGGTACTAATTATAAATTTATTCGACTTGGAACTAGTGCTGGTTTAAAAACCAATGCTTACGATGCTAACTCTACTAGATTGATAAATAGTAATTCAATTGTCGCAGTCACTTTTTCTACTGGATTTGTTATATATTCTCAGGACGCTGCTGATACGTTAAATGGAAGTATTACCTTAACTATGGAAAATTCTTCAACTAATTCATGGACAGCGTGTGGAATTCTTGGTGATAACAGCAACGGCACTACATATACAGTTGCGGGTTCTGTAACTTTACCTGCCGTTCTTGATAGAGTTAGTTTTTCACCAAATGCGTCAGATACATTTGACTTAGGTGAAATCAATATTGCTTATATTTAAGGAATTACCATGTACGCTATAACAATAAATGTTACGACTAATGAAATAACACAAGTACCTTTAACAGATTCTGAATTGGAAGTGATTGCTCAACAACAAGCAATTCAAGATGCTGAAAATATTGAACTTGCTAAAACGCAATATCAGCGTGATAGGGCAAAAGAATACCCATCAATCAATGATTACATTGATGGGGTAGTTAAAAGTGACCAAGCACAAATACAAACATACATTGATGCGTGTCTTGCTGTTAAAGCTAAATACCCCAAGCCTTGAGTTGAGCCATGACACAAGAAGTGACTCATGCTCAAATCTACGAAAGACTGCTTGAAGTAGAGTCTAAGGTAGATACCATTGACAAGAACACAAGTGGCCTTGTAGAAGCTATTGACGCTGCCAAGGGTGCTGTAAAGGTTCTTAACTGGATAGCATCTATTGCCCAACCTGTTTTATGGATTGGTGGGTTGATTATTGCCGCTGGTGCTATTTGGCAGACATGGCTTAAAAAGTAATGGCTAATGTAAAACAACAATTAGATATTCCTGCTATACCCTCTTTAGGTACATCAGGAATTGTCTATTCTCAAAGTGTCCAGAATCAAAACAATGGACTTTTGAGGTTGTTTTTTACGAAGTTACTTAATTCAATACAGTCTATTTCTGGCCCAAGGGGTGGTAAATACTTGAATAATCCTTACGGAGCTTTTCAAGACTCTACAGACCAAGTTGCCGCCAGTACAACTACTGCTTATCCTATAACTTTTGATACAACTGATTACTCAAATGGAGTCACTTTATCAAATAGCTCAAGACTTAATGTTACAGACTCAGGAATTTATAACATTCAGTTTTCTATTCAATTAGTAAATACAACTAATGCCTCTCAAGATGTAGACATTTGGTTTAGAAAAAATGGTACAAACATAGATAAATCTAACAGTAGATATGGTCTAGCACCAAGAAAAGGCATGGGAGATCCATTTCATGTTATATGTGCTTTAAATTTCTTTGTTGATTTAAGTGAAAATGATTATGTTGAGATTGTTTGGAGAACAAGTGATGTTGGAGCATATATTGAACATTACGTTGCTAGCTCAACACCAACTAGGCCATCAATTCCATCTGTAATTGTCACAATGAGTTTTGTGTCTAATCTACCAACGATATAGAATGCAGATATGGCATACATTCCACTACAAATTCCACCAGGCGTATACAAGAACGGGACTGATTATCAGTCTAAAGGCCGTTGGAATAGCGCAAATCTTGTGCGTTGGTACGAAGGCACTATCCGTCCAGTAGGTGGATGGAGAAAACGTGCTTCCTCTCAGCTATCAGGAATGGCTCGTGGTTTAATTAACTGGCGAGATAACACAAATAATAGACGTATCGGAATTGGTACGCATTCAAAGCTTTATGCAATGAATGAAGCTGGCACTTTAACTGACATCACTCCTGCGACATTTACTGTTGGTGATGCTGATGCTACATTAAAGATTGGCTATGGTTATAGCACTTATGGCAACTTTGCTTATGGTGTTGCTAGACCAGACGTAGGTTCATATACACCTGCAACCACTTGGAGTTTGGATACCTTTGGTGAGTATCTGGTTGCCTGTTCATCTAAAGATGGTAAATTGCTTGAGTGGCAGTTAAATACTGCTAATGATGCGGCTACTATTACTAACGCACCAACTAGCTGTACTGGTCTTATTGTTACTCAAGAACGATTCTTATTTGCATTAGGTGCAGGTGGTAATCCCCGTAAGATTCAATGGTGTGACCAAGAAAATAATACTGTTTGGACTCCTGCTGCAACCAACCAAGCTGGTGACTTTGAGTTAACAACTATTGGCTCTCTACAGTGCGCTAAACGCATCCGTGGGTCTACCATTCTGTTTACTGATGTGGATGTACACACCGCCACATACATTGGCCCACCATTCATTTATAGCTTTGAGCGTATTGGAACTGGTTGTGGTGTTATTTCAAAACAGTCAGTAGCAGTTACTGATAATGCTTGCATCTGGATGTCTGGATCAGGATTTTGGATATACGATGGTTTTGTTAAACCTTTAAATTCTGACGTTTCTGATTATGTATTTAATAACATAAATGTTACTCAGTCATCCAAGGTTTATTGCGTACATAACTCAACATTTGGTGAGATCTGGTGGTTTTACCCTAGCGCTGCTTCTAACGAAGTAGATTCTTACGTTTCTTACAACTATCGTGAGAATCATTGGGCTATTGGTACGTTAGCACGTACGTGTGGGACAGATCGTGGCATCTTCAATAACCCAATTATGGTTTCTACAGACGGATACGTCTATGAGCATGAAGTTGGCTTTGCTTATGATGGTCAGACATTGTTTGCTGAGTCAGGACCAGTAGAGTTGGGTAATGGTGATAGAACCATGAGTCTTACAGGATTAGTTCCTGATGAAAAGACTGCTGGTGACGTACAGGTGCGGTTTAGCACTAAGTTCTATCCTAATTCTACAGAATATAACTATGGCCCATATTCAATGGCAAGTCCTACTTCAGTACGCTTAAGCGGAAGACAAATAGCCGCAAAGATTGAAGGCGTTAGATTAACTGATTGGCGAGTTGGTGTTATTAGATTTGATGGGAAACCTGGCAGTTTGAGATGATTGACTATGAAAAGTACAGGATTAATGGTGATCTGCCATTATGGGCTGTATCTTTTCAAAAAGTAGAGAAAATTCTTCAACCTGCTTTAGAATACGATAACACTCATAATATGCAGGACGTAGCCGACTGTATTGACAGTTGTACGATGCAATTATGGCCTGGGGTTAACAGCGCAGTAGTTACTCAGGTTCAAAACTTTCCAAGAATGAAGGTTTTGCACATATTTTTGGCAAGTGGTGATCTAGCAGAACTAGAGACATTCACCCCCCATATTCAGAAGTTCGCTGAAGACATGGGATGCCACAAGATCACCTTAACAGGACGTAGAGGCTGGTCAAGAACTTTTGTATCCAAATTTAACATGAAGCCAACACATTATTGGCTATCAACGGAGGTGTAATTATGTCTGGTGGTTCAAGTCAACAAACAGCGCAGCTTGACCCTGCACTGCGTGATGCTTATTTGCAGAACGTACAAAGCGCACAGGGTGTAGCCGCAAATTTAGCTCCACGACAGTTTGCAGAATTTAATGCTGACCAAAATCAAGCATCTGCTATAAATCGTTTATATGCAAGTCCAATGAGTGCGCCTACTCTTTACGCTACTGATGCAGCAAACATACTTAAACAAGCATCTCAATATACTCCTCAAAATGTTTCATATAACCCGTATGGTGGCACTACTGTCGATGCTGCGTCTATGGCTTCTCAAAAAGGTTATGACGCTACCACTGGTACTTTTACTGGTGCAGGTACAGCAACTCAATATGGTGGAGCGCAAACAGCTCCTACTAATGTAGCTACAGGAACTGGATACACGGCTAATCAGTTTAAAGGTTCACAAGCATCTCCTGCTACCTTGGCGCAAGCTACTGGTTACACGGCAAAAGATTATAGTGGTCAGCTTGCTGAAAATTTAGCTACATTCGGTGGAGTAAGCGCAGGGCCTTCTGCTACTGCGTTTGGTCAAGATTATGCTGCCGAAAGATTTGCTGGCGTAGGTGCTGGTGCAGCAGAAAGAGCGCAAGCCGCTGGTTTAGCACGTGGCGACATTCGTGATGTTAACGCTCAACAAATAAATGCAGATCGTGTTGCTGCACAAAATGTTTTTGCACAACAAGCTGCCGCTGCACAAGCCGCACGTAGTGGTGCAAGAGATGTATCTGCTACTGGCGTATCTGGCGCTCAAGTTGCATCTGAAGCTTTAGGGCAGATTGCTCCACAGGCTCGTGCAAATGTACGTGACATTCAAGCCGCATCATTTTTAAATCAAAATATCCAGCAGTATATGAACCCATATACACAAGCTGTTACCGAGCAAAGTTTAAGGGACTTAGAGCGTTCACGCCAATTACAACAACAACAGACTGCGGCTCAAGCTACTCAAGCTCGTGCATTTGGTGGATCTCGTCAGGGTGTTGCAGAAGCGGAAACTAATCGTGCATTTGGAGAGAATGCGGCTCGATTGGTTGCTCAACAAAATGCCGCTGCTTATGCTGCTGCCCAACAAGCTTCTGAGGCTGATATTGCTCGTAATATGCAAGCTCAACAGCTTAACCAAGCTCAAGATGCCGCTACTACTCAACAATCTTTACAATTGGCTGGTCAGTTTGGTTTGGCTAATCAAGATGCAAACTTACGTGCGGCTTTAGCTAACCAAGGTGTTGATACACAATTTGGTTTGGCTAACGCTCAAATGCAACAACAAACAAATTTGGCTAATCAAGATGCAGCTTTACGTGCATCACTTGCCAACCAATCCACTGGATTACAAGCACAACAACTAAATCAAGCCTCTTCTTTACAAGCTCAACAAGCAAATCAAGATGCAGCGTTAAGAGCATCACTTGCAAATCAAGGTATTGATTTAAGTACTGGTCAGTTAAATACGCAAAATGCTCAACAAGCACTTATTGCTAATCAAGCTGCCGCCAACCAAATGGCTCAATTTAATGCAGGAAACTTGCAACAAGCTGGATTAGCTTCTCAAGCTGCGGGTAATCAAGCACGACAATTTAGCGCACAAGCAGGTAATCAAGCATCTCTTGCTAACCAAGCGGCTGCCAACCAGATGGCTCAATACAACACTAGCAATTACCAACAAGCTGGTTTGGGCAATCAAGCTGCCGCTAATGCTTTAACTCAGTTTAACGCTCAACAACTTCAACAAGCAGGTTTGGCTTCTCAAGCGGCTCAAAACCAAGCATTACAGTTTGGTGCTGGTGCTCAGAACACTATCGCCTCACAGAATGCCGCTGCACAGAATGCCTTGGCTCAGTTCAATGCGGCTAATCTGCAACAAGCTGGTTTGAGTAATGCTGCTGCTTTGAATCAAGCGGGTCAGTTTGGTTCGGCTGCTGCAAACGCTGCTTCACTTGCAAACGCTGCCGCACTCAATCAGGGTCAGCAATTTAATGCCGCTAATCTTCAGCAGGCGGGTCTTGCTAACGCTGCGGCTCAGAATCAGCAAAATCAGTTTAATGCTGGTAATCAGCAAGCAATGACTTTGGCAAACTTGGGTTATCAAAACCAAGCTTCTCAGTTTGGTGCTAATGCATTTAATCAAGCAGGTTTGGCTAATCAAGCGGCTTTAAATGCTCGTGCTGCCCAACAAGCAGGATTGACTCAGCAAACTGGTTTGACTAATGCTCAAAACTTCTTGCAAGCTAACTTAGCTAACCAACAAGCAGGTTTGACTGCCAATCAACAAGCACTTACTGGTGGAAGTCAATTGGCATCTGCTGCAACTAATTTGCAAAACTTGGGCTTTGGTCAGGCAAATCAACTTGCTCAACAAGGAGCTTTGCAACAAGGCTTCTCACAACAACAGTTGGATGCCATCCGCAATCTGCCATTGGAGCAACAACAGATCATCAACCAAGCATTGGGACTCAATGTTGGCGGTGGATCTGGTATGCAAACATCATCTACTTCCAAGCAAGGTTTGCTTGGTTTGCTCGGTCTGTAAGGAGTTTATATGTTTAATCTTGGTTTGCTGTCTGATGCAGCGCTTACTGGTCTTAGTGATGATGAAAAGAATAGCTTACAAAAGCAAGCTACTCAACAGTTCTTGCTTGGCTCTTTGTTAAGCAATGACCCTTCTATGGGTCTGAAGTCTGCCTTGTCTGTACCAGATCAGTATTTGAGTGGTCAAAGAGCTATTTCTGAAATGCAAGAGAAAAGACGCCAACGTGGTGAAGTTTCTAGCTTTTTAGAGCAATATGCTCCTACTCCAATGCAAGCAGGTCAACGTGCATTAGGTGCAGAAGGCCGTGGCCCAACAAACACTGCTGCTCAGAATCAACAAGCAATATTAAATGCTCCTATTGATTACAACCGAGCTTTAACAGATTCTTTGCGCTTGTCAGGAAACCCTGCACAGCCTCAGATTCGTGAAACTTTAACCGCTATGCAACCCAAATTCCAAGGTGATTTGCGTGTAGATGCAAGTGGTAATGTTTTAAGTGGTTTGCCAACTGCTAAAGATGGTGTTGTATCTCAATACAATCCTTTAACCCGTGGTTATGCTTCTGCTCCTGTACAGGGTTATAGAGAGTCTAGAATTTTAGCAACTCCTCCAGAAGTATCTACAAATACAGAGCTTGTGCCAAGGCCAGGCGGTGGATTTATGCAACAACCAATATTCGGTGCTGTTGAATCTGTTGGGGATCTTGAAAGAGCTAAAGCACAAGCCCAAGCAAGTGGTCAAGTTGAACAAGTTATTGGTGCAGATGGTAAGACATACTATGTTCCTAGATCTTCTCTTCTTACTCAGCCTCCCCGTGCTGGCGGTGCGGGAACTACTCAACCAGCTGGAGGAGTTGCAGGAGGAGTAGCTAAGATTTCTCCTGCTCAAGAAGCAGTAAATCTGGCAACATCAAATCGATACAACGAGTTTACAAAGACTGCTCTTGATGCCGCTTTAACTGTTGGTGATCGTAAAACTTCTGCTGAATATTTATATAACGCTGCAGAACAATTAGACCCAAATAAATTGACAGAGTTTTTTGCTACAGGTGGTGCTTATATTAGGGCTATACCTGGTGTTGGCGACAAGTTTGACTCATTAGTTGGCAATGTCAACTTGCTAAACAAGACACGCTCTGAAGGTGTTTTGAAGGGTTTGAGTAACATCAAAGGCAATGCCAATGCGTTTGAGGGCGGTATTGTTGATAAGGCTACTACTGGCGTAACTGATCCTAAGTTTGTTACCAAGTATGTGTCTGCTCTTGAGATTGCTGCAGCAGATAAAGATGATGCTCGTCAGAGATTTATTGATGCTTATACAGGTGATCCTAAAGCTGTTTATACGGCATGGGCTAATTCACCTGATAACCCACGTTTGTATAACCATCCAAAGGTTAACCAGTTCCTTAATGAGCAAATTGCTTCTTGGCAAAATGGTGGCTCACAAGGTACTCCTGTAATGCCATCTGGTTTTACAGTAGGCCGTAGCAAATCTACTGGTGCAATCCTGATTAAAAAGCCTGATGGCTCTACATATACAGTAGGTCAATAATGGCAACTAAAGACGAAATCTTTGCTTTTGCTGCTCAAGAGGCAGAGCGCCAAGGTGTTCCTCTTTCGTTAGTGCAGGGCGTAGTTGATACAGAGTCTAAAGGTATTTTTAATGCCATTGGACCTAAAACCAAAACTGGTGATCGTGCCTATGGACCTATGCAGTTGATGAGTGCTACTGCAAAAGATTTAGGCGTTAATCGGATGGATTGGAAAGATAACATCCGTGGTGGTGTTAAATATCTAAGCCAATTGTCAGAGCAATTTCAAGATCCTAGTTTGGTCATGGCAGCTTATAACGCTGGTCCAGGTAATGTACAAAAGTATGGTGGTATTCCTCCATTTAAAGAGACTCAAAATTATGTTCAAAAGGTTCAAAACTTTATGGCTAAATCTACAACTGATGACGATTTCGTTCCTTTCGGACAAGAAACAAAAGCTAAAGCAGCTCCTCAAGTTGTAGGCGCTGACGATTTTGTGCCATTGTCTGGTACTCAACAACAAGCACCTAAGACTCAAGTAACACCACCTACTTCTGCTGATTTCATGCAGAGCGTTAGAGCGCAAGCATTTCAGCCAAGGACTCAGTTTCAGCAAGATGTTGCCGCAAGTTTTAACCCACTAGATGTGTTCCGTGGTAAGACTACTGGTGGACAGTTAATCTTTGGCGCTGCTGACTTATTGTCTAAAGGAATCAAAGGAACTTTAAGCGCAGCTGGATTGCCTGATGAATACCTTGGCATTGATCGTAATAAGCCACAACCAACTCCTGTCCCAACTCAGTCTATCAGCGATATTCTAAAAGGCACTTACAAGGTTGCTACAGAGCGCCCAGGTCTATTAGTTGGTGGAATGGCTACAGGTTTGCTTGATCCTACTAACTTAGTATTGCCAGGTGCTATGCAGAAATCTATGGTTGCTGCTACACCAACTGCAATTGCACAGATGGCTCCTAGAACTGTTGCTTTGGCTCAAAACATTGGTGCTGGTGCTGGTACTGCCGCACTTTCATCTGCTGCCGCACAACAAGCAACAACAGGTACTATAAATCCTGCTCAAGTAATGAATGAGGCCGCTGTTGGTGGCATTTTGACTGCACCTACTGCTACTGTTAGCGCATTGACTACACCAAGAGCGCCAGCTAATTTAACTCAGGCTCAATTAGTTGCTGAACGTGCAATTGCACAAGGCGCTACATTGCCTCCTACTCAAGTTAATCCTAGTTTGTTAAACAGAATGCTTGAAGGATTTTCTGGTAAACAGCAAACTGGTCAAGTTGCTTCTATTAAAAATCAAGAAGTTGTTAATGCTCAAGCTCGTAAGACTTTGAACTTGCCAGAAGATACAGTGATAACACCCCAAGTATTGCAAGACTATCGCAATGTTAAAGGTCAGGCTTACGATGCTTTAAAAGCAAACAATACTTACTATGCTGACAAACAGTTTTTTACTGACATTAACAAGCGTACAGCAGAACTTCAAAAGTTAGCCAATACAACAGATGTAACCGCTGAACTTAGAGTTCTTAATGGCTTAAAGCAAATGAACTTTGATGGAGTTGGTCTTGTTGAGCAAATGAAGCGCCTGCGATACGATGGTGAAGGTAATTTAGCGTCTATGGCTCCTAAAGATAGAAGTCTTGGTCAGGCTCAAAAGTTTGCTGCTAGACAATTAGAAGATCTTGCAGAGCGTAATCTGAAGAACTTTAATCAACCAGATGTGATGTCAAACTTTAAACAAGCCCGTCAGGATATTGCCAAGAGTTACACAATTGAGAAATCATTGAATGCAGTTACTGGTGATGTGTCTGGCGCTAAGTTAGGCCAACGTGCTGCACAAGGAAAGATTGTTCCTAGTGAACTACAAGCTTTGGCTGATGCCGCTGCCGCCTATCCAACTGCTTTCCAGAATACTGCTCGTATTGGTAGTGTTCCTGGCATTAGTCCATTGGATGTAGGCGCTGCGGGTCTTGCCGCTGCTTCAGCAGGTAATCCTAGTTTGTTGGGTACTGTTATCGGAAGACCAGCGGTTAGAGCAGGTATAACTAGCCCTACATTCCAACGCAATATGTTGCCTAGCTCACAGCCACAAATGCCTAGTCTTGTAAACAGGATCACCTCTAATCCTATGACAAACTATGGATTAGGCCAGTTGCCTGAGTATGGTACTGAGCGTTTCTTGCTCCCAAGATAACATGAAAGATTGGCTGTTTGCAATCATTGCAGCAGTCAGTATTACTGTCTTTGTGGCCTTTTGTAGCTACATAATAGTTTGGGCGTATCCGTGAAATGGCTACTAATGTCATCAATATTGTTTACATTGGTGGCATCTAGTAAAGATAAAACTGAATATAGATGTGTCAGGTGGGCTTGGACAGGTGATGTTTACAACCGCAAAGTTGTGTGTCTTGAATGGCAAAAGGTAGATAAGAGATGATTGATCCTCTAACAGCCCTAGCAGGGATACAAAACGCTATCAGCATGGTTAAGAAGGCAAGCAAGGTTGCCTCTGACCTAGGCTCTCTTGCACCCATGATTGGGAAGATGTTTGACGCTAAATCAACAGCTACTAAAGCATTGATTGAAGCTAAGAAAAACAAAGGCTCAAACATGGGGACTGCTCTCCAGATTGAGATGGTTTTAGATCAAGCCAAAGCGTTTGAAGAAGAGCTAAAGATGCTCTTTATGACAACAGGCAAGATTGATGTCTGGAACAAAATCAAAGCCCGTCAAGAGCAGATGGATGTGGATGATGCCAGAGAGTTGCGTTCTTTAGAGAGAGCAGAGAAGAAGGCTAAAGAAAAAGAGCAAGAGATGAATGAGTTAGCCATCATTATTGGTGGTGTGGCTTTTGTATTGTTCTTGGTTGCAATTGGAATCTATGAACTCATGGACTTTTGCGAAACTACCAGAAGGTGTGGTCGGTGAATGAGTACCAAAAGACCTTTGACCTGTGTTTAAAGATATTCGTTTACGGATGTGTTGCGTTATGGTTTCTTGGTTTCTTGAAGTTCTTGCCTGACGATTTGTCGGACAAAATTGTTAATCTCCTACTTGGAAGGGTTGGTTTAGGTAAATGAGATATTTATTGCTTATTTTGCTTTTAACTGGCTGTGAGGAAAAGTACAGATATTTTTGTCAGAACCCAGATAACTTTCATGCTGAAGCTTGCCAAAAACCTAGATGCCAATTCACTCAGACTTGCCCCGAATACTTAGTAGCACCAATCTTGGAGAAAAAAGTTGACGAAGTCAAACCTAACAACTGAAGAGATCGAAGTAAGGATATGGGGGTTTGTAGTGATTGCGGTCACACTTATCCTCATGTTTATTGTTGGTGCTTTGCTCTATTCTGTCACGTTCGTGACTCAGCCTATCAAAAGTATGGCCCCGATTGACCAAGCCTATACCAAGATGCTGAACGACATTGTTCTGTTGATCGTTGGTGGTATCGGTGGAGTTATTGGTAAACGGGCTATGTCTAGTGCTTCTAGAGCGTTTAATCCTCCAACGCAACCAATGTGTCAACCGATGGGTTATCAAGGCTCTATGGGCGGTTTTAACTCGTCCTATGCCCCTCCGCAATCTGCGTATGGTTTGCCTAGTCAGCCCTTTGGTGCTATGCCTGTTTGGAAGAACCCTGAGTTAGATGAATCATGGACACCTGGGCCACCTCCTGATACTCCTCCAGACCACTTGGAAGACAACGAAGAGCGTGAACACATGGCAATGGCTAGAAAAGAGGTTGAATAATGTTACCTATACCTTTACCTTGGTTAATCGTTGGTGTTTTGGTATCTCTTTTTGGTACATACCGAGTTGGTCATCACTATGGGTGGCTAGAACGTGATGGCGATATGAAAATTGCCATTGCTAAAAAGAATGAAGAAGCTCGTCAGATCGAGCAAAACATGAATGAGAAACTTAATCAACAATCTGCAAAATTACAGGAAGCCAATGATGCTATCAACAAAAAAACTACTGCTCTTGCTGTTGCCAATCGTGCTGGCAAGTTGCGCCTCTGCCCCACCAGTTACGTACAAGCCCCCACAAGTTCCCCCGTTGCCAACACAGATCCAAAAGCAACCAGCCAACCTGACAGACCGACTAATGAACCTTCTGATGCCGAAAGAGCAACCATTGACGAAATCGCAGAAATAGTAGCTCAAGGTGATAGAAATACTGTTGCACTAAATGCTTGTGTGGATTCGTATAACCAGATGAGAGATTTACTAAATGTCGGTAAATAAAGAAAAACTCCAACAACTTCATATTGGTGAGCAATGGGTAGATGCCCTAAATGCTACTTTTGAGCGTTTTGACATCTCTACTCCTACTCGCCAAGCTGCATTTATTGGTCAATGTGGGCATGAGTGCGGGAACTTCAGAGTATTGGAAGAGAACCTAAACTATCGTGCTGAAACACTACAGAAGTTATGGCCTAAACGCTTTGATGCTGCCAAGGCACAAGCTTGCGCTCGTAATCCTAAGTTGATTGCCAATACTGTTTACTCAAGTCGTATGGGCAACAGGGATGAAGCTTCTGGGGATGGATGGCGTTTTCGAGGAAGAGGATGTATACAGCTTACTGGCTCTGCAAACTACCACCATGCAGGTAAAGCACTAGGTGTTGACTTCATTATGGAGCCTGATCTTGTAGCTACACCTCAGTATGCTGCACTCACGGCAGGTTGGTTTTGGGACACACATAAACTCAACCAATTTGCTGATGTCAGAGACTATAAAACCATGACCAAGAAGATAAATGGCGGGTTTATTGGCCTTGAAGACCGCATCAAGCACATAGAACACGCTTTACAAGTTCTAACATCTTAAACTAAACTGTAACAATTCTGCTATAAGGTGTTGAAATGCCTAACATTCCTACGCCAGAACACGCCGAGTTGTTTGCACAAAGTGTCAAAAAGTGGCAACAAGTGCTTAGTCTTGGTGATTGGAGAATAGAAAAAGGCAGTAAGGCGGCTAAGTCAGCAATGGCTAGTGTTGAGTTCACTCCCGCTGCAAGACTTGCTGTTTATCGTTTGGGTGATTTTGGTGCTGAGAAAGTCACCCCAGAATCTCTGGATCAGACTGCTTTGCATGAGTTACTTCATGTGTTTCTACATGACTTGATGACTGTGGCACAAGACCCTAAGTCATCTCAAGATGAGATTGAAATGCAAGAACATCGGGTTATCAATCTACTAGAAAAGTTACTTTCAAGGGATTCCAATGGGCAGTGCTAACGAAACGTGTACAGATGCTGAATTTATCCAACTATGGGGTCAACTTCAGTCTGCTCAAAAAGTAGCTGACCATCTTGGCATTGCAAACAGAGCAGTTCATTTGCGTAGAAGATGGATTGAAAAGCACTACAACATGGCACTTCATGCAAGTGACCATCGTGGCGTTAAATACGATAAAAACAAACCTAAATCCTTTTCTCCTTTAAAGCAGATAAATCTGGGTATCCTAGATGGGACTGTAATTGTTTTCTCAGATGCTCACTTCATACCTGGTCAACGAACAACAGCGTTTAAAGGGCTTCTATGGGCTATAGAGAAGTTTAAACCCAAGGCAGTGATATGTAACGGGGATGCCTTTGATGGAGCGTCTATATCACGGCATGATGTGACTGAACTTCCTCAAACTTCTGTTATTCAGGAGCTAAAAGCTACGCAAGGTGCGTTGGGTGAGATTGAAGAAATAGCTAAAGCTGCCCGACACAATGTAAAGCTCCTCTTTACATGGGGAAACCATGACGTTAGATTTGGTAATCGTTTAGCGCAACAAGCACCACAATTCAAAGAGGTACAGGGTTTTAAGCTGACAGACCATATCCCAGATTGGGACTTCTGTTGGGCAGTATGGCCTACTGAGCAATGTGTTGTTAAGCACCGATACAAAGGTGGGGTCCATGCTACTCACAACAATACAGTTAACGCTGGTGTGTCAATAGTTACTGGACATCTTCACTCTCTAAAGGTCACTCCATTCTCTGATTACAATGGATGTAGATACGGGGTAGATACGGGTACTTTAGCTGAGACTGATGGCCCACAATTTACTTATGCTGAGATAAACCCAAATAACCACAGATCAGGCTTTGCGGTGTTAAACTTCTTCAATGGTCAGCTTTTATGGCCTGAACTCGTCCATAAATTTAATGAAGATCAGATTGAGTTTAGGGGTGAAGTGATTGATGTAGGTGCATTTTGAGTGCTTGGCTAATCATCTTGACGGGGGCTATTTACGCCTATATTGCTGGTGAGCAGCTATGGAAAGATAACCCACACATGGCTATTGTGTACGCAGGGTACGCCTTTAGCAATGTGGGGCTGTATCTATTGTCAAAGTAGCTTATAAGTTACAAAGGCTCATGAGTGCTTAAAGCAAAGGGCGGGATTTCTTCTTCTTCTGTTTCTTCTTCAAGTTCTTCATCAAGGTCGTCAATTGCTTCATATTCAACTGCCCAGCCGTGGTCTTCTTGAAATGCAATAAAGTCTTTGATGATTTCAATTTTGTCAAAATCCCAAGTCTCAACTGTAATTTTCTCATTTTGAATGTAGCCAATTTCCATTTCAAATTTCATGATTTTCTCCTGACGCAACCGATTGTTGCAATGAAATACTAGGCTAAATTTATGTCATTCAAGTGTCTTCTGGAACACTCCGTTAGGCAATAGTATGCCCTTCCGATTCTTAATCTGATCGTATGCTATTTCCATGCAGTCTACCAGATGTATGTCTTGCAAAGCGCAATAATTGATAAGGCAGACCATGACATCACCAACAGAATCCACAATAGCTTCTTTGTCATTTTTAATCGTGGCATCTGCTAGTTCTCCCATTTCTGACATTGCTTTGAGAAGCTGAACATCTGGTGTGCTGTTAGGGATAATCTTACGGGCTTCAGACCATTGAATGATCTTCATTTCAATTGCTGCATAACTCATCTAACTCTCCTTAATTCCATAACTTTCTCGGGTGGTGGTGGAAGCATCTTTTCACTTGGTGGACACCAACCATGTTTTCTCCATAGTGCCTGGACATCAGATCCAGACTCCCATTTAAAATCTTTTGTAGCTACAGATGGGTAACTAATCTTTGAATGCGGTGGTTTTTCAAGCATTACTTGGCTTTCATAATTCGTTGATTTCTGCCAAACCTGCCACGTTTGACACCTGATACTTCAATTAAATCCTTGTCCAACAAAGCACGATACCTTGCTGTGATTGAAGAATATGGGTATTGGGGATACATGGCTAGTATCTCATCTGAGATACATCCCTCTGGGAAGCCTTTAATGGCCTCGTAGACCATTTTTTCTAGCTTGGTGCTGTCTACCAACTGAGCAGCTTGATGGCTCGTTGCAGGGTCTTGATTCCTGACCAATTTAAATGGCTCAGTACCAAAGAATCTCTCCATTGATTCTTTCATGTTGTTAAAAATATCTTTCATCATTGACTCCTATTGGGTGAGGGGAAAACTGCTCGTCTGCAAGCTAGGAAAATCCTTTGCACAGCTCTCCCCTCGGGTTTAATATTAACTTAAAACGGCATATCCATGTCATCAAAACTTGCCTTCTTGGGAGCTTGTTTTGGTTGACTGTCTTCTTTAGGTGAGAGGGCTAGTCCCATGAACTTACCGCCCTTACCTTCTTTGATCCATGCAGATAGCCAGAAGTCCTGACCATTTACAGTAATGTTTCCTTTGTAATCAGGGTGTTTCTCTGATTCTTTCTTATCGTTCTTGAACAAAACACCTGAGTTATCACGCTTTTCCATATTAACCTTTCGCATTCTTTAATGCACTTCTTACTTTACTAGGAAGCAAAGTCCATAGAGCGACTTTTTGTTCGCTATCTAGGTTCTCTGCTTCCAACTTTACCCAAGCTGTCTTAGGTTCTTCCTTCTCACAGATAGCAATTAACTCCATTGCTAACTCTCTGAGATAATTCTGTTCATCTTCTGAAATGCTATCCATTGCACCTTGTGTTGGTGTAATGATTGGGGCTTGCTTCTCTTCTTTTACTGGTGGAGAAGAGTCAAGCGCATCATGCTCAACAATCTCCATTGCCGACACCCAGAGGTAGCGCCTGGTGTATGTCTCTACAGCG
>Ga0208916_10000545_pt1 | contig 17592 bp, 37 predicted proteins | sample DEB19_08_DNA_5_FD_184523 | JGI IMG/M metagenome (GOLD analysis project Ga0208916, IMG submission 184523) | Aqueous microbial communities from the Delaware River and Bay under freshwater to marine salinity gradient to study organic matter... | ecosystem: Environmental > Aquatic > Marine >... | reverse complement strand
ATAGGCCGAGAGCTTATGATGCAACAAGGAGAGTAAATGGCTAAATTTGACATCTCTGGATCAGCGTCACGCCAAACTGGTTTAAGCCAGCAGGATCGCAATAACGCGATCCGTATGGAGTTTGAGCCTTATTCAAAACCACCACAGCAACCACCAGAACAGACCGCAAGGATAGAACCTATGAGCGAATATGTTAAGCCACCGACAGCACCAGCACAGCAACCTTCTGGCGCGCTTCCGCTACCATTGCAAACCGTGGAGTGGGAGGGTCGCAAGGATAAACAAGGTAATCTTTCCGTCTACAAGTTGCCAAGTGGAGATATGGGTGGAAACTTTGAAGTAGCTGGAATCAATGACCGATACCATCCAGAAGCATTCAAAGCCATCTCATCGCTCCCAGCGCAAGAAAGAGCGAAAGCAGCGGCAGAATATATCCAAGGATATACCGCGCCACTCGTCGAGAAACTCCCACAAGCACTCCAACCATTCACGCAGGATCTCGCGTTTAATCGTGGGCTGGGCGGTGCAACGAAGTACATCCAGCAGGGATTGAACACGCTGGGGCAGAAGGTAGCGGTAGATGGCGGGTTTGGTCCTAAGACATTAGCCGCGATCAACCAGGTTGAGCCAAGGGCGTTGATGCGTGCGGCCAGCGATGCTCAATTGCAGGATGAATACAATATGGCTGAACGCAATCCAGCCAGAAAGAAATTTATTCCTGGCCTAGAGGCTAGGATTAGGAATAGATTGTCAACTTTTGGGCAAGGTTAGCGGCTTGCCCAAGGTTGTTTAAATATAGTAGCTCCAGAAACAATCGCTACAGATCGACCAACAAATACATTATCAGCTTTTACTTGCGAAGTATTATATCCGACAAATGAATCAACAGCACGAACTACTGTGCGGTTTGCGGAAACATAACTATCGCCAGCTTTCACATAAACTCCAGTAGGAGTAAGATATGTATCACCAGCCCTTATTATCGCGCCTTGTGTTCCAACTGCGACATTTCCAGCAGTTGCGGATATTCCGCCTCTATCATATACTCCACCAACAAAGTCATTCATTTCAGTTTCATCTTCCGCCATCACCGATGCCATCAGCATCGCCGTCAGTGTTATAGTTATTATTGCTTTCATTGGGAAAAGTCTCTAGTACAAACCGAAAGTCGTCAAGCATGAAATTAACATCACGCCAAGTGGGAGCAGTAGGGGTAGCTCGCGTTACTGGCGCGTTGCTACGGTGCGGGTACAACGTGCTTACGCCTTACGAGGATTTTGCTGGTTATGATGTTGTAGCAGAGAAGAATAATAAGTTCTTTCGCATCCAAGTTAAGACTGCGCAGACCGTAGAACCTGGGCGCACCAAGTACCGCTTCACTACCAGCAGTGGCAATGGATTTAATATCCCCAAGCGCGCTATCAGTGGCGTGGATTATGTAGCGTGCTGGGGCATGAACGATGATCTGTTCTGGCTGTTGCCAATTGCCAAGTGCAAAAGCATAACAACTAAACTTTGCCCATCGACAGGCCAGAACTGGCGTGTATTCCAAAGCTTGTGAACGAGAAAGAAGCTTGGGCTAAGTTCGAGGAAGGGCTGAAGGATGCAGAATCTTTCGATGAGGCTGTGGCTTGGGTCAAGAAGAACAAGAAGATCGTAGAGAAGCTGACCATGATGGCAATGATTAGACGATTTAATGAGGATATTAGCAGAGCTAATAAGACTTGGCGCAACTAAAATAGATTAAAATATATCTCGACACTGGTATGGGTTGACAGCTAAACCCAACCAATGGGCAAAATCAATAGTCGGGCTAAAGGCGCAGCGGGTGAGCGAGAATTAGCAAATTATCTACGAGAGCAGGGTTGGCAGAAGGCCAGAAGGACCGCCCAATACGCAGGCAATCCCGAAGGCGGTAGCGGGGATGTAGTTTGCGAGAACTTTCCATTTCATATCGAAGGCAAGCGTTGCCAAGCACTCAAACCCGAAGAGTGGATGGAGCAATCCAAGCGTGATTGTCCGAAGGGCAAGATCCCATCTGTATTCTTCCGCCGTAACGGACGCAAAGAATGGCTAGTCATACTGACCGCCGACAGCGTGTGTGAATTAGCTCGACAGATCGCGCCTGCCAATGTCACTATCGAGTATGCAAAGACCGCAACCATCGCGCAGGGCTACTACGTTAAGTCCCCAGCTTTTGACGAACTTACCCCCAACATAAACAACCCAAATAAATAAAGGAGAAATAACATGGCACTAACAATCAGTGAATCGCAGAAGATGGAACGCAAGTTGCCCGAAGCTGGAGCAACCGTAGGCGTTCTCTACAGCCTAGTCGATCTAGGCCATCAGAAAACTAATTGGGACAACCAAGAGAAGTGGACACCTAAAGTTCGCCTAACCTTTGAGTTGCCCGATCAAACCGATGAGTTCGAGGTCGAGGAGAATGGCAAACGCACCACAGTCCAGAAGCCTATGGTCGTTTCCATCGAGCAGACCCGCAGCCTTGGCGAGAAAGCCAGCTTGCGGAAACTGCTTGAGCAGTGGAGAGGCCAGACCTTTACCTCCAAGGAACTCCAGGCATTCAGCTTGAAGAACCTATTGGGAAAGCCAGCTATGCTGACGTTGATCCACAAGACGAGCCAGCAGGGCAGGCAGTATTGCGCCATCGCGGGTGCATCCAAGTTGCCCAAGGGAATGAAAGCACCAGCCAGCACCATCAACGATACTGTTTATTATGAGATCGAAGAGGGTGAAGGCGGTCAGTTCCCAGATATGCCCGATTGGTTGCAGGAAAAGATCCGCGCATCCAAGGAGTTTGCTACCGCTGCTGGCAAGTCCACGGCCACCAAGGTCGAGGTGGACGCAGACGGCAACCAAGTTCCGTTCTAGGTTATATGGCACTTACTATTACAAGTAAGTGGGATAGCTCCTCGGCTAGTTCCAGGTTGGTCACTGTTGAAAGCAGCGGCCATTGGTACGATGCCGAGGGGCGATCTGCCCACGTTATTTTAGGGAAGAATGGCAAGGAAAGAAACACTACTGTTGCTGACGCGCGCAAGATGGGATTGCTGCCTAGCGTTACCAGCGTGCAGTCAATTTTGGAGAAGCCGCAACTCACGGCATGGAAAATTTCCACCGCCGTAGAGTCTGCGCTTACTCTGCCAAAGGAGGAAAATGAAACGCTCGAAGAATACGCAAGAAGAGTCGTTGAAGACAGCAAAGCGCAAACCAAGAAAGCCGCAGAGCATGGGACGGCAGTTCATACCGAAATGGAAAATATCCTTTTGGGACGTAGTTGCTCCACAGATGAAGTCCTTAAACCTTACATCGAAACCTTTAGAAAATGGGCAAGTGAAAATGTCGAGAAAACGCACTGGTGCGAAAGAGCCTTGGTCGGTCCTGGTTACGCTGGCCGATGTGATGCCTACGTCCGACTAAAGGGAATTGGAGATGCGGTCATCGACCTAAAAAACCGCAAGATTAACAAGAAGTACAACGCTGCGCCCTGGTATCCAACCGATGCGCAACAACTTTGGGCTTATAGAAATGCAAGCGAGAATCCTAAGTGCGCTTGCGTTTCAGTTGTTCTGGCATCAAATGATCCAGAATACATAGAGCATCATCAGTGGGACGAAGACGAACTCTACCAAGCTGGCATTGCATTCTGCGCGATGCAGAAGGTATGGGCTTGGGTCAAAGGCTACACACCTCCTGGGATGAAGTTGTGATCGACCCACAAGACGTGCTTTGGATAGAAGAATTACTGGACCAATTCTATAGGAGTTTAGCAAAATGACTGCACCTACAATCCAAGAGATGGGAAACGCTGCGCAGGAGATAGTCTGGCGTGTGATGGGCAAAGGATCGGATAAGTCTGCTTACGGAGATTGGCTAGAGAAGGATAGGCCGACCCACGATTACCATATTGCGCGGGCTGTACGTCACCTAGCCACGGCGCAGATGCAATTGCATAAGTCATCGCCTTGTCCAGATAATAACGGTGAAACAAGCGTTGACCACTTAGAGCGCGCACTGGTACGATGCCTGTTCACGTTGGCACAAATAAAGAAAGAGGTAACAAGACTATGAGATGGATTAAGAAAGAGTTGGACGAAGACGGCAAACCAGAGTGGGCGGTTTACATTGACGAAGCTGGTGAAGGCAACGAAGAGGATTGGTCACACTTTGATACTTACGCTTCGCGAGACGAAGCAGTAGAAGCCTGCTGGAAATATACTTGGGAAGACTACGACTGTAGTGACAAATGAAACAAGCATTAGTCACGCAATCGTTCGGTGAGGATTGGCAGAAGATTATTGATCTGACTAGGCCGAGGATGGAGGCGTACTGTAAACGCCATAGCACTGATTTCATTCTAATCGACAAGCCTCTTACCCATCCAGCCCAATACTCCAAGTCTGCAATTGGAAACATCATGGCAACCAAGGGCTATGACCAGGTGACATTCGTTGACGCTGATGTTCTTATTGCAAACGATTGCCCAAAACTATCCGATGACGCTGGGGTGTTCTGTGCCTTTGATGAGGGAGCATACTTGGATCGCAAGCCAGATATGGTTAAGCTGGCTGGTGCTTTCGGTGGTGTGATCGAGCCTAAGTTCTATGTAAACACTGGCGTGTTCGTGGTCCATACCAAGGCCGTTGGTATCTTATCAATGCCGCCCATTGGCCTACACCCAAACCACTTTGCCGAGCAGACTTGGCTCAACGTGATGGCGCACCTATGGAACATCCCGCTAACCGAGCTTGACCCGTCCTTCAATTGCATGACCAGCGTGGAGTCGCACTTTGGTTTGGACCGCTACAAGGATGCGATGATTATTCATTACGCTGGTCAGTCAAACGATCTGGTTAAGTTATCTAACCAGATCAAGGCTGACGAAGCGAAGCTGGTGGAGCTGGGTCGGTGAGGTCAACCCAACTATGTCGCGGTGATTACGATGACAGGGTGCAGCAGTTGGCTGGGGAGGTTGCGCTACAAGCCATCCGCGATCTACGGATGTTGCGCAAGCGCGGGATGGTTAAGGGCATGAAGATTGTCAAGGATCACACAGGCGTGCCACTCAATGATGCCTTGGAGTATAAGAACTCGCACGAGGTACAGAAGCTGCTGCGTGATTTTAAGACTGGCGTTGTCTCCTGGTGGTGCAGAGCCAGCGGGGTGCAGATCGATAATAGAACGCTGTTAAGGAAGCTAAAGGAAAACGACTATGTTTTGCCTACTTGATCTGGCTGGAGTTGTTTGGGTAATCGGTTGGTTTGTGCTTTACAGTTCGCTGACTTTGTCGGCAATCTACTGCGCTGGTTATTTGATCTTCAAGTTAATTGAAATCATAAGAAAGGAATTGGACCTATGAAAAAGAAAGACAGAAAGATAACTCTGGTAAAAACATTAGAGCAAAAAGCCGTAAGGGTAATGCTCGATGTTGACGATGATCTTTACGAGGCGTTGGCAAGGGCTGGCCGTCAGCACCTAGCTAAAGATAAGATGGCGTGCTTTGAGTACGCGCTGAATAAGGCGTTGCTGGAAATGCTGGAGGAACTTAAATGAAGGAGTTTAAGCAGAAGGTTTTAACGGCAGCCGTAGATCGCTACGTCCTGACCAAGACTCAGTGCGAGATGCTGCGCCAGGATGCTGAAGTGATCGGGATGAAGCGTGCGACTGTGATGAAGAAGGATGGCACTACGCGCAGGTCGTTTGCCAGAAGTTGCTCGTCCTGCTGGATTCCTTACGCACAACATAATAATTGGATCTACAATATTATGCGGGAGATTACTGTAAGCATTAACGAAGAGCATTGGAGGTTTGATATTACTGGCGTGCAACAGTTGCAAATCCTAAAGTACAATCCACTCCAGCAATTCTGGTGGCACTTCGACACCTATACTGGATCTGATCGCAAGCTGACTGCTGTGGTTAATCTTTCTGAGTCATCCGAGTACTTGGGCGGCGGCTTGCAGGTTAAGGCCGACATCGACAACGCCAAGTTCATCCGCGAGCAAGGAGCAGGTTGCTGGTTTCCATCTTACATCGAGCATAGAGCGCGTGCGCCTATATGGGGAACGCGCTGGGTGTTGGTTGCTTGGTTTACTGGACCTGCTTGGAAATGACTCACGCTGCCAATCTTCCTCGCCACTTGTACGTCAAGTGCGATATGGAATTTGTGTCTGATGGCGAGAAGCAAGGCGTAGAGGACGTTGTCTGGTTTGGGCTGACTGCTATACCTGGACGAGCTTGGGGATGCACAGTTATGCTCAAATGTGGCGCGCTGTACCGAGGATTGCCATTGCACGCTCTGGCTCACGGCGAGATTGCAATTATGGATTGGGACATTAACGATGCTCAACGCTGGGATTGTTTTGGATGGAACTTCACAACGATTGAGTACGACTATCTGATGGGCTTGTCTTGCAAGGTCTGGATCGCCAACAGAAAGACTTGGGAAGTTGGTCGCTACCTATTCACAGCCGAGCCTTACGGAGATGGGTTCTCAATGTCTCCACAGCAAACTAAGTCACACCATTTCATCGCACTTAACAATGGACGAATCACGGCTGTTCCAGGTAACAATGTCCTTTGGCGCGAATCAAGCTTCACCACTCAATCCGAAAAACCTAAGTGGTTGCGGACGCAATCGCAGGTCTGGAATGGAGAAGAAGCCACATGGGATGATGTGGTTGGTGAGGAGACAGCATAGGAGGTCACAATGCCATTAGGTAAAGACGTATCGAAGAATATGAGTGAATTGGCTAGGGATAACCGCAGGAAGGGTAGCGAGCGTGGAGCAGGCGGTAAGCCGCGCTCGCGTCAGCAGATGATTGCGATAGCACTATCTGCTGCTGGGAAAAGCAACAAATCGCCTCGTAAGTTTAGGATGCGGTCGGGTTCGTAATGCAAGTCGAGGCTAAAGATCGCCTCAAGTGGGCGCGAGAGATCCTTCTCATTGCACGCAATAAGCTTGCAGTTGAGAGGAATCGCGCGACTCACGGACACGCCATAGATATGATCCAGATCATCACGATGGTGGATGCAGCCAGCCTAGTGTGCAAGGAAGTGGTGGGTGAGGAATGAAGAGCAAGGATGAGTTGGCGATGCAGGTGAAGAAGGAGTGGGATGAGCAAAACTTGAGATGGAAGCTATGGCTAGAGGCTGGCGGATTTAGAACCGAGATATTTTGTTACAGCAGTGCCGAGGAAGAGTATTCCAAATGCGTCAGGGAATTGGTTGACCACGCTTACCAGATGCAGAGCGTATGAACATACGAGAAGACATCCTTGACCAGTTCGGTGAAGATGCCGAAACGATGCTGTTCGCTGACGGATTCGATGACGCAATCATTGGAGTCGGTAACAAGTTTGGTGACCAGCTTTGCGCTATTTATGATGCCGACAAAGTGATTGACATTCTTATGAAAGAAGGAATGGATTACGCAGAAGCTATGGAGCATTTTGATTTTAATATTGCAGGAGCTTATGTAGGTGAGCAGACTCCGATCTTCATTCACAAAATAGAAAGGAACACAAAATGAGCGCGCTATACGATTGGATCGTTGTCGGAGCAGGATTGGCAATAGGAAAACTTCTTGTTGCCATTGCGGTTATCACAGTAGTCACAGCTATTCTTGCTGTGTTCTTTATTATAGAGGAGAAAACCAAATGAAACTATGGACAAATAACACCAACGCAATTCACAAAGTCGATGACAATATGCTCTACCCGCGCACTACTTATGTGTTGCCCGATGAGTTAACTGGACCAACCTGGGACGATTCAATCCCTTGCCCACACAAGATCAAGCCTTACTACAAAGGGCGCGCTGCTGGCGGGGCAACAGCCGTGTACCGCGCTGGTGCAATTGGTGATGCGATCATTGCTACTGCGTTCGTGAACTATTTGGTGCAGGAGTCGGGTGGGGTTGTGGAGGTTTACGCTCCTGCTCGCAACTTGCCTCTCTACGCTGGGCTGGGTGCAAAGCTGTGGCCGTTGCCATCCTCGCTGGAGGCTTGGGATTCTTTCGATGCTCACGTTCCAACGGATGATTTGTTTAGCGGACAGGTTGGTAATACGAAGCTAGGCACTGGTCCTGGTAACTGCTACCAGCGGATCTACGAGTGGATGGGTGTATGGGACGAGAAGACTATGGCTAAGTATTGTAAGCCAGTCCTGCATCTCATCGAGCCAGACCACGAAGAGTTGAAGGCGATGGGCAAGTGGCCGTTGCCTAGTCCGTTCTTTGCCTACCACGTTAGCAGTTCTGGTCCGACCCGCACCTACCCGCCAACAATGGGGCAGGAGGCGGTGCTGGCATTGCTTGAGGCTTACCCCAAACATCACGCTGTTATCATTGGGCTGGATAACTCAAACAACTTTAAGGTGGATCATCCGCGAGTGATTGATCTATTCAACTGCACCAAGGCTGTGCGTTCGTTGTTCCCGATTATCAGTGGGGCTGACTTCGTTGTCGCGCCAGATAGTAGTGTCAACCACATGGCTGCTGGGTTGGATACGCCGTGTGTGTCGCTGTGGGGCAGCTACGACCCCGCCGACAGAATGACTTATTATAGTAAGAACGTGTCGGTGTTCAAACCCGATACCTGCCCACACGCACCTTGCCGTCCACACGCTGGGTTGCCACAAGCTAAGTGTAAGGATGCGAGTAACCGCACCCCGAAAACTCAATACTGGTGCAATGCTTTGCGGAATATAACAGCGCAGGATATTGTTGAGGCATCCAAAAAAGCAATAGAACTAGAAAGCAAATAACTAACTGGCGTTGTGGTATGCAAGGAGATCTTGCATCGGGCGTTTCCTCAGTGTGTCTACCTCTTGAATCAGAGCCAGTTTGAATTTTATGACAACCGCACAACGGCAAGCTGAAGAGATCGTAGGCCAAGTGGATTGGCAGTCCGAGAATCACGGGCTGTGTAAATGTCCTGGTGAGGCTGCGCATACCAGCCACACTCGCATTAGAGATACAACGGTGTTCGTAGATGGCGCGCCGACTATCTTCTGCTGGCATACCTCCTGCACGCCGTATCGTGATGAGGCTAACCGCAAGCTGCGCCGAGCTATATCCAGCGATGTGCTTTACAAGCCAGTAAACATTATGTCGGGTGGCACAGCCACGCCTAAGCTGGTCATCAAGAAAGACCCGCACTCCGAGGTGCTGGATAGGATTAAGACTGTTGCCGAGTCAAACAAGCAACGCTATCTCACGCACTACAATTGGGAGACGGCGGATATGTTCGAGGAAAGCCCGACCAAGCTGGACGATCCAGCTCAGGACTACCAGTTGTTCCTATCGCTATTCAACGCTGTCGATAACATCTGGATAGGCAACGTCACTGATAGCGGTAAGCATCCGCAAAACTTCCGCACGGCTTACGATTGGAAGAAGCTGGATGAACCAATTGGGCAGTACACAACTGGCGCGACCTACAAGCAAGGCACAGTCAGCAGGTCCAACGATACGGTTGAGGATAGGATATTCTTGGTTGTCGAGTCGGATGTACTCAGCAAGCCACAGATGGGCGCGGTGTTCCAATTGATGCGTGACTTGTTCAGCATGAAGCTACACGCCGTTGTTAATACTGGCGGAAAGAGCTTGCATGGTTGGTTTGAGATGCCACCAAAGAACGAATGGGTGGAACAGTTAAAAGCTTTTCTTATTCCGTTAGGATGCGATCCTGCAACATTCAAACCCAGCCAACCCGTTAGGATTCCTGGGGCAAAAAGAAACGACAAGATGCAAAGCCTACTTTGGTTTTGCAAAGGAGGAAAATGATAGAACCAGCAGTAGCACTTGGTATCAAGCCGAAGACGGACGAGTGGCCGCCGATCAAATCTTATGCACAACTTGTTAAGGAAGACCTGCCTGCACCAGAGACATTAATTGATGGAATGCTACACAGAGGCGGGAAGATGTTGCTGGGTGGAGGTAGCAAGGCGTTTAAGAGTTGGTCACTCATCGACCTAGCCCTTTCGTTACACGCTGGCGTGCCGTGGTGGGGTCAGCAGTGCAAGATGTCGCGGGTGTTGTTCATTAACTTCGAGATCCAAGAGTGGTCGTTCCGCAATCGTTTAGCCGATGTTATCAAGGCCAAGGGACTAGAGGAGAAGGCCGATGACTTTGATGTTTGGACGCTACGAGGCCACGCTGCCGACTTGACCCTCATCCGCCCTATGATTGAGAAGCAGATTGAGGGCAAGGGATACCAAGCGATCATCCTAGATCCAAACTATATGCTGATGGGTGAGAGGGATGAGAACAGCGCAGGCGATATGTCAAGCCTTATGAACGAGTTTGAGTACCTAGCCACACGCCACAATCTGTCGATTATACTAAGCCACCACTTCAGCAAGGGTAACAAGTCGGGTGCGGAGTCGATTGACCGCTTCAGTGGGTCGGGCGTGTTCGCCCGTAATCCAGATACGTTGGTCGTTCTGACTGCCCACGAGGAGGATGAGAAGACCTATACTTGTGACATCACGCTGCGTAACTTCCCGCCAGTAGATAGCTTTGTAGTCCAGTGGCATTACCCGCTGTTCCAAGCCAACTTTGCGCTCAATCCAGACAAGCTAAAGAAACCAGGCGCACACAAGGCTGTTGACGATAAAAGGTTCTTAACTGAGATGGGTAGCAAGCAGTGGCAAGCGGGTGATTTATGTCGTCATATCATCGAAAAGTTGGAAGTATCGGAAAGCACGTTTTATAGGTATCTAAAACGCCTTCATAAAGCTAACAAGATATTGTCTGACAGCGGCTTGTATATTGCCAATCAGACCACTTTCTAATCCACTTTCAAAACACTATCATTCCTTGAGCAGTCAGACTCCTTATATATATAAGGAATAATTCGCGAAGGAAAAGTAGGAACAGGACTCCTTAGTCCGTCCTGTCCCTACTACGCTACGCTATTTCCGTAGCGTTCTCCTAAATGAACAAACAGGGCTGGGCTGGGCTGGGCTGGGCTGGCTCGCACACGCTCGCACCTGCCAAGGACGGAGTTGGTGATAAGGTGGTGGGTGTGGTACAATCGTGAAATGAGCAACTCAAAGCCAGGTCTATACGCCAACATTAACGCCAGACGCAAAGCTGGCACTAGCCGTCCTAAATCTAAAAGCACCATCAGCCCCAAGGTGTGGCGCATGATGAAAGCCAAGAAGGGCGGGTTTGAATCACGATAGAGAGCAACTGAAGGTGGCACATAAGTTTATTGCCCTCCTCCAGCGTGAGAATGCACAGTTGCATGGCGTGCTACGTTTGCTAGGCCAACTGGTAGACGACATGAATGCCAACTGCTCCTATGAGGTCTTTGAGGTGCAATGGAACAGCCTTACCGAGCAGGTCAAGAGGCTGTCGGGCTTCTTTGAGAGCCACCAGAAGGCACTCCAGTCGCTCCAGAACTCGATTCCTGACGTTTGGGATCAAGATGAGGTAGATGACCTTGAATCCTAGAGAACTGCCTTGCAATAGCCCTAGGCGCACACCTGGTGAGGCGCGTAAATTTGTAGTCCGCGCATGTAAGGATGGGCAAAGCAAGGTTATCCGCTATGGCGATCCCAAGATGACCATCAAGAAGAGCAATCCAGAGCGTAGGCGTAGCTTTAGGGCTAGGCACAAGTGCGATAGCAACCCTCCCAACAAGCTAACGGCGCGCGCGTGGAGCTGCAAAAACTGGTAAAAGCAAGCTGTGACTACCCATCTAAACCGCACACAATCGCTTCAGGATCGTTTATACGGGGTTTTGAACCAAGAAATGGGTAGCGCAGGCTCAATCTCTATAAACAGCTCCATATTGAGAGAAGAGCCACAAGGCAATTATGGCCTGAATTTGATAGAATGTAGGTGTTGTGGGGAGTTTAAGGAAGTATCAAAATTTAGCATAGATAGGTCAAGCAAGAGGGGTTATAATAAATTTTGTAAGCTATGCAAAAGCATTGGCAAGCCACAAGACATGCCCAAAGTGGCAAAATTTTGTTCTGAATGTGGGGCAGACATTACTCACAAGGTTTTCTCTGCCGCAACATGTTCATCAAAATGTGCAAGCATTAGGTCAGACAAGAGGTCCAAGGGCGACCAATTCTTGATATTCAATAGGGATGGATGCAGGTGTCAGTATTGCGGAAGGACACCATCCGAAGATGACATCAAAATAGTGTGCGATCACATTGTACCAAAAATAGAAGGTGGCGAAGATACCGCAGACAATCTTGTTGCTTGTTGTGTTGGATGCAACTCATCTAAATCGGGCAAAAAACTATTGCCAGAAACCTTGGAGCTAATATCCAAATCTGTTGCCAGTAAAAATGAAAAGCTTGGAATCAGCCCAAAGAAAATTATTACTGGATCTCACTCCAGGCGTGTTGTACCAAGGTGCGATGAGCAAGCAAACTAAAGAAAAGCCTAAACCAAAACCAAGGCCAACTTCAAATCCATTAGGCAATCAAGCCTGTTGCATATCTATAGGTCGCTAGGCTGCCGTTTATAGCACCCTTACATGACTATTCTACACACCCCTTATAGGGCTAACGCTCCCGCGAAAGGCTACGCTACCGTTTGGTAGCTGGCCTACCGTTTTCGGTCCGCCACTTTTGCCAACGCTCCCGTTGTGCCTGCGCTACCGTTTGGTAATGCTCCCGCGAAAGCTTGCGAGCTTTGCAAGATCCCTTGACGCTCCCGCCTTTCTTACCCAAGCGCGAAAGGTAGGCTTTGATAATTTCGTCTTCAGTCATATTTTTATATTGTCCTTATAGGCTACGCTGCCGTTTGTAGGCAATCAATTATGTTTCGCCCATTCTGAGAAAAACTTTGGCTCTCCTCCAACTGCCAAATAATTCTCATAAAGATATTCATCCCCATGCTTGCGGGACTTCTTGATACGGGGTGCGGTCTTTATGTCCTCCGCGACAATCTTGTTAATCAGTTTTAGGGAATACTCTCCCCATTGTTCCATAGCTATCTGTACCGCCTTCTTATAGGATACGCCTTCTTTCTTTGCCATCTTTCTAAGATAGCTTTCAGTAATTCCAACTTCATCTAATTGCTTTGGGTGTGTCATCATATCCTCTTTCTTTCTTATTCATTCGCGCAATCAATATGACTGCGCTGCCGTTTGTTAGGCCATCCCGATAGGGTTTGACCTCTCCTCCCATCCGCTACGATGGGAGACGAGGGAAAACTACTTTTTCCGATTCTTAGGCCACACCAGCCACACAAAGGCGAGCAGCAGTCCGCCGTGTAGCAGCCCTAGCGCGTAGACTTGTGGGCAGTTCATGCCGTCACCTCCTCTCTCGCGGATGAGTTGCGCATGACGTATCCGATTGCGAGCATGGTGTGGGGATTCCACTTATAGCAAGCGCAATCCGCTGCCAGGTTCATGCGAAAGGCAAGAGAATCCTCTTGCCCCATCGTCGCATTCTCAACCGCTATTCTTCGCGCTTTAGGAAAATCCTTCAGCGCAATTTCAATCGCTTCTGCTCTTGTGTATTTCATTTTGTTTCCTCCCTTTCTTATAGTACCGAAAGGTACTTTTTTAATACGTTGTAGTGTTCCAGCGACACCTCTTTTACCTCTCCAACTGAGGAGAGAATTTCACCATTCTGCCAGTACCCATCTGAGTTTTCATCTTTCTCCGCTTCTTCATCTCCGTACCAAGTTTCGGATACCTTTTCCGCATATTCAAACGGATCACCCGCCGTTTTAAATAAGTACTTAGTAGTGTGTTCATATTCTCCATGCTGCTCCTGAACTTCGGCAATGTAGTGTTTTTCTTTTGTGTTTTTCATTTTGTTTGTGTCTCTCTTTCTTTTCTTATTATCGCGCTCCATTCCATTCCATTCCTCACCGCCCATCGTAGGGCGTTTGAGTAGGACGTGAACCGCGCGAAAAATTGACCAACTGAATTATAAACGGCGTAATAGTGTTTAATGTTTGCCATATGCCACTACCTCCTGCTTCTTATCCCAACAAGCGCGACAAGTAAGGCACTTGTTCCCTTGTTCCGCACTTGGGCAAGTCTTCCCGCTTGTGACAACGGTTGAAACTTGAACGCCTAAACGGCGAGCCAATGGCAACGGCGCAACGCCGTCAATCATATGCGCGGAAAGGCGAATGGTAAGATTCTCAGGCACTTTCCCGCCGTTATTGATGAATGATTGCAAAATGCCCGCTTCCCGTGTGGGCAGCCAATGGCGAACGTTGGGGGTGCGTTCGCATACTTCCACTATCTTTTTGAGATGGTTGGAATTTTGCAAGTCTCCCGCATCGTGCCAGCGGAAGTAGTTATTCCCTTCCGCTTCGATTAAGTAAACCATGGAGTCAACCCAATCTTCGCGCCGTAGTGAACGCAAACGGCGCGCCAACGCATTCCGCACGGCGGGGTAATTATAATTCCCCTTCATCGCGTAGCACTTGCTACATACCGAACCCTCAACTTTCCTAAGCTTCCCGCCCACCTTGCAAAGGCTCGCGGGAATTGAATAAGCGGGACAAGGCATTTTAGAAGGGCGAGAGAATCCACCGCCCGTTGACGTTGTAGCGTGTTCGAATGTCATCATTTTGTTTTCTCCTTTATATAGTCAATAATTTTCGATGCGTAGTAGGAAGTAGTAAGATCATTCAAATAAACCTCTATATTGAATAGATCTAAAGGCCATCTAAAGAGCCTTACTCCAATTTGCGCGTTAGTCGTAAAGTCACAATTGACAATTAACAAGCCGTTGTTATTGCCATTCGTTTTAACCTCAATAATACCGCCCGCGCAGCATTCACCAATTTTGAATGTTTTTTTCATAGTGTGTAGTCTCCTTTCTTTAGTTTTTGCTGAAGTAGTTAACCGCCATAAAGACAACGCACGGCGAGAGGAATAGGATTGCTATTGTAAGGTCAATCATTTTACCGCCTCAACTTTCCAATCAGAAGAGAGGAGTTCGCGGCGGTAATTATAAATCTCCCTATAACTGAAAGCTATATTAGTTACGGGCATTTCAGTTTTTCTATCGATAATCATATATAACTTTCCGCCCTTGTAATTTGACCAAGTTTTATAATTGCGAGCAACTTTAACCGCGCTCGCTTCGGTATTGGTGTGTGTGCTATTCATGAAAGCAAAGTAATCCCATCGGACTGAATAAGCAATACTTTCTTTTCGCTTCAGATAGGGTATAAGTGAAACTTATATGGATGAACTAGGCGCATCTCCAGGCGCGATTGAGTTGCCAGCCGACAAGGCGAAAAACGGCAGGCCCACGCAATACGATGAAAAACTAGGCGCGAAGATAATAGATGCAGTACGCGCAGGTTTTACTTTAGAACGCGCAGCAGAGTATATAGGAATAAACCCTAGCACTGCGCAAGGATGGATAAGTAAACGCCAAGACTTCGGAAGACTTATAAAAAAGGCTAGACGTGAACATGAGATGGGTTTACTTCGCAGCGTTGAACTAGCAGGGGAAAAGAGTTGGCAGGCGCGAGCCTGGATACTGGAGAGAACTCATGGATATGCACAACCTTCTGCCCGCCTGAATGTTACGCAAGATGTCACCCACGGAATCAGCGGGAACTTGGCGCAGCTTCTCGCGGGAATAGCGATGAAGAAGAAGGAGAAGAAGGCGGAAGTTATAGAAGTAAAGCAAAGTAAATACAATCTTTATTCTGCGACAAATGAAGTCAAATGTGTTGATGCTGTTAGTACTTGTGACGAAATTGCAAAGCCAACTATCTCAACACATAAGCAAACTTCGCCTAAGCCTCGTCACAAGCGAATGAAACTACGCAAGCCTAGGGCAGAATCCCTCGCAAAGTATCCGCCTACCACCACGCCCCCTCCCAGCCCCCCAGCCCCCGTTTAATACGCATAAACCCCCCCAAATTATTGTGGCTCAAAATAAAAAGAGGTCTTAACCTACACTCATGCCAAAGCCTCCCAAGCGTAGCCAAGACGAGATACTCGAAGACCTCTCTAAACCATCTGCATTCGCTGCTAACGTATTGGGAATCAATCTATATGACTGGCAAAGGCGTGTACTGCGTGATTTAGAGCAAAGAGACTGTCGCGTAGCCCTGCGTGCAGCCAACGGTTCTGGCAAGACCAGCACAGTTATTGCATCCATTTTGATATGGCACGCACTCGTTTTTCCACGCTCGATTGCGGTAACAACTGCAGGCGTTTTCCGCCAAGTCGAAAGTCAGCTCTGGCCTAGCCTGCGCAATCACATTGCCAAGCTTGGTGGTGCTTGGGAGGTTACATCTGGCGAGATCCGCTACCTCCACCCCAACGGCAACACATCACGCATTATAGGCTACTCAGCGACTGATCCTGGGCGTGCTGAAGGCTGGCACGCAGAGGACCACGAATACCATCCATTGCTGATGGTGGTTGACGAAGCCAAGACCGTAGCCGACCCGCTGTTCGAGGCTATCAGTCGATGTCAACCAACTAGGCTGCTAATCGCATCCAGCCCAGGCGGGACTAGCGGTGCGTTCTATCGAGCGTTTACCAAGGAAGCCAATATGTGGTCGAAGCACGCAGTCACAGCGTTTGACTGCCCACACATAACGCAGACTCAGATTGATGAGGTAATCCAGCGGTACGGTGAGAAGCACCCGCTGACCCGATCTATGATCTACGGCGAGTTTGTTGACATAGGGCTGGAAAGCCTAGTTATCAATCTCACCCAGCTACAGAACTGCTACAACACACCACCCCGATTCAAGCCAGGTGTACGCATAGCAGGCGTGGACTTTGCAGCGGGTGGCGATCAGAACGTGATCTGCATAAGTGACGGCAACAAGATCCTACCTATGATTGCTTGGCGTGAGAAAGACACGATGTCAGCCGTAGGCAGGTTTATAGTCGAGTTCAAGAAGGCTGGGCTGGAAGCAAACAACATCTACGCTGACGCAAGCGGAATGGGCATGGTTATGTGCGATGCTTTGGCTGAGTCGGGCTGGGTAGTCAATCGCGTAAACTTTGGGGCTACGGCATACGACAATAACGCCTATACTAATCGGTCAGCCGAGATGTGGTACAACATGGCAAAGAAGATTGAGGATGCCGAGATCATACTGCCAGAGGATGAGGACTTGACCGCACAGTTGACTTGCAGGCGTACAATCACCAACAGCAAGGGTAAGCTAGGCGTGGAGTCTAAGGACTCAATGCGTGCCAGAGGCATAGCTTCACCCGATAGGGCTGACGCGCTGGCCTTGTGCCTCAGTAGCTCAAATGTCGGTCTTGACTTGACATTTCAGATAGAGCGTCCAACTTGGAAGTCACTTCAAGAAATGATGGTATCTCACGATCCCGTCATGGCTGGATTTGACCCAGGAGGATAAACACTATGAATATCTGGAATTGGATTACCGCAAATTGGCAAGAGATCGTAGCTGCTGTTGGTGGCATCGTTCTCGCTGCTCGCATCATTGTTAAACTTACTCCCACACCCGCTGACGATTCGTTCTTGGAAAAGATCGTTAATTTTCTAAAGACGATTGGTCTAAACATTAAATAAGTAGCAAGTGATCGGTGCGATATTTAATCTCATCGCATCAATCCTTCGCCTCATC
>Ga0208916_10000542_pt1 | contig 17629 bp, 19 predicted proteins | sample DEB19_08_DNA_5_FD_184523 | JGI IMG/M metagenome (GOLD analysis project Ga0208916, IMG submission 184523) | Aqueous microbial communities from the Delaware River and Bay under freshwater to marine salinity gradient to study organic matter... | ecosystem: Environmental > Aquatic > Marine >... | reverse complement strand
CTCGCACCACAAGCACCCATACAGTTACCTACCTATCCTACCCTCGCCAACGGTCAGGCAACCAACGCCAGCATCCCTAACCCCTCTGGCATCGTATCCACAGCCACAGGCCAGCCTCAATCGCCTCAGGACATCATTAATGCGAACTCTCCCCAAACGAGCACACAGGCGACCCAAGACAACCTCTTGGCCGGTATCACCGAAAAGCTCAAGAGCTTCTCATCGCTCGATACGCGCCAAATCCAGAACGAGCAAGCGGCAGGCGTCCCAGGCCTCCAGAAGACCGTCAACGACCTCACCGCACAGCTCCAGGGCCTCAACGACCAGGCTACCAAGCTCCAGCTCGACGCAGCACCAGGCGGCACCATCGAGAACCAGCAACAGCTCGCCGCGACTGGCAGAGGAATAACGGCAGGTGGTCTAGCTCCTAAGACAGCCGCCGCGATGCGCCAAAACCAAATCCAGCAGAACACCATCGCTTCACAAGCCTTGACTGTGAAAGCTGCCTACTACGCAGCAAACAATAATCTCGTCATGGCCAAAGACGCGGCTGATAAAGCCGCACAGATTGCCTTCGATGCAGATCAGCAAGATTTGAACTATCGCCGCTCACTTCTAGACGCGATACAGCCCCAGCTTCAAAGGGAAGAAAAGAAACAATCTCTCCTGATACAAGCGCAGTTAGATGAAAGGACACGCATCCTGGAGAACCAGCAGGATGACTACAAGACAGGGCAAGCTCTCGCTATTGCAGCGCTCAAACTCAATCCAAACGACCCCACCGCACAGTACAACGCTCAGCAAGCAATGAAGCTCGACCCGCACGATCCTCAGTATCTTCAGAAGGTCACTGCCCTGGTAGGACAATACCAAAAAGATCCACTTGCTACTCAGCAGGCGATGTTAGACATGCAAATTCAGAGAGCTAACCTTTCAAGGATTTATGCTGATATTAAACTCACAGACGCACAACGCGCAAAAGTCATATCTGATGCAACGCCAATGCCTCAAACCGACGTCAAACAGCAACTACAGAACAACGAAGCGCTTACACTCGCTAAACAATTGCGTGCCGATGACGCCCCTGGCAAAAAGAGCGCGGTCGGAGCAAGTCTAGCTAAATTGGTCCCTTTCGGTCAGGCTTTGGGCTTTCAGGGCAATAGAACCGCCTTTGATAGTAAGGTTCAGTCGCTCAAGTCTATGCTCACGCTTGATAACCTAAAACTACTCAAAGGTGCTATGTCTGATAAAGACTTGATCTTCCTCAACAGTATCGGGACATCTTTGGACACAAACATGTCAGAGACACAGTTCAATACAGAATTAGATCGCGTAATAAACAAGCTCTCCGATGCAGGGGCAACCGCCAACGACTTACCCCAGAAAGTCCAGTCACAAGGCTACGACTACAATAAGATGCGAGCTGATGGATATTCAGACGCTGACATCCGCAAGGCTCTCAACCTATAACCATGCCTACGCTTGACCCTAACAAATACAAGACAAAATCACTCGACCTATCTAGTTACAAGGTCTCTCAGCCATCACCCACCGCTAGCGGTCTTTTCAACGAAATTCTAGACAGCGCACAACAAGGCATCCAACAGGGCGTTCAAGGTATTGAACAGATAAACAGCGGACAAGGTAATCCTATCGCCACTGGTCTATCAGGAGCACTCAAAGTAGGTTCTAGTGTGGCTACGACACTATTCTCACCCATTGCACCATTGATGAACCGCACCGTAGTACCTGCCGTTAACGCCGCTTCTAACGCTATAGCTTCCACACAACCCTTTAAATCATACGGCAAAGCAGCAGCCTACTTACCTAATAATGAAAAACCTCTAGGCGAGCGTATTCTTGAAGATTTAGTCAATGCCGGGAACACTGCTGGTGGTATCCTCGGAGCTGAAGGACTTGCGAAAGCGCCTACTCAAATCAAAGATACATTCTCTACCCTATCAGAAACTCTGACCCAGAAATCCGAAGCACAGATCAACGCAGCTATAACTAAGAATTTCGATAAAGGCGTAAAACCTCTCATCAACAACAAAACCACGCCTACTAAAGTCGCAGCCTATAACGATGATGTGGTAACGGCCGTCAACTCAATCCTAGACAATAAAGCCAACCTATCTTACGTGGACGAATTTGGGGATGCTATTCAAGGCCAAGCCCCTAAATCACTTCAACAGCTAACTGATGCTCTCGAACAAACCAAAAAATCTATATTCACTCAATATGACACCCTTGCTAAACAAGCTGGCGATGCTGGCGTAACTGTAAAGACGGAACCAATAGCCGGTGAACTTGACGCCGTCATAAGTAACAAAGCTCTTAACCTGACCAATCCTAGCGCTGTTCAATATGCCCGTGATATGCAGTCCCGCTATGCAGGTGCTGGTGAACTCGACACTATAACTACTCAAGAAGTCATACAAAACTACAATAAATCACTTGAGGCCTTCTACCGAAACCCTACATACGATACTGCTTCCAAAGCAGCCATAGACGCACTCATTGTCAACAAACTTCGACAATCTCTCGATGAAGGTGTCACTAAAATGACCGGCGAGAGCTATTCAGCCCTCAAAAGTCAATACAAAGCATTAAAGACCATCGAGCGCGACGTCATCAAAGCATCTCTTAGAAACGCTAGAGCCAATGTAAAGGGACTTATTGATTTCACTGACATACTAAGTGGCGGCCAGGTAGTAAATGGTATTCTCTCCCTAAACCCTGCCACGGTCGGCCAAGGTCTCGCCGCAAAAGCTATAGCCGCATTCTACAAACATCTAAACGACCCCAATAGGGCTATACAGAAGATGTTTGACTCTGCCAGTCAAAACCAATCTCGTGGGAACAGCCTATTACAGGCCCAGCCCGCAGCTAATATCAGCACCACTCCTGCTACAAATGCCATACCAGAAGCAGTATCACAAACAGCGCCGAAAGCAAGCCTCCTAGACAAAGCACGTCAACTCGGATCATTCATAAAGGATAACATCAACGACCAAAGGGGCTTTGTGCGTGTTAAAGGCCCTGTGGATACCGCAAAGACAGTAACACCGGAAGCTGTAGCACAGAACGTCAATGGAGGCGATATTCCCGCTATCCTCGACTATGTCAACGACCCTACACTAAACAACCTCATGAAATTGCAGCCCGTCGCCGAGGCGATAGGTATCGACGCGCTTGATCCTGCACAAATCCAAGCATTCCTGCAAGAAGTCATCTCTATCCGAAACCAACCGAACTTCGAATTCAAGGCTCAGGGACGACGCGTTAATGGACAGTACGACACCAAATAACCTATGCTCAACGAAGAACTGGTAACACTACTCAAAACACTGTCCAAACAGTTTGATACCAAACAACAAATACAGGAATTTGTTGCTGCTTTCGATGCGGCCCTTTCTTCACTCCACAATATCAAATCTCACAACGACCTTAGTGAACAATCGCTATTAGAAACCAAGGCTAAGATGGAGGCAGACTACAAAGCCGCACTCGCTGACCTTAAAGCCCAATTTGACGCTCTCAAAGCATCTATACCAAAGCCTAAAGACGGCAAAACCCCTATAAAAGGCGTCGACTATTTCGATGGCGTATCTCCCGACCCAGCTGAAATAGCGGCCATGGCTAAAGCACTAATAGAACCCCCACCACAGCTTGACCCTGTCTCTGGAGAACTAATCCGCAATGAGCTTGAAGCCCTACAAGGAGATGACCGCCTAGATAAAAGCGCTGTGAAAGGTATTGATGAGCTAGAGAAAAAGATCACTGAAGTATCGAAGCGACCGTCAGGCGGCGGCGGCATGAGCCGCATAGCCCTTGAACTAGCCATGTCCAAAATGATCAAGCATGAAGTCTTTGCCACCACATCTGCTACTACTTCTATCACGTTATCCAACAAAGTTGCTGGAAATGTCGTTATCTGGGCACGGTATAATGGTCAAATACAGTCACTGGGCGTCAATTACAACGTTTCCGGCACAATAGTTACACCAACCTTCACATTAGATGATGATTCTGAATGGGAATTCACTTACTTCGCAGCCTAACTATGCCTAAACTCTACATCGCCATCGTAACAGTCGTCACCATCCTTGGTGGTCTTTGGATTTATGGGTCTTCTCGACAAGAACTGCAAGTAGGCACCGCTCCTGCCGTCCTAAAAGTCTCCCAAGGAGGTACAGGCGCAGCCACTTTCACTCCTGGCGACTGTCTTATAGGAAATGGTACAGGCCCTATCACTACAGGCGCATGTGGCACCGGCTCCGGCTCCTCATTCTCCTATCCATTCCCCAACAACGCCACGTCTACGTCTTTGACGTTCACGGGGACAAATACGTTTGCGACGACGACGGCAACTAACTCTTCAATTCAAGGCTTTACCATAGGCACGACTACTACAGTCTGTATCGCACCCGAGCAATGTCAGTATCCTGTCCAGTCTGGCGCAAACGCATCTACGCAAATACAGGCCGCGATAAACTCTGCCGCCTCTACTACCATTTACATTAAACCGGGAGTATACACTTTCACAACTGCCTTCTCATTCGGCACCAAATCTGTGCATCTTGTAGGATCGGGCACAGGAAAGACTATTTTTCGCGTCTCCCCCTCTTTCTCAGGCTTTGGCACAATTTATGACTATTCTAACGTCCGCAATTACATTGAAATCGAAGGGATTACTTTCGATCAAAATCACATGCCAGTGTCCGCTATTCAGCTTGGACAGTCGAACCATATCTATATTCACAATAATGAAATGATGAACCAGTACGCTACGTTATGGACTGTGGCGATAGGCACAATTGATGATCTAAATATTGACGGCACCGCATCGCGTGACATTCGTTTTGTGCATAATTACCTCCACGACAACAATAATGGCACCAATGAAACAGTATTACCGATCAACGTCCGTGACTCTAATTTCGACTATAACTATTATCGCAACAACATAAACACAGCCTTCTCATTCAACTACTACGGATATTGCGCAAATAGCACCGTCAACAACAATATATTTTCAAGCACATCTCCCGCGATCTTCATTCTGGACTCCACTGACATCACAGCAAACAACAATGTCATAATGGCATCATCGACATCTCAGGCAGGCATTGCAATAGCGAATTCTCACAATATAACCTCTAATGGAAACACCATTAGTCTTTTCAACCAGTTAGGCATCGGTACATATGCCTTTAAAATCTTTGACTACGGCGGCAACTTCGACGGCCACCCGAGCCTCTATGCTGATGTACAAAATGTCGTCATGGACGGAAACGTAATTACTGGAGGCTATCAGCCCGTCTTAATTGCCGCATCCGTAAACTTCAACCTAGCGAAATACATATATTTCTCAAACAATATCGTTAATGGTGCCGTATACTCTGCAATCGACGTCGGTAAAAATGATGCCTCAATTGTCCTGAGCCACGTATATCTCACTGACAACATAATACTTAACAGCACGGTATTCTCAGGTCTCGGCCCGATTTCTGTACAAGGATACCCAAGCGACACATCTCGCGTCCATGACATATACATACGCGGCAATAAGGTTTTCCCGTCAACGAACCCGTCTGTAAATCTCGGTATCGATACCGCCAGTGGTATATACGTGTCAGCCGTAACGGATGTCGGGATAGATGGTAACGACGTATCTGGAACAGGACTTGGTAAACCACCTATCTATCTCGTAAACGGTGCAACATTAAAATCTAACTTTGGATTCGCTGGCGGAATCGTCATTGGCTCTGATTACATGGGGACTACCTCCGCCCCACTAAATGGCGCTCTCATACAGGGCTTTCTCGGCATTGCCACAACCAGCCCGGGTTCAGCTCTCTCGGTTCAAGGAAATATGTTCATCGCCGGTACCATCATTTCCACCTCCACATCCGCTAGCGTCTTTCCCTACGCATCAACAACCGCACTATCAGTATCGTCACTCACTGACGGCAATTGTGTGCAAGCTGGGACGGACGGCATACTCACTACCGCATCCGCACCATGTGGTACAGGAACTGGCAGCGGCTGGGCCACCACGAGCGCAGACTATTGGAAAACGCAGAACAACTTTTTCAGTACCACATCCGCCACATTCTTTCTTGGACTTCAAACCCTGTTTTCCACGACATCCGCCGATTATTGGCAGACTCAGCGCAATTTCTTTAGCACCACTTCGGCGTCATTTTTTCTCGCTCAGAACCAGACTCTAGCCTTTTCGACTTCATCGGCTATATTCTTTGCGAACGCCTCCACCACAATCCCGAAGACTTATACATCAAACACCTACACGACCGCAGCTATTCAGACCATTCCCTACGCCTCAACCACTGTTACATCTGCAACAGCCTTCTTTGCCACAGCCACTTCTACATTTGCAGGGGGCATCGCTGGACCTGGCAACTTCACTGTTCAACAGTCAACAGGCTTTGTTAGTATAGGTGGCTCTGTAAGTCCTGTATTACAAGTGGACATTGCTAATGCCTACACATCTGGCTCAACAGGAAATGCCGCCGGTGTTCTACCATACAACTCCACCCCCGGCTTAGGGCTCCGATCAAACGCTACAGCAGCTGGAACCGAAGCAACAATCAACCTCACAAACACGACTGCCGCATCGAATGCTTTCTCCTCTGGCACTGGCCAAATCGGTGTAATAAGGACCAATACACCAACCGCCGGAAACTCCGCCATGGTGTTCCGCACATTCAATAACACAGATTCCGGATTCACTGGCCTTGGCGAAAAAATGCGCCTCGATTACAACGGCAACCTTGGTCTAGCAACAACCAGTCCAATGGCCAGACTTACCATAGCTGCACCAAACTGGAATAATCCAATCCCTCTCTGGATGTTTGTAATAAGTTCATCAACCGGTGGCACTGCCACGAGCACTTTATTCTCCGTATCTAATACCGGCGCTATTGCAGCGTCAGGAGCCATCACATCGACTGCCAATCAAAAAAACGTCTTCCCCTACGCCTCTTCGACCGCCCTCACCGCTGAAAATCTCTTTGCCACCAACGCCACCACAACAGCCCTCACAGTATCGAACCTCATAAGCTGCGACACCATCGACACTGACGCTAGCGGCAACCTTAAATGTGGCTCTGACGCATCCGGTGGAGGCGGAGGTGGTACGTATCCATTCACCCCGGCACTGAACTGGAACGCTCTCAATCAAGCGACATCCGGCATACTCTGGCTTCAAAACGGCCTCAACGCTTCTTCTTCTATCAGAACAGACACGCAAATATATACACCGATAATATCCGACGATACAGAGACATCGGCGATTGAGTTTGATCTTACTGGTATGCAGTTTTACGCCAACGCGATACGCTTCGTAAACAATCAAGACAACCTATTCCAATTCGCAGGCTCAAATACTTTCACGCAGTATCTAAGTACTGAGGTCATAACCGGCGACAGGACGATCTCTACGCCCGACTGGAACGGCTGGCTCGCTGTAGCAACCGGAACACTCCAAGCCCCACGGTTCGTCGCCACATCCACTCAGTCGAGCTTTCTGCCTTATGCATCCTCTACAGCAATCAGCGCTGGCATATTCTGCATCGGCACCGATTGTCGTTCTGCATGGCCGTCTGGCGGTGGCGGCGAATTCCCATTCACCACCGTCACGACGTTTGGACAAACCGCCAACTCTACCTCTACCGCACTACTTGCCCTCTCTGGCCTCTACGCTTCGACAACATCTAACGGTGCCCCTCCGTTCGCTGTAGGCTCAAGTACAGAAACTATATTCCTAATCAATAACGGCGGCTCGGTAGGTGTGGGGACATCGACACCATCAGGTAAGTTCGCTATAAGCAATCCAAGTTCGTCGATCTATTCAATGATCATCTCTGCATACACCGGCGTCACACAATTTGTCATCACCGCACTTGGTAGAGTTGGCATAGGCACACCTAATCCACAGCATGATCTCGACGTCGCAGGACGCATCAGCGGCCAACCAAGCTACGACTGCCAGACACTGTTTATATCTCAATCGAACGTCACTGCTGACCAACTCGGCAGCGCCACGGTTGCAAGCTTTGCCTGTGAAGGCAACGAATTCGTAGACGTCAACACGACTGGCGCAGGCATCCTCGCAAACACAGCCGCCAACACAGAAGCTCAAATGGCATCCGGCACACCACCGCTCCAGCTCATGGATACCACCATTGCTACCCCGATCATCAACAACCTCGTATTCTTGAAAGGCATGGCCGCTGGCTCTGCTACATCCACAAACGGCAAAGGTATCGCGCAATCAGTCGTATTTCGTACCCCAAACGTCACGACGTCCACAACATCTGTCACCTACATACCTGTCGGCTTTAGCGACGTGGCTCTCGGTAGTCAAACAACGCTCGCTGCATACGCCACACCAGCAAACGGCTGCATGATGGTCGCCAGCTCCACTGCAAACTGGAGACTCCTCTGTATCAAAGCCAACGCGCAAACCATAGCCGACACGGGTCTCGCTACCAGCACCGTACCGCACGAAGCCCTACTCGTCCTCGATGGCACGGGCGCAAACCTCTACATAGACGGATCAACAACAGCGAGCGCAACAATCGCCAGTGCGAACCTCCCAGTAGTGAACCTCAGACCGTTTCGCGGAGTAGGCCTAAACAGCGGCTCAGCCGTCGCACAGGGCCGCATGGGTATCGGTAATGTCGACGTATGGACGATGGACTTCCGCCAGTAATATGAAAAAGCTACTTCTCATCATCCTATCCCCAATCATCCTGCCTCCGCTTATGGTCCTCTGGTATTTAAGTGTTAAGTGGACCTCGCGTAGATGATATGACCCCAGAACTCCCCACTACCGTAATAGGTCTCATCGGTTTCGTTGTTCTCGGCGCTGGATACATCCTCTACCGCATGTTTGAATCTTCAAATCAGCGCAGTAAAGATAACGTGGCTCAGTTCATGGGGTATATAGAAAACAAGAACGGCATCGTACTTAAACAAGCAGAAGCATTTGCCGCTGCTTTAAAAGATATGCAATCACGTTTTGATCAGTCCTTGGTCAACCAAAGCGAACGTCACCAAGAAACCATGCAGCACTTTTCCGAGCGTCTAGAAAGTCTATTACCAGATAAACGAATTACCCATGACCACAAATAACAGAGGCATAGACTTAGTAAAAGAACGCCTTGATCAACGCGGCGATGAATGGCAATTCGGTGCAGCTTCACAGCCAGGTATTGCCGTCATACCTCAAGCAGAACGCGAAAACTATCTCCCTATAGGCGAAAACCAATTCGGCGCAGAGGATTTCATGGATTGCGCCACCCGCGCCCCAGTACAGAAGATCGACATGGACCTCGACTATCTCTACGACAACAATCTACTTACCCAAGAGAATAAAAACTTCTTCGATGAAAACGGCTACCGCGTAAATGGTCAGTTTGCCTGCTCAAAGCGCTTCATAGCCATCCTATCTGGCACGACACGCAGTGGTAATTCACTCAAAGCCCCTGTGGACGCTATACACAAGTACGGTTTGATTCCAGAGAGCATGCTCCCGCAACGCTCAGACATGACCTTCGACGAATACCACAGAGCATCCGATATTACCCAAAAGATGAAAGATTTAGGACAGGAATTCCTCAAACGCTTCCCGATCAATTACGAACAGGTACCACTAGTACGTCTGCCGAAACTCGTAGAGGATGAAGGGGCCATAGTAGCACTCTATGCCTGGCCGCAACCTATAAATGGCATCTATCCAGCCGTCCCAGACGCTTTCGACCACGCCATCTTACTATTCAAACCTCGCTACTTCGCCTTCGATAACTATCAAGAAAACCCCGGTGACTACATCAAACAGCTAGCCCCTGATTACGTCCTATACGACTACGGCTACCGCATCTACATCGCCGCTCAGAACACCTTCACTCCAGAGCAAAAAAAAAGCCTTTTAATCCTCCTGTACCAAAAGCTTCTCGCCATCCTCGGAAAAGTAAAAGAAAACATACCAGCACAACCCGCGCCTATGCCTAAATACGATTTCTCGACCAAAGCAGCTGCCCGTCACTCCGTGCGCGTTATCTGCGATGAAATGGGTCTCCCCCTCTACCCAACCTTTAGCGTCGACGGCAATCTCTACACCGCTAAAGACGTAATCTGCGCCTGCATTCAGCAAGAAAGCAACTTCGACAACAAAGCAATAGGCAGAAATCTCAACAAAGACGGCTCTGTTTCGTCCATAGACTACGGAATTTGCCAGATAAACTCGTATTGGCAGATCGGTCCCGGTAAGCCTTTCAAGGACGTTGCTGACGTTGTGGACAACCCCGAGAAAGCCGTCCGTTTTATGGTTACAATGATGAAAGCAGGCAAGCTCTCCCTTTGGAGTAGCTACAAATATGGTGCCTTCAAGAAATACCTACCAGCGCCACGCCTGGGTCGAGTTAATAACCAAGACCTACCCACTATGTCAAAGGAATATATAAGCTTCGTAGTAATGTTGCTTGCTACCCTCTTACCAAAGATCGGCGTAGCATTGCCTAGCGAAGACCTCACCACCGCCATCTCCGTCGTCGTAACAATCGTCGCAGGTCTCGCTGGTATGGCTGCCCGCTACAACAAAGGGGACATCACCCTTTTCGGCAAAAAGAAATAGACCCAGTTCGATCTCTGCCCCTGGCGAAGAGCACGGGGGCAGCAATCGGGCGAGGGGTCCCCGGTTTATATAAAACGCTCTACTTCTAAAAGCACTCAACCTCACAAGGATGGTCGACTGCTTTTATACGATATTGAAAATGCCTACCTTATAGGCGGGGCTTGGCAAGTTCACGACACAGATATATTTGAAGTACTCCAACAACCATACATTCTTTCAGTAGCGTACAAGTGGTACGGCGAAACCAAGACCCATATCATTTCTATACCTCAATTCCATGGGTACAAACCAAAAGGCCGGTGGGGGTACCATCCAGAACAAGAAAAGGAAGTCATCACCGCATTTCATGAAGTGATGTCCAAGGCTGATTTTCTATGTGCCCACAATGGTAATAACTTCGACTACAAGAAACTAAACACCACATTCATCAAATACAATATTCCTCCCCCAGTCCCGGCCCAAAACATCGACACTCTACTTGCCCTCCGGCGTATCGCCAAATTCCCCAGTAACAAACTCGATGACATCTGCAACGTCTTAGGTATTGGCCGAAAGCTCCCGCACACCGGCAGGCATCTATGGACCGCCTGCATGCACGGAGACCGGGCAGCATGGAAAACGATGGAAGAGTACAACAAACATGATGTAGACCCTTTACTTGAAGGCGTCTACAAGCGCATCCTGCCATTCATACCAAACCACCCTAATGTAAACTTCCACATCCGCAGAGACAGTGCTTGCAAGCATTGCGCCTCGACACACCTCATCAAACAAGGCTGGAAGTCTCTAAAACTAGGATGGAAGCAGCGCTATATCTGCATCGACTGCCGCACGTATAATTACGGTCCTTTAGAGAAACAGAAAAATCCCCCTATAATCTTTACATGATATGGGTCTTTTCGATGCCGATTGTACCAACGATGAAATCAGCTACCCTTCTGACGACGATGACGACTCACGGTCATTAATCACCAATGACCAAAAACCTATGATGTCCCTAGGGTTATCAAGCCACTCCCAATCCCCACACAGCATCCTCGAAATCTTAGACGCATTCATATCCAAAGCCTCTTTAAAGTCCATTGGCAGCTTGTCCCAATTCGGCGACTTATGCATCACATCTTTAAGCATCTGAGCAATAGCGGAATTATCCGCAAACCTTCCATATCTAAGGCCCCTTTCCTCTAGAACTGGTGTTATATCCATACCCCAATACTACCACTATCCCCACTCCGCAATCCCGTAATCCACAACTCATCAGGTACACTTAACGCATCGCTCTTTGAGGAGAAAGCGCCATGCACAGATGTGCCGACCCTTCTTGTCAAAACGTCCTGAAGCAATCGACCAACTATGTACGCGTGGATGGTAAGACCTTCTGCAACTCCGCCTGCTGGAAGTCGTATTTCGACGCCAACAACCGGCTCACAGAAGCAATCGACCCATTCAGAGAAGTGCGCCTGCATCCCCCAACCACCAAATGGTGGGACCGAATGTAGACCCTACAAGGCGAAAAGCCCCGCGAGCGATTGCGGGGCTGTTTCTTGTCGCGAGGTATACATTTTGCGACGTTAAATCCCCACATCGCCCTTGATAATTCGACCGCTACACTGGCTGCAATTTTCGCTCTCGTACTCATACCTCTGCGGCATATCAATTTTCATAGACCTTGAATTTTAACGTGTCCTTCCTGTATCCCCCATCGAATGAGCCCTGATAGGCGATGTGTCAATTGTCCCGGCGATTTCATATCAATCGCTGCCGCATATTGTCGTATCGTTATCTGCCCTTCCAGATATGCAATGCATACCTCAAGCTCATCTTTAGTGTACGGCCGCACCTCACGCGAGTAACCAATTTTCGACCTTGCACCTACTGCCTTCTCTAAAAGTTTGTTCTTCATGTTTGTATGTCGCAAATCACAGTCTAGTAATCAGTCGAGCAAACAGTCTTTTACGTCTTCTAATCCCTCCACCCCCTCATCAACCCCGCACCAATCTTGCAGAAGATATAGAGGGGGATGGTCATTAGGTAATCTCTCATACACTACCGCGCCCGCCAGCACTGCACATTTCTTCCATCCACCATCCTCGTGCCGTCGAACACTATTAAGTTAAGTTTTGATAATTCCGTTACACGACCTGAGCACTTATTAATCTCCCACCCCAGCCCTCGCGCTATTTCCTTACAACACAAACCCCTGTTCTCTCGAATGTAGTCTAGTACCTGTTGTCTCTTTTCTGACAGTGTAGGCTTTAGAAGTTCAAAGGCTTCTAGGGATGTTGCGGCGAGTGTCATACCTAGAATATATCGTCCAAAGTCGTATCCTTTGGCTTAGCCTCAGTCCCCTTCACATACGTATTCTTCTCGCAATACCAGTTACCACTTCGACCTTCTTTAATATCGATGCGAATACTGCCATCTCCAGACGCATTTGCTTCTATCCACGGAATAATCTCATTCGCGTTTAATACCAACTGCCCTTTTACAAATTCAGGCGCAGTGTCTTTAGGTTTAAACACTCGCATTCCTGTAACAAATTGTTTATCTGCCATGTTATTTAGCTAAGTGAATAAAGAAATCCAATGCGTAATATGCCGGGTTCAACATCATCAGAATCCCTTGTGATAGGGTGCCGATGACGACAACCCATGCCATCTGTAAGCATATCCCAGCCAACAGCATAGACGCAGCTGCGTCCGTAAACACTGTGTCATCTTGCCAATTCTTTGTTTTGGGCATTCTCACCGCTGTAACTATCATAACTATCCCAATAACCACAGCAATTGAACTAAAGCCAGCCACCATCAGATGCGTCAACCCGCTTAGGTATTGCTGGTATACAACAGTTTCCCAGCCAAACTGCGCACCCTGTCCGATCTTAGCTGCTATTGGTTCTAACGCCTTCTGAATCGCACTAACTGTTTCCGGTGTCATATATTTATTTCTTTTTTTCTAATTCCTCTGCTAATGCCTGACCGATAGCCTCATAATCCTCTAAGCTGTGCGCCAAAGGTAACGACTGTCCTGTGATCTGAAATACCTGTTCAGCATAGAAGGCTTTCTTCTCTGCTGCCTCCGTAGGTATAGGCTCACCGTCATTTGCCTTGTTCACCAGTGCCACTATGCGATCTTTTGCAGCCCTCAAGGCCGCTTCTGGGTCTTTACCGGTAACTTGCCTACCCTTAGGCGCTTCCGCGCGTCCTACAGGCTTCTGTGACGCTACAGGGGCCTTTTCTCCTGCACCATTGATGTGTTTCGTAAGGTCCCAGACCTTATTGCCTCCATCATCGACAACATTAGGGTATTTATGTGTGTCGCTCAGAGCCCCATCCGTCCTCACTCGCTTCACTTCTAAGTCATAGAGAAACCGGCCAATCCCCCACTTGACTGCTGCACGCTTGAAACTATCTGACGCCTGGCCTTTTTCGGCCTCTACTTTCGTTTCTGTGCCAGTGTCCCACTTCCACACCCATTCCCTATCTTCATCATAAAGTGCCATACTATTTCCCTGTGGATTATTTATCATCCGAAACTGTCGGATACCAATCCCTGCAAACATCTGCCCACCAATGTCCTTAAAGTCAGATTGCCAATTCTCAGGACCACACACCTCATCAAGCAACTCCATGACATCTCGCGCATCAATGTACGCTACGCACATCGCCTCCGGCTTGAACTTTGAGTACGACTGTACACGCCACTGATACGGTATCTTTCGTTTTAGTTCTTTCAGCTCCATATATTTAATGTTTAGGCTCTTCCCCATCATCGTAACCTGGTATATAGTCTCCCATTCCAGCGACCGCGGCAATTTCCTTTCTGTTCCAACGGTCCGACAAGTTCTCTGACAAATAGTCTACGAGGCCGCTCTCTGCCGCAAAGCTCAGCTCGTCTACAACCACATCGATTTTATTCTGCATATCCTTTTCCATAATGCGTCTTTAATGTCATCAACAACCCCATTAATGCGCCATTCATCACACACCCTGCGAACAATAATCGTTTCTTCATAACACTAATCAAGTTTGATGCCCTTAAGATCACGAATAAGATCAATGAGCATCTGCACTTCTGGTTTAACCACGTCTGACGCGCATGTCCCCCCTACTCGTGCTGAACACCAGATACGCACGCCGCCTTTCACATATTCTGAACGATCCAAGAAATATCTCTTTGAACAATCATTGCTCTCTGCACAATCCCTCGCCTCTGCCGGAGTAGTTGTGCTGCCGTATAGAGCATGCCAGTCTCCTATTATCGTTGGCACTTTGATTTGTCGCGGCCCATTCGAGTAGCATTCTTGATTAACCTTACCTCCGCGCTTCAAGCATTTGGCAACGTAACTACCATCATTAATCCAACTTTGAGGTGGGTCAAACGTAAGATATGTTTCCCCCTCTTGCATTACATGATGCTTAGATTCCCCACCCCATACTATGTCATCCAGCTTCGCCTCCAGCTGTTCGATGCTGAGCTTTGGCAACTCTGCTGCCTCTACCTTTGGTGTTTCAAACACCTTTGGTGTAGACGTGGGCACCAAATCTGGACGTATGGTATCCGCAATCTTCATGATCAAGATACCACTAATATCACTCATCGCTGGCCCTACCATCCTAGCTGTCTCTGGCGCTACCAAGAACACCCCGAACACTCCAATCAGGAAACCTATTGTGGCTACCTTCTTGGTCCCAGAACTATACTGCCCTCTTTCATTTCGCTTTTGCATGTTATTGCGATATTACGCAACCGCTGGCGAAGAGATAACTAACTTATAAGAATAAACGGGGCCTTTGGCACCTCTATCCCGAGACCTATGTCGCTTCACCGCTACCTAGGAATTGCGATGAGTCAGCTGTGACTCGGAATTAGAGATGCCAAAGAATAGAGAGGGTTTAGATCACGAGCTGGCCTGTCTACGGTTTCCCTTGAACCAAACCAGCCGTGTCTATTTCCTCTCTGTATATATACTAATCCCAGCGTCAATTTATGTCAACTTATGCATGTGGATAACGCTCCACATAAGCCTTTCTCACCCACTCATGGCTTACATCAAGGATTTTTGACACATCCCTAAAACTGAGGCCTGACCTATACAAAATAATAGCTTGCCGCTTTAACTTATCAACCCGCTTACGCTTGAACTTGCTAATAGACATATACTATCCACAATAGCACCTCGACAATATTCGTCAAACCTCTATCATGTTAATAACCAGGTGGGGGCTGCCTGCATTACAACTAACATTATGAACAATGACAAAGAATATATTATTGATCTGCGGGAGCATCCTCGCAGCATCAGCGTTGAATGCCGCTGTGGTATTCGCAACGAGCAACACATTGAGTTTAAAAGCTGGAGACAGTGCAGTAATAACATGCGCGGCTGGGACGACCCCAACGCCTACACCTTCACCCGTGCCGACACCTACGCCCCAACCGACTGGTAGCGAAGTCAGATTCACGGCATACACCACGGGCTATAGCTTCTGGGACAATACTCCACCACGCTCTGCTGACATATCAAATCCTGTCATCCATGCCAAAGCTGGCGGTACAGGCACCTTCGACAACCCGATAACAATAGCCGTAGGCCATACCATATCCGGCAACAAGGATACGCTCGATTATCCAGCCGGGACAATCTTCTATATCCCAAACATGCGCCGCTACTTCATTGTTGAAGATGCGTGCGGTGACGGTAAGACACCTCAAAACGGACCATGTCATACCGGATACCAAGGACACCCATGGATTGACTTGTATGTAGGCGGACAAGCAGCTGGAAACTCTAAGTCCAACACATGCATGGACCAGATAACAGACTTACACCTCGTAATCAAAAACCCTGCACCTAACTACGTCGTAGTCTCTGGAGAAATAGCCAGCTCCTGTGGACAATTCGGCGATACAATTGTTACAAAGTAGGTTATACTATTCGTAGTACCTCTAAAGGTATCTACTAGAACAAGGCCCGCCACGTGTACGGGCCTTTTTCTATGATACTTTTATCAAAGAGCAATCCCGCTCTTTGAGGTGTGTCATGAAATGGCAAAGCCACGAAGTACAGTACCTATCCACATACTGGGGACAAACCGGAGTTACCGCAAACAAAATCGCGGTACGGCTTGGAAAGACGCGAAACAGCGTTATAGGAAAAGCAAACGCTCTGCATCTGCGAAGACTCGACAACAACGAAGTGCGTCATCAGAAGTCTTCTACAATCGCTAGAACACAGCCCACGGGCCTCGCACACGCGATCATCGGCCTTCTCCCCTTTCACTGCCGATGGCCCATCCATGACAAATTCTGCTGCCAACCCATCTACAGGCAGCACTATTGCTCGCTCCACTATCACGCATCGATAGAGCACGAGTGAGTGCAAAACGCCCCTCATGCGCTATAGGGGCGTTCTCTTATGAAATAGGGGACGGTCGCGGGTGTGTTCAACCGTCCCCCTGCTTCTCTCCGCTCCAGCGTTGCGACTAGGTGCACCTAGTATCTGAGCTAACCGTCCTTTAGTGGCGAAGCTCTTTTAGTATAACACTGACTTTTCCACAGCCCTTCATTTGCAAAATGATTTTCCGATGAAATAATACACGTACCGCATCTGAGACATGTGGTCGGAAATTGCCGCCTCTCGTCTCAGGATGGGCGGCGTTTTCTGTTTGCAGTTGTGACCAGTGTGAGAGCGGGCTTAACAACTTTAAAAAATCATGCCCCAAGGACGAAGAGCGCACACCCTCAAAGGTATGCATCAGTTCTAATCACCGTCGCAGTCTTGTTCCTGCGCGACGCTAAAGAAGAAGGCTCGAAAGGGCTGGATCGGCCGTTTCTTAAATGAAACCGTTTCAAATGCAGGATTTGTGAGCTTCGCCAAATATAATGCGACTAAAGCTCTCGACAAACTGACGCCCACTACGCCAGTATTGGACTCTTTGCGCTCCCCTAAAGGTGTGGCACACG
>Ga0208916_10000541_pt1 | contig 17644 bp, 16 predicted proteins | sample DEB19_08_DNA_5_FD_184523 | JGI IMG/M metagenome (GOLD analysis project Ga0208916, IMG submission 184523) | Aqueous microbial communities from the Delaware River and Bay under freshwater to marine salinity gradient to study organic matter... | ecosystem: Environmental > Aquatic > Marine >... | reverse complement strand
TTCAGATGCCATTCTATTAGGAATTTGGACATTCGGTACAAGAGGTTATTTAAATGCACTTCGTCCGTATCTTGGCGACTCGTTTGCATTTTTTCATACAATTGAAGAGATGAAACGTGGAATGCTTGATAAACAACTCGATTACGTGATTGAAAAAAACCACTTGCCATTTAATAGATCATTGCCGCTTCCACCAAACATGTTTTTGGTTGACAATCGTCCCGAAAACATATATCACGAAATCAATCGAAATAATGGTATTCTGGTTGAATCTTTTGTCGGAGACAATCCAAAAGATACGATGTTTCAAAATCTACAACACATCTGTAATTCATTATTGAAAGCTGGCAGAATGCCAAATCAATACATCAAACGTTTTAATATCAAGGGTTACGAAATGCCGATTGCGTGCATTGGATCCCGATTTGACGGACCTGATGGAGAACCAGGTGGATTGGTCCCAATCAGGCAACGATCAAAGTCATTGAGAAAGTCGAGAAGCAGAGGCGGATCCAAGACCAAGTTTAGAGAAAGAAAACAGAATTATACAAAAAAAACGAAATAAACCAAGAACGCTTCACTATTGTATATATAGATGGGAAATAGCACATCGTCTGCATTAGTTAACTATGAAAAAATCCAACAAGCCAAATCAAAGAATGACGTATTGATACATATCATGGAAGATGATCAAAAACTGATGATACTCGGTTCGTTAACTGCAATCACAGAAACCACAAAAGTCAACGAGATGATTTCTAGAAATGAATACGAAACAAACATTATGATTTACGGGAGAAACGATCACGATTATGACAAGTTGATTGCAAAACACAAACAGTTAAAATCACTTGGATTCAAACACGTATATATCTACTTAGGTGGTATGTTTGAGTGGTTGCTGTTACAAGATGTTTATGGAGTCAAAGAGTTTCCTACCACAATAGTTCCCGGGGTCAAACCGGATCCTATAATATTTATGCCACGATAAATGAATACGACCATCATAAAAAAATGAATCCTTCTCTTGTTCCTGAAAAAAAGGCCAAACGAGGCCGTCCGCGTAACGAGAAGTTCAAGACAAAACTTGAATATTTTCGAGATTATTATAGTAATCATAAAGAGAAATGGACGGCGAGCCATTTATGTGAGACATGTAAAATCCATTGTACAAAAATTAATATGAAACGCCATTTGCGTTCAAAAGCCCACCATACAAATTTGTCTGTAGTAGTTGCCGATACTCCAATTTTACAAATCACAAATGCCTGATTTATAAAATTATCATCACAAACGTAAAATTTTGCAGATGATTCATAAAATAATTTAATCCAAACAAAACAACAAAATAATTTAATCCAAAAACAAATGAGTTCTTCGTCTTCATCTTCGTCTTCGTCTTCGTCTTTGGCACACACGTACCAAAAAAAAACTGACAAACAACACATTTTGGACAATCCCGACACCTACATCGGTTCGATTGAAAATGTGGACGAGACGCTCTATGTTTACGATGACGCCACTTCAAAAATTGTTCAAAGCAAAATCCATTACATCCCTGGCCTCTACAAGTTGTTCGATGAAAGCGTCGTCAATTGCAGGGACCATGTGATCCGCATGCTTCAAAAACACAAGGCCGATCCAGATGGGACCAAACTCGTCTCCTACATCAATGTAGACATCGGCATCGACGGAACCATTACGATGGAAAACGACGGAAACGGGATCGACGTGGCGAAGCATCCTGAGTATGGCGTCTGGATTCCCCAAATGATTTTTGGTGAACTCCGTACATCCACGAACTACGACAAGGATGAAAAGAGGATCGTCGGCGGCAAGAACGGTTTCGGATTCAAACTCGTCTTGATTTGGTCCTCCATTGGAAGCGTCGAAACCGTGGATCATGTCCGTGGCCTCAAGTATTACCAAGAGTTCAATCGCAATCTGGATGAGATCAGTGCCCCCATCATCACAAAGGTGAAGACGACCAAGGCATACACCAAGGTCACTTTCAAACCGGATTACCGCAGATTCGGCATCGAAGGATTGACGCCCGACATGATGGCCTTGTTCAAAAAACGGTTTTTCGACATTTGTGCCGCAACGGATCAAACCGAAAAGAAGTTGAAATTCACCTTGAACGGAGTGCAGTCTCCCATCAAGAACTTTCAACAATACATCGACATGTACATTGGAGCCAAAGAAGATGCGAAACGTGTGTACGAGGCATCTTCCGACCGGTGGGAGTACGCAGTGGCAATGTCGCCGAACCAAGAGTTTGCTCAAGTGTCGTTCGTGAACGGAATCTGCACCTACAAGGGCGGCAAACATGTCGAGTACGTCATGGGGCAGATCGTCCGCAAGTTGGTCGAGTACATCGAGAAGAAGAAGAAAATCAAGGTCAACATCTCTACCATCCGGGAGCAGTTGATTTTGTTTTTGCGATGCGACATCGAGAACCCGGCGTTCGACAGTCAAACGAAGGATTTCATGAACACGCCATCCAACAAGTTCGGATCCTCCTGCACAGTGACGGACGCATTTATCGAGAAGATTGCGAAAATGGGTGTCATGGAGACGGCATGCGATCTGACTCAGGTGAAGGAGAAGAGCACCGCGGCCAAGAAGACGGACGGATCGAAGACGAAGAACGTGCGTGGCATTGACAACTTCATCGACGCCAATCTCAGCGGAACCACCCAATCCGGAAACTGCATCTTGGTAGTGTGCGAGGGATTGAGTGCCTTGTCTGGTATCGTATCCGGACTCTCCGCTGAGGACAGAAACACCATCGGGATCTACCCACTCAAGGGCAAGTTGCTCAACGTTCGCGGCGAATCCGTAAAGAAGATCACTGAGAACAAGGAGATCACCGATCTGAAGAAGATTCTTGGACTCGAAAACGGCCGCGAGTACCGCTCGATTGAAGAGGTTCGTCAGCATTTGCGATATGGGAAAATCATGATTATGTGCGATCAGGATACTGATGGGTCTCACATCAAGGGTCTTTGCATCAACCTGTTTCACTGCGAGTGGCGATCCCTTACCCGAATTCCAGGGTTCATTTCGTTCATGAACACGCCTATTTTGAGGGCATCCAAAGGCGTCGCGACCCTTTCCTTTTACAACGATGGTGAATATGCCGCATGGAAATCCGCCACTGCCGACGCCGCTTCTTGGAAAATCAAATACTTCAAGGGTCTTGGAACCTCCAAATCAGACGAGTTCAAAGAGTATTTCGCACAAAAGAAGATTGTCGATTTTGTGTACGACGGTGGCGTGAGCGATGACTCGATCGACATGGTCTTCAACGGCACTCGTGCAAACGATCGCAAAACCTGGTTAATCGAAAAGTTCAACAAGGATTCGTTTTTGGACACCACGAAACCCCAGGTCGGCTATAGCGAGTTTGTCGACAACGAACTGATCCATTTCAGCAACTACGATTGTGCACGCTCGATTCCATCCATGATCGACGGGTTGAAGATCAGTTTGCGAAAGATCTTGTACAGTGCGTTCAAACGTCGCTTAACCAGCGAGATCAAGGTCGCCCAGTTTTCGGGATATGTTTCGGAAAACAGTGCCTACCACCATGGAGAGGCGAGTTTGAACGGGGCGATTGTGAATATGGCCCAAAACTTTGTCGGATCCAACAACATCAACCTGCTCGAACCCAATGGGCAGTTCGGAACACGTCTTCAGGGCGGCGACGATTCCGCATCGGAAAGATACATCTTCACCCAGTTGAACACATTGACTCGATACATCTTCCCCGAATCCGATGACGCGGTCTTGAACTACTTGGACGACGACGGCACCATTGTAGAGCCGGATTTTTACGTACCGATCATCCCATTTGCATTGGCGAACGGAATCAAAGGCATTGGCACGGGATTCTCATGTTCGATTCCGCCTTACAGACCGAGTGATTTGATCGATAACATTCGCAGAAGATTGCGTGGACAATCCAATGCCGAACTGATGCCATACTTTGAAGGATTCAAGGGGACGATTGAGAAGATCGAAGCGGACAAGTACCTGATCAAGGGTTTGTACACGAGAACCGGTCCAGATACCATTCTCATTACCGAGTTGCCGGTTGGGAAGTGGACGATGCAGTATACGAAACAGTTGGAAGAGATGATGGATGGTGTTGCAGATAAAGACGGCAAGAAAAGTAGTCCAATCATCAAGGAGTATACTTCTTTGTGCACAGAGGTGAACATCCACATCACGGTGGTTTTCCCCAAAGGCAAGCTTGATGAGATTGTGGCAGTAGAAGGCGGCGTAGAGAAGGTGATGAAACTGACGACCACCATCAAGACGTCGAATATCCACATGTTCAATGGAGATCGAAAACTGAAGAAGTATGAGAATGTGGACCGATTGGTCGACGATTATTTCCAGGTCCGATACTCGGCTTACGGTAAACGCAAGGATTACTTGATTGCCGCCATGTCAAACAAGGCAAAGGTGTTGACGAACAAGGCGAAATACATTGAGTATGTTCTCATTGATCGACTCGATTTGCGAAGGAAAACCAGCGAGATGGTCAATGCGATGTTGAGTGCAAACGCGTTCGATCTTGTTGATGGAGACTACAAGTATTTAGTGAAAATGCCGATGGACTCGGTTACGAATGAAAACGTGGACCGAATTCGAAAGGAACGCGACGAGACGCTGCGTGAATTGGATGCTCTTCGTCAAATGACGCTGGAACAAATGTGGTTGACGGAACTGGAGACTTTAGAAACAAAGTACGTCGAGTACAAGAAACATAGGGAGTTGCTTCAAAACCCTCCCGCAACGACAGGCGAATCGAAAAAAAGAAAAGATAGAAAATAAATATGTGTATATAACTTTATATTCGCTCACATATGTCGTCAATGCTTTATATGCGTTCATCACGTTTATGGTGTTTAAGTAGACAACCGATTAATTATGTAAAAGTACAAACATCCACAAACAATCCAAAAATCAGTCAAAAAATGCGGTATTCACAGATTGTGAACTCTACCACGAGGAACACAAAGACCATTACAGTGCCGGTGGTTCAGCGAATCATCGTTCCTTTGACCAACTAAAGGGAACGTAGTTCCCTTTTAATCCCTCCTTTAAGGAAACCAAGGTATTCAGCTACGCTTACTCCTTCCTTAAAGGGAACGTAGTTCCCTTTTAATCCCTCCTTTAAGGAAACCAAGGTATTCAGCTACGCTTACTCCTTCCTTATACTCGCTACGCTTACTCCTTCCTTAAAGGGAACGTAGTTCCCTTTTAATCCCTCCTTTAAGGTTAAGGGTCAGTCGGTTAATTTCATAAAAGGAAGGATCAAAAGGAAACCTTGGTTTCCTTTACCTTGGTTTCCTTTACCTGGGTTTCCTTAATAAAATGTCCAAATGTTTTATATACAAAATGACAAAGAAACCCGTGAGACAACTCGATGGATTTTATCACATCAAAGGCAAAAAATGGCCAGAACTGTTTGGGTCAAGAGAACAAGTACATAATGGAACCGCCTACAAGACAGGTGGAGGATTAAGAAAATCCGACATTTTGATGAATCGATGGGGACGCATCGTAAGTGCAAAAAAACACAAAACCGCAAAACAGGAGAAACGTTTAGAGAAACACGGATTTTTTGCCAAAAAAGGTAGATTTGGTTACACCCTGAAGAAAAAATAAAAATATTTAGATATTGTATAATAATTATGCAAATGACTGAAGGATCAAGAAGACAGGTGTTTAACGGGACTGCGGAGAGAACAAGCGGTGGATTGACGAAAAAAGATCTTCGTTTGAATAAATGGGGTAGAATTGTCTCAAGGGCCGCCTCGAAGCGTGCAAAGAAGGAGAACCGCCTAGAGAAGAACGGTTTCTTCGCCAAAAAGGGTGAGTTCGGAGTCATTCACAAGGACTGCAAGGGAAAGAGTGAAAAGAAGTGCCGATCCACTACTGGGTGCAAGTATGTTCATGGCAAAACAAGAAAGTATTGCAAAACTGCCAAAAAGATGTAATTAAGTAATCGCAACTGTTAACAATATAAATAATATTTCACTATATTATTTACATTTCTATGGATATCGAGATATCAACTGACTACGATGACGCTCCTGACCATTTAGCAAAAATGATCGAGAAGGTCACTACCATCTACGAAAAATACAAATCGTATCCATACATGGAATCAAAAATGTACAACTATGTTTGCAACCAGTTGTCACTCACTTTAGAGAACATTGAACGAAACCATGTTGAGAGAACTCAGCGAATCGAAGATCTGACAATCGACCAATCCATGTTTATCCAGTCGTTTCTCTTTCACAATCGATATTTTTATCACCCTACAACTGAACACTTTTTCTACTACGACGGCGAACACTATTTGCAGTACAGCGAGGATGACGTGATTTACAACATCTTGTCTACCATCAGCAAAGAGGACGGCATCTTGATGTCTTGGAAACAAAAGACAAAGGTTTCTCTCATGAAGCGTATCAAAGACAGTCATATCTATCAGTCAATCCCAGAGTCCGTAACCATCCAACGCGTATTGAACCGCCTGTATCCATCCGTCTTCTCTACAAAGACCGAGGCGAAATACTTCTTAACAATATTGGGAGACAACATTCTTCGTAAAGAGTCGACCTCGTCTCTCATTCATATCATTTCACCCACTGCCAAATCGTTGATCAATAGTTTGAACATGTCTTGCCAAGGATGGTTTGGCACAAACGCATGCCAATCATTCAAATACAAGTATCACATGGAGCATAACTACAGTCATATTCGATTGTTGTCTCCTGTTTTGAATTCGATACTCAATGAAAACACTCTCGACATCTTGTGTATTGCATGCCACTATTCGAACCGATACCAGAGTTCCGATAACTATCTTACAAAGTATAGCAACGATGATCGACTGGCCAACACCGTGTTGTATTTGAAGAGTTTGACTCCAGATGTTTTGATTGAAATGTTTTTGGGAGAGTACATTCGAGTGACGCCATCAAGTGGAAAGTTCACGATCGGCAATGAGGTCATCAATGACATTGTATTCAAACATACACAGATCACGTGGAAAAACATGTACTATTTGTGGAAACACTTTTTGGATTCCAAACATTTGCCCAACGTGGTGTTTACAACCAAGCTGAAAACGAGATTGGTGGAAATCTTGTCTCGTTATTACGATGGTGAGCAAGATCTCTTCAATGGCATATATAGCAAATATTTACCGAATGTGTGCCAGTTTTTGCAGTTTTGGGAAGAGACAATGACAGAAGATGTCTCTGAAATCGAGCTCGAGGTGGGGGAAATCGCGGTCCTCTTTAAGCACTGGCGTGGCAAAGAACAGACCGTCAATATGAGCGAGAAACAGATCATCGATATCATCACCTATTTTTATCCGGATGTGGAGACGGACGGTGAAAAGTATATCTACAAGATTCGAAGTACATTGTGGGACAAGCAGCTCGATATACAAATGGCGATTGATGATATGAAAGAGACATTGAGATTCCAAGCAGTCTCTGCTTATGATGCATATGTCTATTATTGTCAATATCAAAACAAGATTTTAGAAAGCCGTCGACGGCCGAGCAATGGCAATCTCTCAACACCGGTCTCTCTTCTGGTGAGCAAACAATATTTTGATAAATATATCGGAACCGACTCCTTTTAAGGAAACCCATGGTTTCCTTATGATCCTTCCTTATGATCCTTCCTTTTGATCCTTCCTTTTGATCCTTCCTTATGATCCTTCCTTATGATCGCATAGCTTACTCCTTCATTTTACACATTTTGTCTCATTTAAAACGCCCATTATACATCTATGGTTAAGTAATATAAATGTAATAATTTATATTATTATTATTAATGAAGTGGATATATATAATTGTTATGATTGTTTTATTGTCAAATATGAATAAATAACATAAACAGATAAGAATATTATACATTACACAATGGGAATTTATAGTAATGGCACTATTTTTGGAATACAAATATATAATTTTAACGATGATGATATTAGTAATATATTATTTGAAGAAAAATATGATGATGCAATGAGTTACCATCAAATGAGAGAGGCATATTTATTCTACACGAACTCAAATGACAAAGATAAAATTTATTTTAAAATTTATACCGAATGCATTAGTACACTCAGTAATAATATAGATAAGTGTTTGATGTGGTATCCATTGTCTTTAGATACATTTTTAGAAAAATTCAGCGTGTGAAGCGTAGCGAGTATAAGGAGGGAGTAAGCGTAGCGAGTAAAAGGCGTAGCGAGTAAAAGGCGTAGCGAGTAAAAGGCGTAGCGAGTAAAAGGCGTAGCGAGTAAAAGGCGTAGCGAGTAAAAGGCGTAGCGAGTATAATGAGAGATCATAAGGAGATATCATAATGAGGGCTCGACTGAGATCTCTTTACTCATTGTTTCGTCGGTCTATATAATTCGGAACAAGATCGCGAATAAAGAACCGCAAAATATTGCCTTAAACATTTTTTTCAAGCATTATATATAAATGGAAAAACCAAGTCTTTCTGAGAAAAATACTTATTTTACAAAACAAATTATCGACTCTCTTATATTTGGAATTGAGGCTATTCAATTATTAAGCAAACTTGAGGATGATACACAAAATAAACAATTATATACAATAATTAAAATAATAACTATTTGCAACGACTTGAACGAACTTGTGAACATATTACCGAAAGACGAATTTAGAAAAAACTTTCAAACCGCACTATTGTCAGAATTACAAAAATATACTTGTTATAAAGGCATGCAAATAAATTGTCTTGATTTCTACAATAATTTTGTTAAACGACAACAAGTTAATAAACAAATTTTGAAAAAGGTAAACCAACAAATGGGTGGCATGGGCATCATGTTTACTGCCGCAGTCACTGCTCTGGCAATAATTCACGCCTCTGTTTCTGTTTCGGGATCAGTTTTTAATAGTGATCGATTTGTTGACCAACAACTTGCAAAGCGCGGTATAGATCCTTCAGATCCGTCGCTACTTACTTCTGTAAAAAACAGGATTTTATCGTCATTTGATAAATCAAATGCGCCAAAGCATTATTTGTCAAATGACGAAGTTGAACAATTTAATCTGTTAAACTACAACGCCCGAGGCAAATGTGCATATCTTGCATATATTGCCGAGTTGTGTAGCGGAGCGTGTCCTACGCCGGAAGAGTGGAAAAAACGCGATCCAAATATTGTGCAAGAAATCATAAACTCACAAAGTTACACTGATGAAAACGAGAAATTAAAAAAATCAATGACTGAAAAAACGTATGAAAGATTTCTGAAAAAAGATGATACTCTCTCACTTGGGACCTATTACATGATAGGGGTGGGGCTTAATCCGTATATAGAGGATCAAACAATTAGTGCAAGGCCCACGAGGGTTCCATATGATGAAGCTCGAGACACAGAATGGTTCAGACAACATTTTAAAACTGGAGACTTAAAATACGAACCTGGCAAAACAAAGTCAGACTTGGCTATTGCAACCTCATTTATACAAGGTCATGCGTTTAATTTGTTGTACAACAGAAATAACCAAAGACTTTGTATTAATGAGGTTGATTTTGAAAATGAGTCTGACTATTATTTAACCAAATTTCGAAAGCCCGCATACATATGCGAAGAAGGATTTTTCACGAATGAACAACTAAGCAAGCTTGAAAGGGTTGGTTTTTTTCCAGTTGTAAAAACAGTAAAAGACATTTTTTATGAACATCATGGAAGAGACTCCATTTTCGCAATTACACCAAGCGACAAGATATTTATTCACGACAATGAATATAATTCAGGAAATATCAATGAATATATAAATATACATAAAGCTGTAATTGACGCAATAATTCGGGGAAAACAAGAATCTTACGAAGTGATGAAAAGATATCAAGACGATCTAAAATTAGTTCCTGAAGTTGTTGAATTGTATGGCTCTAAAATTAAAAATATAGATATAGAAGATTTTACAAAACATCCATCAGCAGAGTCGCAATACAATGTGCAAGCTATGCTGCTTTCTGTAAAAGCACAACATGCGAAAATTGCACATGAAAGAGAACAAGTGCAATCGCAGGCACCTGGCGAAATACCTGGATTAACTCACACACAAAATGCAGGAAAACGAAAATTTGCAAATCGTAGAAACCGACGATTAACAAAAAAGAAAAGAAGAAAATGAATCAAAGGTATTTCTGAAATAGTTTCACAAAGTTTTTCATAGAGACCTCTCTCTCTCTGCCTATCATCACCAATTTCCAAATTGAACTCAGTATGTCCATATTTACCAAGTTTGTCCTCCTCATGATCCTTATCAAGGACTGGCTTGATGGCTTCTAGATGTCTGCGTGTGCATCGAACCAAATCACTTTTAGGTCGGAATAATAAGGAAGGAGTAAGCGTAGCTGAATACCTTGGTTCCCTTAAGGGTTTAAACATATATTGTTGTTGTCTTGTATTATAAGACCATGTCAACAACTCCAAAACTATTAATTGTCGAATCAAGCAGCAAATGCAGTATTATCGAGTCATATTTAGGACCAAACTACAAATGCATTTCATGCAATGGGCACATTCGCCACATACTGGATTTGAAAAGCATCAATGTTAAAAACAACTTTGATACCACTTATTCGATTGTAAAAGAGAAAAAGGCACATGTTTCGAAAATGATGAAGATTGTCTCTCGATACTCAAAAGAGAACATAATATTGGCAACTGATAACGATCGAGAAGGAGAAGCGATTGCATGGCATATCTGTGAAGTGTTTGAATTGCCTGTCTCTACCACTCAACGAATTGTCTTCAACGAGGTTACAAGATCCGCATTGTTGAAAGCGGTTGAGACCCCACATATTCTAGATATGAACCTAGTCAAGGCACAGCAAGCAAGACAAGTATTGGATTTCATTGTTGGATTCACTATCTCTCCCTTATTATGGAAACAGATCGGCAGCGGATCTTCCGCGGGTCGTTGTCAAACCCCGGCATTGCGACTTGTCTATGATAATGAAAAGGAGAAAGAGAAAGAGAAAGAGAAAGAAGGGATACATTGGTCTATCCAAGCCTGTGTTTTCTCTCAAAACTTGATGTTTGACCTAAACAAAACATTTGATACAGAAAAGGAGGTTCATGAATTCTTGTCTCTCTCGATAACCCATAAACACACACTCACAGTACATCCTCCAAAACTCTCTGAACGATCTCCTCCAAAACCATTCAACACATCGGCATTGCTCCAAGCAGCATCTCATATTGGTGCAAAAGAGACAATGGCATGTTGTCAAACTCTCTATCAATTAGGACACATCACCTACATGCGAACAGAGAACCGCAAATATGCACCGAGTTTCATCAATATTGTATCTACATATATAGAGGGAAAATGGTCCGACAAACACGTGAACCCCAAACTATTGGAAATGCATGGAAACCAAGATTCGAACAATCCCCACGAGGCGATTCGCGTAACCAATCTGAATATGAGAGATTTAATGGTGAAAGACAATCCTCACGCAGAGACAGTTTACAAACTCATTTGGCAAAACACGGTTAAGAGCTGTATGGCATCCGCAGTTTTCAATACACTTCCTATGGAAATCAGCGGACCCAATGATTCTCTCTACAAACACACAATTGAAACACCGAAATTCAAAGGGTTTATGGAAGATGATGATCAAACACAAAACCTTGATATATTTACCTCCATGTCGATGCGTCGATTCCAACCCTCCACAGTTGTAAACTACAGTTATATCCAATCCATTGCAAAGGTTGGGCAAAGACATTCGAGGTACAACGAAGCGAGTCTCATCCGCCAAATGGAAGATCTCGGAATCGGACGCCCCTCTACATTCTCTCTACTCGTCGATGTAATCCAATCTAGAAAGTATGTAGACAAAACACACGTTGTCGGCACGCCAGTAGAATGTGTCGAACACTTATTGTTATCAGATGGATGTAAAACAGAGAAACGCGTTACAAAGACATTTGGGAACGAACAGAACAAACTGGTAATCAATCGAATCGGGAACACCACAATCGAGTTCTTGACAAAGCATTTTGATAACTTGTTCTCTTATAACTACACGAAACAGATGGAAGAACGACTTGATTTGATCGCTGCTGGCAATGAAGTTTGGTACACCGTATGCGACGATTGTTACAAAGAAATCAAGAGACAAAAGAAAACCATTGAGAAACCAGAGGTCGTTGCTCCTGTAATACGCGTTTTAGGCAGTTGGGAAGAACACGAAGTACGTTTGAAATCAGGTGCATATGGCAACTATCTGGAATACAATGAAACGACCATCTCTCTCGCTGATGTGAAGAAAGAGTTTTCAGAGATTGTCTTGGAGGATGTTGTCTCGTGTTTAGAAAACAAGAATGTAATCATGACACTCACGCCTTCTCTCAGTATTCGAAACAGTAAATATGGTCCATATATTTTTTACAAAACAGATAAAATGAAAAAACCCAAGTTCTTCGACCTAAAAGGAAAGGATCCGACCTCCGACGATCTACTTGAATGGATTACAAGGACATATTTACACCATTGAAGATTTAAAACGGCACGTTTTCAATCTCCAAGGGGTTCGGGAGATGCCCCCCTACGGGGCATCGACCACAGGCGGTACCAGTGAGGATTTGCCGCTTCGCTGTACAAAGCACCCCGTAGGGGGTTCGGGAGGCCCCACCCGAAGGGGGACCGACCACAGTCGGTTTTAAATCTTCACCGGTATGAACAATAAACAAAAAAAAATCTAGATAAATAATAACAACAACAAATGACCGAATCCAATTGTTCAAAAACATTGATTTCAATAATCATTGTCTATATTGTTTCGTTCATGTACGTCTTAAAGAAGCATACCAAGTTTTGGGGATACATTATGCTAATTATTGCATATATATTTTCGTTCGGATACATTTTCCAGATGGAGAGTGACATTCAAATCGGGTTTAAACCAATCAAAGACATACTGGATGGCATTCAAATCTTCAGACAAATCACAATGTTCCATGTGTTTTTTCTCTGTATGCTTTGTCTGATTTTCTTAAATCTATACAGTCTTATGAAGGTATTGGGTGTCTACAACAATCGATCAAACATCAAGGCATCTTTTGATTTGGAACTCAACGAAAAACATGAGAAAGAACTGAAAACATTTGATGAATCGTTTTTGGTTGGAATTGTTTCTCTCTTTGTTTTTATTTATCTACTTGGAGGAAAAGAGAGAAAAACAGGCATCGATGATTTGGATAAATGGTATTCTGAAAATATTAATAGATTCGATAATTGGTTCTACTCTAAATTTAAGACTCGCGGGAATACAACAGTTTGGTTAAAGCTGGTACCATTTTTTATCTCCTTCGTATGTGGATTCATTCAACTCGGATCAGCCGTTCAGTTTTCGAAAATAATACACGAATAATAAAAACATATTAGAGATTTATCTGTTTTTTTTAACAATGAAATACTACGAAACCCATTTTGACGAGTATTTAAAATCTGTCAGTACATGCAATCTACACCCCGAACTGGTTCCATTTTACGAGAGATTCCCAAAACATATTCGCGATTTGACGAATCTGATCTTCTATGGGCCGCCAGGTGTGGGCAAGTACACACAAATGTTGTATTCGATATACAAATATAGCTCAGCACACTTGGAGTACGATAAGAAAATGTGCATACAAACCGATAAATACACGTACTATTATCACATTAGCGACATCCATTATGAAATCGACATCTCTCTTCTTGGATGTAACTCGAAACTGATCTGGCATGATATTGTTCAACAGATTGTAGATATTGTATCTGTAAAACAAGAGAAGATTGGCATCGTGGTTTGTAAGAACTTTCATCTGATTCACCCAGAGTTGTTAGAGATCTTCTACAGTTATATTCAGGAGTACAATACCAAGCTGTCTTTTATCCAATTGCGGTTTGTGATTATCAGCGAACACATCAGTTTCATTCCGAACAACATCTTGGATGTATGTGAAAAGATTCATGTCAAACGCCCTGACAAACAACGGTATCTCGATATGATGAGGCAGAGCCAATCCAAAACGCGTAAAACGCAGACGGTCGACAATGATTTTTTGCAAAAAATTGCCAACACACGATTGTCGGTAGATAAGACGTGCAGTGTGATTGAATCGGTAAACATGTGCGATGTGTTGAACATCAAAGAACTCCATTATTTGAACAAGATTGAAGATGTGCCAGACGACATATTCAACGTGATCTGCAATGTGATTATTGAGCAGATGCTGGCACCGGACAAACTCGTTCATGTGAATTTCCGCGATGCATTGTATGACATACTGATTTACAATCTCGATGTGGTAGAGTGCATTTGGTACATCTTGTCTTATTTCATTGAAAATGACAAACTGGTTGGACAAGACATCAGTGATGTGCTAACAAGGATGTACAATTTTTTGAAGTACTTTAATAACAACTATCGTCCCATTTATCATTTAGAAAGTATTATGCATTATATGATAATCAAGATCTTCAAGTATGACGAGTTACCAAAAGGCATGTAAAACTCTTGAAATTGAGGATGTTCTCTCGATCGCGGTTGTTCGAAAACAATACAAGTTGTTGGCTCTCAAATATCATCCAGACAAAAACAAATCAACTGATGCATCTGCCAAGTATCAAGAGATCAAGGAGGCACATGACTATTTGTTAAAATATTTGGACAATCATGTGTTTACGAGTGATTCGTTTACGAGTGATTCATCAACCTCTTGGTCCTCATCTGTCTCTTCATTTTTCGAGACACTTTATAACAACCAACATTTGCAGAAAAGGGTGTTTCATCCATTGTTGATGCGTATTATCGAGACATGCGAAACCAAGATCTTTGAAAACATGGATTCTCGGCGTGCGAACAAGATCTATGAAATCTTGGTGAAATATAAGGATTCTCTCCATTTGTCAGATGACTTCTTGAAAAGGGTGTATGAAACAATTCGAGTGAAAGTGGATGCAGTAATCTTGTTGAATCCCAATCTGGATGATCTATTGAATCAATCGGTCTACAAATATAAAGTGGATGATCTCTTATGTTGTTACATCCCGCTTTGGCACAGTGAGTTGATATACGATAAACATAAACTGGTTGTGCAGTGTGAACCCGAGTTGCAAGATAATATAGAGTTGGATGAATACAACAACATTCATGTATCTTTGCAATACAAACTTATTGATATATGGGGGAAAGAGAGAATTGAGTTTCCACTTGGAAACACGCAAATCCGCACATTTTGTCTTGATTCTCTCAAATTGACAAAAGAGTCGCAATGTATTGTGAGAGAACGCGAAGGCATTCCAGTAGCAAATACAGTTGATATCTACAATGTCGATCAGTTGTCGGATATCTATCTACATATAACACTTTGTTAAACGGGTATAAAGACAATGCCGTATATCATTCTAAGCATGCTTTCCATTACACGGGCATTGGTCGAGTTAAAGACACTCGATAGTAGAATCAATAAAATCATCGATTATACCACATTCATCACCTACAAGACGAAGAACAAGAATTACAACCATTCGGAAGAAGATTTTAAGAAGACGGTTCTTGCGGAATATCAATCTTTGAATGATTTGATTGAGCGTCGCGAAAAGATTAAGAACGCCATTGTCTTGTCGAATGCGACGCAGGTGGTTGAGATTGCGAATCGAAAAATGACGGTCGCACAAGCAATCGAGTTTAAGAACACCATTGCCTATAAAACCAGTCTTTTGGATAATTTACGGAGACAACGTCAACAGGTGACGATCGATTCGGAGTCCCATCGTATGAAGGTGCAGCAAAAGATTGATGACAATGTTCGTATCATCTGTGGGAAAGATTCGAAACCGGATGCACAAGTGATACAAACGGTTTCGGATGGGATTGCGAAGGGTGATCCGATTGATATCTTTGATCCACTTGGGTTGGATGAGGTGATCAAGAATATGGAGGCGTCGATCGAGGATTTTAATGCAAATGTTGATTATGTCTTGAGTGAGTCGAATGCATTGACGAAGATCGAAGTCTAAAGGGAACTGCCGTTAAAGGGAACTGCCGTTCCCTTTTAATCCCATGCTGATAAGGAAGGATCAAAAGGAAACCTTGGTTTCCTTTAAAGGAGGGAGTAAGCGTAGCGAGTAAGCGTAGCGAGTAAGCGACGTACCTGTAGCGGAATACTACGTTCCGTTTAAAGGAAGGATCAAAAGGAAACCTTGGTTTCCTTTAACGGGCACATAGTTTTAACAACTCGGCGTATGTGACGGGTGCGTGCGGAGTGAGGCAGGGGCACGTACCAACTCGAAATCCGGTATTGAATGATCAATGGGATGAGTATAAAAAAAAGTATGGACACATAATACTAATACTAACTAGTGGGTGAAGGATGCGACGGGTGTGTGCGTGGGTAAGGGGGCACACATCATTGAGTAAATATGCATTATCTAATCAAAGATATTGCACTTAACATTTGTCAGCTCAATCAAATAAGGACGCATTAAAAGGAGTATGTGACAGATACGTGCGTTGGTGGAGGGGGCACGTATCCATTATCGCAATTATGTCAACCGTTGCGTATATGTACACAAGGTAAGTTAGGTTGGCAAAAGGTATTAAAAAATCCCAATACAGCGAAAGTTTTTTTAAACCACGGTGGCGTTTAATATTCTCGCTTATGAATATCAATAAAACAACAAACGCAAAACATCATTTATTCCCGAAAATTGATTCCTTTAAAAAAAAAGGAAAGTTCTTTGGGAAACGAGGTTTTTAAAGTTTAAAGTTTAAAGTTGAGAGATTAAAAATCAAAAGTAAAAGATCATAATAAAAATCAAAGTTGAAAGATCAGCTTTCAAAGATTGATCAAATCCACGAGGCACGGTTATAAAACAACGTTTTCACGAATGGACGTACAAAAAAATACCGCGTGGCTGTTGTATTGGGGACAAAATAAAAACAAAAATAAAAATATTGTTTTTATTTATTTGAACGACGTGTGACGAACTTATCTAAACTGCCATGTATGCTGGTCTTGTTGACCTTCTTTCCCCAAAAGGAGGAGTTGTTTTGTTTTTTAACATCTTCAGCTTCTTCCTCTTCTTCCTCTTCTTCTTCTTCTTCTTCGTCCTCAGATGAATCCACTGCATCAAATCCATGTTTTGCACATTTGTCTTCATAATCTTGCATATCAAAATGCTTTAACAAGGTTCGAAAACAGTTCTCCATCATGTCATCAATCTCATTGTTTGTCTCGGTTTCTGGGTTCTCCAAATACTTCCCAATCAATCGTTTGATTCGATCGGTGTTTTTCAAAACCTTTCCGTAATATTCTTGAATCTCTGCGGACTTTTCCGGATTTGCGTTTGCTAAATAGTTGTTATACCGTTTTTTGCTGGTCAATAACTTCAATGTCAATGCGTCGATCTCGTTCATATACAATAAGGAAACCAAGGTTTCCTTATGATCCTTCCTTATGATCCTTCCTTATGATCCTTCCTTATGATCCTTCCTTATGATCCTTCCTTATGATCCTTCCTTATGATCCTTCCTTATGATCCTTCCTTATGATCCT
>Ga0208916_10000540_pt1 | contig 17645 bp, 17 predicted proteins | sample DEB19_08_DNA_5_FD_184523 | JGI IMG/M metagenome (GOLD analysis project Ga0208916, IMG submission 184523) | Aqueous microbial communities from the Delaware River and Bay under freshwater to marine salinity gradient to study organic matter... | ecosystem: Environmental > Aquatic > Marine >... | reverse complement strand
ACCGGCCGCAGCCCGCAGCTCGGGCGAGACCAGCACACGGCCGGTCGCATCAAGCTCCACGTCCATGGCGTTGCCGAGAAAAATACGCTTCCACCATTGCGCCTGCATAGGCAAAGAAGCGATCCGCTCGCGGAATTTTTCCCACTCGTTGCGCGGGAAAATCATCAGGCAGCCGTGCGGGTGCTTGGTGATGGTGAGCTGGCTTGCGGCGGTGGCGCTCAGCACGTCACGATACCGGGTCGGCACAGAAAGCCGACCTTTAGCATCGAGAACAATGGAAGACGCACCTTGGAACACTGGCTCAGCCCTTTAAAACACTTTTCACCACAAAACTGCACTTTTCACCACTTTATCAGGAATCTGACACGAAGCAAGTGGCGTTTAAGAATAATTTTCAATGAAATCAATGACTTAGAGCGGTTTTAGCAGGTTGCTTGCAGATAAAAGTTGTTCAAAATTAAGCACTTAGCGAAGGCTGTGAAAGTGCTTTCTCAGGGATTTCCAAGATCGGAAAAATTCTCATCACGACGAGTAAAGAGGTCGTCGCTGCGAACGAAAAAATGCCGTCGCTGCGAGCGCAGCACGGCAGTCCATCGGGATGGGGGTGCGTGAAGTCGCGGAGAAGCAAGGGAGAGATACGGCTGAGCCTGCGCTGGGCTGGCCGTGCGGGCAAAGACTGCGCTTGCCGCTGTGCGAATCGTCAAACCCCCCTCACGCAAGCTGTGCGCAAGGGGTGGCTGACGATCCGCTGTCAGTGCTCAGTCACCGAACAATTTTTGCTTGAGTTCACGCCGCTGCTGAGCTTCCAGCGACAGGCTGGCCGTCGGACGTGCGATCAGACGACCGACACCGATGGCTTCACCGGTCTCGTCGCAGTAGCCGTAGTCGCCTGCATCAATGCGGGAAATTGACTGCTCGATTTTTTTGAGCAACTTGCGTTCGCGGTCACGCGTGCGCAATTCCAGGGCGTGCTCTTCTTCGATGGTTGCACGGTCGGCCGGGTCGGGCACAACAACCGTGTCTTCACGCAAATTTTCGGTGGTTTGACCCGCACTCGCATGAATTTCACTTTTCAGAATCGACAGCTTGTGGCGGAAAAAAGCCAATTGCTTGTCATTCATGTACTCGCTGTCAGGCATCGCCTTGACTTCTTCGTCCGTCAACTCACTGGCTTCTTTGGTCTTCCAGTTGTTGGCAAGCTTCGGGTCTTTGCGTGCGGCCACATGTGGTGGCGGCGAGATCACCCGTTCAGTGATCGCGGAGTAGCTGGCTTTAGCAGCATCAGGCGCATGCGTCGGCACCATAGGTGCGGGCGGCGGCGACATGGCAGCGGTGCGGGCAGAACTTCTGCGTCCGGGTTTGAGTGTGGGTGGAGGCGTGATCATGGTCTTTGGAACGGGAGGCGCGGCGGGCAGAGGAGCCGGCGCCGGCTTGCTTGGTGTAGACGCTGCTTTGACTGCACTTGGAAGCACATTTTTAGCAGAAGAGGATGGCGGAGATTTCGAAACTGGCTTGACGACTGGCTTCGCTTTCACCGTGACGGGCTTGGCAGTCGGCTTGGCAACTGGCTTTATAACCGATTTAGTTGCAATATTTTTTACTTTGACTTCTTTGGTAGTCGATTTCTTAGGAGGAGGTGCCTGCTTGACGGCTTTTTTGACCGTCACTTGGGTAACGGGCTTAGCTGTCGGCTTCAATACTGGCTTAGAGACAGGCTTCACATCTTTGGCGATCGCTGCTTTTTGGGGCACTGCTTTCACGGTCGGTTCGTTCTTTTTAGCGATGGCTTTCACGTCTTGTCTCCTTTGGGCACTGGCCTGTGGATGACCCTCTGATCCCAAAACCGGGGTCGGGGTGAATTGACCGGCTTTATTCGAACGCTCTGCACTGACGGCAGCAGTCGGCCGGTCATTTTGACCGGCGAGCGATTTTAGCGGCACAGCCGCAGCGGATGGCGTCAGAAAACCAAATCGTTGTAAAAATGAAACGAGCATGCAGCCCTCCCGTCTTTTATACGCAATAACCACAAGCTTTTGCAGTTTGCGATGAGCCTACCTCAAACCAGGCACTGCTCAAGGCCTTGCAGAAAAATATCTTTCGGCAGGTCGATACCGATGAAAACCATCTTGCTGGTCTTCACTTCACCCTCCGCCCAAGCCGGCCCGAGGTCACTGCCCATCAATTGGTGCACACCTTGAAAGATCACTTTGCGATCGGTGCCTTCCATGTTCAGCACACCCTTGTAGCGCAGCATGCGCGGGCCATAAATATTCACCACAGCACCCAGAAAATCTTCCAGCTTGGCCGGACTGAAGGCGCGGTCTGAACGGAACACAAAGCTTTTGACATCATCGTCGTGATGGTGGTGATGGCCGTGCTCAGCGTGGCCCTCAGCGGCGTCATGGGCATGCGACGGGTGGTCGCAATGCTCGCCAGGTGCATGGTCGTGCCCAGCGTGCGCGTCGGTTTCTTCTTTCAGAAAGTCGGGGTCAATGTCGAGTTTGGCATTCAAGTTGAAGCCGCGCAGGTCAAACACATCGGCAATCGCGACTTCGCCAAAGTGCACCGCGCGCTGGGGTGCGCGTGGGTTCATCTGGGTCAAACGGTGCATCAGGGCTTTGACTTCGCCCTCGTCCACCAAATCGGTCTTGCTGATGAAAATTTGATCGGCAAAGCCGACTTGGCGACGGGCTTCTTGACGGTCGTTCAGCTGTGTGGCAGCGTGCTTGGCGTCCACCAAGGTGAGGATCGAGTCGAGCAGGTATTGCTCGGCGATTTCTTCGTCCATGAAGAAAGTTTGCGCCACCGGGCCGGGATCAGCCAGTCCGGTGGTTTCGATCACCACGCGGTCAAACGTCAGCAGTCCCTTGCGCTTTTTAGCAGCCAGCAGTTGCAGCGTTTCGCGCAGGTCCTCACGGATCGAGCAGCAGATGCAACCGTTGTTCATCTGAATGATGTTCTCTTGGGTGTCGTTCACCAAAATCTCGTTGTCGATGTTTTCTTCGCCAAACTCGTTTTCAATGACCGCGATTTTCTGACCGTGGGCTTCGGTCAACACGCGCTTCAAAAGAGTGGTTTTGCCCGAACCCAGAAAGCCGGTCAGAATGGTGACGGGAATCAAACTCATGGTGTGCCTAACAAGAAAATGCTGAAAAAACGAGTGGGAAGCTCAACAAGATGCGAGCCAAAAATAAGCGGATATTTTAGCGAGCGAGGCGTCGGCTGCAGCAGCGCCACCGGGCCAACCTGCAGATGTCAAGGCCTTCTGGTCAAGGCTTTCGGACCAGCACCAGCCCCTTGAGGTATTCGCCCTCAGGAAAGGTCACCGTCATCGGATGATCCGGGGCACCACCCAGGCGCTCGCTGATGAAAGCATCAACACCCGCGTCGGTGCCCGCAGAGGCGACGATTTTGTGGAACAAATCGGCGCTGATGCCGCCCGAACACGAGTAAGTGAACAGCACACCACCGGGCTCGAGAATCATCAGCGCCAAGCGGTTGATGTCTTTGTAGGCGCGTGCGGCACGCTCAGCATGGGCCACAGTGGGCGCAAACTTGGGCGGGTCCAGCACGATCGCATCAAAGGTGCGGCCTTCCTTGATGTACTGACGCAGCGAGGCATTGACATCGGCGTCACGCATCTCGCAACGTGCTGCGTCAAAGCCGTTCAGCGCCACATTCGCCCAGGCTTTTTCGATGGCCGGGCCGGACGAGTCGATCGAAGTCACGTGCGCGGCACCGCCGGCCAAGGCCGCCACCGTGAAACCGCCGGTGTAGCAATAGCAATTCAGCACCCGCTGAAACTGCCGGCGCTTGGCATACGCGGCAAACTTCTGACGGCTGTCGCGCTGGTCTAAATAAAAGCCGGTTTTGTGGCCTTCAGCGATGTTCAGGCCGAGCTGCCAGTCGTGTTCCTGAATGACGATGTCGGTGCCCGCGGGCTGCCCATCAGCCGGCGCACCACTCAACCAGCCGGTGGCTTCGGGCAAACCTTCCAGCGCGCGCACGCTGGCGTCGGAGCGTTCATACAGCCGCGTCAAGCCGGTTTGGGCCAGCAGGGCATCGACGATGACGCTCTTCCAGCGCTCCACGCCGCAGCTTGAAAACTGGACCACCAAAGTGTCGGCATAACGGTCGACCACCAGCCCCGGCAAGCCATCAGACTCGCCGTGCACCAAGCGCACGCCGTTGCTCTGCACGTCAAACAAAGTCCGGGCCTTGAGCGCCGCAGCAATGCGGGCGCTGAAGAAGGCGGCGTCAATGCGCTGAGCTTCGTCAAAGCTCCACACCCGCGCGCGGATTTTGGAGGTCGGGCTGACCGCCGCCCAGGCCAAAAAACGGCCGTCGTGGCTGTCCACGCGCACTGTTTCGCCGGGATCGCCACTGCCCTTGGCGATGGCGCCGTCGAAAATCCACGGGTGGCGCCGCTGTAGTGAGCGTTCCTTGCCTTCTCGGAGTCGAATTGATTTCATGCAGCTATTGTCGCGGCTGACGCAAGCCAAGATCGGCCAGAGGGCTGGCCTCCTACGGGGACATGTAACGACCTTGCGGCTTGTCCCTGTAGGAGCTGAGCCCTCTCAGCGATCCCCGAACCTGATTCTTTCAATCTATATTTTAGGAATCGGCCAGAGGGCTGGCCTCCTACGCAGAGGGTGGTTTGCGATTTGGTTTTGGGTTGGCCTGGAGCCCGGCTACTGTGGCGCGGGGATGTGCGGCGTCATAAATCTTCGCTAAATGCTGGAAATCAAGCCGTGTATAAACCTGCGTGGTGGTGATGTTGGCGTGTCCGAGCAACTCTTGCACGGCGCGCAAATCGCCACTCGACTGCAGCACGTGGCTGGCGAATGAATGGCGCAGCATGTGCGGATGCACCGGCGTCGCCAGTCCGGCCTGCAGCGAGCGCAGCTTCAACCGAACGCGAATGTGCTGCGGCGTCAAACGGGTGCCGCGGTGGCTGATGAACAACGCGCCCCCTGCCGCCGCCGCGGCCTCAAGATCAGCGCTCAGCCAGTCACTGCGCACCGCCAGCCAAGCCTCAAGCGCCATCAAGGCCTTGGCGCCCACCGGCACGCTGCGCCGCTTGCCGCCCTTGCCTAGCACATGGGCTTCGGCGGCCTGCAGATCAATCCAGCCTTGCGCTTGTGCGCTGGCCTCGGCGTCCAGCCCGACCAACTCACCGATGCGCAGGCCGCAGCCGTAGAGCAATTCGGTCAGGCATTCATCGCGCGCTTGCAAACCTGGATGCGCTTCGGTGTCTGCCGTCTGGAAGTCGGCCAACTGCACCGCTTCATCGACGCTGAGCGCTTTGGGCAGCGGCTTGGCCACTTTGGGCGCGCGCAAGTCTTGCACCGGGTTGACGCTGACCAGCCCTTCACGCCCGAGCCAGCCGTAAAAGCCGCGCCAGCCCGACAAAATCAGCGCAATGCCGCGGCCGCTGCGACCACCACCGTGCATTTGCGCGACCCAGCGCCGCATGTGCACTGGCGTCACCGCCGTCAGCGACACCGCCGCTTGCGCTGCCGAGGCTTGCAGTTTTTCCAAGTCCAGCGTGTACAGCGCCAGCGTGCGTGCGGCCAGCCGTTTTTCAACGCGCGCATGTTCGAGGTAGCGCAGCACCAAAGGATCAGGCGCTGCCTGACGGAGGTGCAGCTTGTCTGGCGAAGGGTTGGTGCGCATGGCTGAATCGGCGTTAAAACGAAATGGCAGCCGCCGCGAAAGAATCAATCCAGCGTGGCGTCCGCCAGGCTGCGCAGACGCGACAAGGCGGCGCTGGCCAGCTCGCCAATCCGCTGCAAAAAGTCAGTCCCCATGCCACTGGTAAAACGCTCAGCGTCCGGCGAGGCCAGCACCAGCAAGCCAAAGGCCTGAGTGGCGTCGCCAGAGCGCAAGGCGATCAGCGCCACTGATTTGGCCGCAGCCGGTTCAGGCAGCCAGTTGGCCGCTTCAAGTCCGGTGTTGAGACCGCAAAAAGGCGTCGCCAGTGAGGCCGCAAAGCTGCGCGCGTCGTCGCTCACACCTTCTGCAAAATCAGCATCTGCAAATGGCGCTGCAACATCCCAGACCTTGATCGCCACTTGAGGAATCGAGAACAACGTCCGCAGTTCGTCGGCAATGGTGTCAGGCAAATCATGGGCCGACGAGGTCATCAGGAGCTTGAGCATCCACGACTGCATCTTGTCGGCGATGGTCCCGTTTTCTTGACCGTGGCGAATCATCTCCACCACGCGTGACTCTAAACCGCGAATTTTGTCGCGCAGCATGCCGGCTTGGCGTTCTTGCAAGCTGACGGCGCGGTTGCCGAGGCCGCTCGACAGCTGCACGGTGGACAGCAATTCGGCGTGACGCTCAAAAAAGTCCGGCGTGTTGGCCAAAAAATTAGCGATGTCGTCTTCGGTGATCGGGTGTTGCATAGAGTGAGGTGTCGGGTTCATGGTGAGTATTGTCCTCAGTTTTGGGGCAGGTCAATCTCGCCGTCAAAGACCTGCGTCGCCGGGCCACTCAAAAAAACCGGTGCGTCGAGCCGCTCGGCCGTGCCCTGCCACTCGACGTGCAGCAGTCCACCGTGCGTGTGAACGTCGACTTGCGCGTCCAGCAGCCCCAGCCGAATACCCGCCACCACGGCGGCACAAGCGCCGGTCCCGCACGCCAGGGTTTCACCCGCGCCGCGCTCGTAGACACGCAAGCGCACTTCGCTGCGCGACAAAATTTGCATGAAGCCCGCATTGACGCGGCGCACAAAGCGCGGATGGTTTTCAACCTGCGGGCCCCAGACCAGCACCGGCGCCGTGTCGACTGAGTCAACGATCTGCACAGCATGCGGATTCCCCATGGAAACGACTGCCGAAAAGACAGTGCTGCGCTGGCCGTCCACCGTCAATTCCAGCGGCCAGGTGGCCCAGCCGTTGACCTCGCGCGGCGTCAAGCCAGCAGCGTCAAAAGGCACTTGAGTCAAGTCGAACACCGGCGCGCCCATGTCGACGCTGACCCGGCCATCGGCTTGCAGCGTGAGCGTCAGCACGCGGTTCATGGTTTGCACGCGCACCGTGTCGCGGTCTGTCAATTGGTGGTCGCGCACGTAGCGCACAAAGCAACGCGCGCCGTTGCCGCAATGCTCCACTTCTTGACCGTCAGCATTGTGAATCGCGTAGGAAAAGTCGATACCGACAGCACCGGCTGGCGCGGGCCGCACGCTCAGTATTTGGTCGGCGCCAACGCCGAAGTGGCGGTCCGCCAGAAAGCGGTATTGCGCCGTGCTCAGGCCGAGCAGCTGCCTAGTCTCGTCGAGCACCACGAAATCATTGCCGGCGCCCTGCATTTTGGTGAATCGAATTCGCATGCCGGCATTATCCGTCGAGCCAAGCAAACCCTTTACCATGCAGGCCTTGACTCACACAACACAGAAAGACCGACATGCTGCGCATTCCCGAATGGACTCCCGCCCTCAAGCCGCAACCCCAAGACCTGGTCGACGCCATCTTGAAGCGCCGCGGCGGCACCATGATCAATCTGGACAAAGCCTTGCTCTGGAGCGAGCCGCTGGCCCGCGCCTGGAACGTCTACCTCGGCGCGGTTCGATCAGGCTTGCCGACCAGCCGCAAGTTGCGCGAACTCGGCATTTGCACGGTGGCGCTGCTGACCGGTGCGGTTTATGAGTACAAACACCACGCGCCCGACTTTTTGACTGCTGGCGGCAGCCAAGCAGAACTTGACGCGCTGAACGAACTGGTGAAGCTTGATGCACGCCTGGCCACGGCGCATCCGGCGCTGGGCACCGTCGAGCAACTGGTGATTCAGTACGCCGCGCAGATGACGCTCGACGTGAAAGTCAGCGACGCGCTGTTTGCCGATTTGCGCAAGCACTTTGACACCACCGAGCTGGTCGAATTGACCAGCGCAATTGCGACCTACAACATGGTCGCGAGGTTCTTGGTGGCCTTGGGTGTGACGCCGGAATAAGGCTGAAAGCAGGCCAACAAAGCCTTGGTTTGACCGCTAAACAAGACGGGTGTTGACGGCGGTTTTGTTGGGGCCGTTTTTGCGTGGGATCGTCAAACTAAAGCTGGTCTTGCTTTGAGACGAAGTGGCGGTCGCGCAGCCGCCATGGGCTTCCAAGATGGCGCGCGTGATGGCCAGCCCCAAGCCCGCGCCGTCCGAGTCTTGATGGCTGCGCGCGGGATGCTCCCGGTAAAAACGATCAAAAAGGCGAGGCAGCGCCTTCGGGTCAATCGCGTCACCCGTGTTCTCAACCTTCAAGGTGGTGGCCTGCTGCGTCTCAACGATTTCAATGCTCACTTCGCCGTGATCATGGCTGTGCCTGATCGCGTTAGACAGTAAATTGCTGACGGCCCGTCGAAACATCAAGCGGTCACCCAGAATGTCGCCGTCGCCGACACAACTGATCTTGACCCCTTTTTCCGCGGCCAAAGCGTCATAAAACTCCACCAAGGCTTGAGCTTCGCTGGCCACCGAGAAAAGTTCTGTTTGGGGTAATTCGACACCGCGCTCTGTCTTCGCCAAAAAAAGCATGTCCGACACCATGCGGGCGAGTCGTTGGAACTCTTCGGCATTCGACGCCAAGATATCGCGGTAGGTGGCCGCGTCGCGTTTGGCGGACAAGGCGACCTGCGTTTGCGTCAGAAGATTGCTGATCGGGGTGCGCAACTCGTGTGCCAGATCAGACGAAAAATCTGACAGCCGCTGAAAGTCTGTTTGCAGGCGATCAAACATCCGATTGAGTTCAATGGCCAGGTCAGCCATTTCCACCGGCACCGCATCCACCTGCATGCGCTGGTCGAGTCGTTGCGCACTGACGGACGTCGCCTTGGCCTTCATGGACCGAAGCGGCGCCAGACCCTGACGCGCCGCCAGCCAGCTGAGCAGACCGCTGACCAAAGTGACGGCCAAGGCATAAAGACCCAGCGTGAGGCTCAAGTCGGCCATGAACTGCGCGTGGTGTGCCGTGTCCATCGCGACGAAGGTGCTGAGCGTCGAGGCCCCGACGAAGGCTGGCGTAGATTGAAAAAACAAGCCATTGAACTCACGCCCCTGATCGGTCCAATGCTGCAGCGTGTCGGGCTTGGCTGCCAGTAGGAACGCCGGCAACTGAAAGCCTTTTGAACTGAACAGCGTTTGTCCGTTGACGTCTTTGACAATGGCGTACAGACCGTGGTGGTGACTCAGTGATTCTTGCAAGCGCGCTTGGGTTTCTTCAACCGAATGGGTGTTGTCAAAAATAGCGTTGATCAGTTGCTGCTTGTCCTGCAGCGTCATCCGATCCAAGTCGGTGAAATGGCGCTCGGAGGCCACCAGCACGACACAAGCCAAGGCCAACACGGTGGTCGCGGTGACCAGCGTGAAGAAAAGGGTCAAGCGGCTGGTCAGAGACAAAGAGCGGCGCATTCAGCGCTCCTCTGGGAGTTCGAGCACGTAGCCCATGCCGCGAACGGTCTGAATCAATTTGATCTCATGCGCCTCGTCGATCTTCAAGCGCAAACGGCGCACCGCCACTTCAATGACATTGGTGTCGCTGTCAAAGTTCATGTCCCACACCTGAGAGGCAATCATGGAGCGGGGCAGCACCTCGCCCTGCCGTCGCATCAGCAGCTCAAGCAGACCGAACTCCTTGGCGGTCAAATCTATGCGGCGTCCCGCCCGCGAGACCCGGCGACGCAGCAGATCCAGTTCCAAGTCAGCCACTTGCAGCGTGGTGACTTCAGCACCGCCTTTGCCACGCCGCAGGATGGTGCGGACACGGGCCAACAACTCAGCAAACGAAAAAGGCTTGACCAGATAGTCATCGGCACCCAACTCCAAGCCTTTGACGCGATCTTCCACTTGGTCGCGCGCCGTCAAAAACAACACCGGCATCTGCAAACCGCGCTGGCGCAGCGTTTGCAACACCTGCCAGCCATCCAAGCCGGGCAACATCACATCCAGAATCAGCAAGTCGTACTCGCCATGCAATGCAAGGTGCAATCCATCCGGGCCATCTCGCGCTAAATCCACCACAAAACCGGCTTCCGTCAAGCCTTGACGCAGGTATTGCCCGGTTTTGAGTTCATCTTCGACGATCAATATTTTCACGTTAACGCTCCGCTGTTTGGCACTGGCCAAAGTGTGACTGCGAACTGGGCCCCTGACGCTGAAATAACAAAAATGTAATCTTCTGCACAGGTTCCAGACAGGGGTCCGTGTTCAAAATAGCGGCTTGTGAAGTATCAGATTTATTTCAAGGAGCTTACGTCATGCCATGCCCAACCTGTCGTCCGTCTTTGAGGACGCTGCTGCCCTTGATCGTTTCGCTTTTGGGCGGTACGGCTGTCGCTCAAACGGCCTCCGAATCGATCACGCCGCTGCCCACTCAGTTGCAATACACCTCGCCGCTGGGGGCGTATCAGGCCTATACCGACGAGCCCGTTCAGTCTTGGCGCGAGGCCAATGACCGGGTCGGCCGCATCGGCGGCTGGCGCACTTACGCCAGAGAAGCGAACACCAACGAAGCGCGCAAAGCTGAACCAGCAGCAGCCCCCCACGCCGGCCAGCATGGGAAAGACAAGCCATGAAAGTGACCATTCCATCGTCTCGCTCCAAGCTGGCCCTTTCTGCCATTGCAATTGTCGCCCTGTCTGGCTGCGCCAGTGCCAGCCTTGAGGAGAACATCAGTCGAGTCAATGACGAAGCCCGCAGTTTCACCGACGGCAACTTGTCTTTGTCGCGCACCAACGACGAGCGGGTCAAGCGGGCCAACGCCGCACAGGCGCTGCTGGGATCGCCCGTGGGGCAACGCGAGGCTGTCCAACTGGCGTTGCTCAATAGCCCGTCATTGCAAACCTTGTTGGCCCAAGGCTGGGCCGCGTCTGCTGAGGCGGCGCAGTCCGGTCGAATCTCGAACCCCATGGTCAGTTTTGAGCGGCTGGTGAATGGCGCTGAACTGGAGCTTGGGCGGTCGTTGTCATTTGGCCTGCTCGATGTGCTGACCTTGCCGGCCCGGCAGGGCATCGCCAGCCTGCGCATGGAGCAGTCGCAATTGCGCCTGACCAGCGAAGTCATCGATCAAGTCACCAAGGTTCGTCAGGCGTGGGTTCGCGCGGTCACGGCTGAACAAACCTTCCAATACGCGCAGCAAGTCTTTGCCAGTGCCGAGGCAAGCTCCGAGCTGGCACGGCGGATGCAGTCGGTCGGGAACTTCAACCGACTCCGTCGAGCGCGTGAACAAGCCTTTTATGCAGATGCAGCGACCCGACTTGCAACGGCCAGCCATCAAGTGACCGCCACCCGCGAAGAATTGGTGCGCTTTTTAGGATTGGATGAAGCCCAGGCGCAAGCGCTCACATTGCCCAAGCGTTTACCAGACCTGCCAAAGCAAGCGCTTGAGCCGCAGGTTATCGGCGCTCAGGCCACGCGGGCTCGGCTCGACATCCGGTTGGCCCACAGTGCGCTGGCAGCGTCCGCCAAGTCACAGGGTCTGACGACGGTGACCAGCTTCACCGATATTGAATTAACCGCCCGCAGCAAGACTCAGTTTGACAACGCTGCGGGCACGCGCACCAGACTGGGCGGCTATGAAGTTGGCGTTCGCCTGCCCATCTTTGACTGGGGCAACATGCAGCGCGATGCCATGAACGCTCGGACGCTGGCCGCTGCCAATTTTCTCGAAGCCACTGTCCGCGCGGCAGGATCCAGTTTGCGTGAGAGCTATTCAGCCTATCGCACAAGCTACGACATCGCGCGGCATTATCGCGACGAGGTCGTGCCGCTGCGCAAGGTCATTGCCGAAGAAAACCAGCTCCGTTACAACGGCATGATCATCGGCGTCTTTGAGTTGCTAGCGGATTCGCGAGATCAGGTGAACGCGGTGACCGCCGCCATTGGCGCAGAACAGCAGTTCTGGTTAGCCGACGCCGCATTGAAGGCCTCCATGATCGGTCGCCCAAGCAACACCAACCTGACACTGACAACCAGCCCGCCTAGTGCTGGTGGTGCCGGCCATTGAATTGAGGAACACAGCATGACGTCAAGAAGAGATTTTTTTAAATTGGCCGGTATGGCCGGAGGTGCCGTGGCCGTCAGTGGCGTGAGCCGTGTGGCCATGGCGGCTTTGCCCGAACCCGTCATCCAAACCAGTGCAGAGACGATGGCCCCACTGGTGCCCAACAGCGGTCGACCCTACAACCCGGTGGTCACGCTCAACGGCTGGACGCTGCCATGGCGTATGAACCAAGGCGTTAAAGAGTTTCATTTGGTCGCCGAGCCCGTGGTTCGCGAAATGGCGCCTGGCTTCAAGGCTCATTTGTGGGGCTACAACGGTCAGAGCCCAGGCCCAACCATTGAGGTGGTCGAAGGCGATCACGTGCGCATCTTTGTGACCAACAAACTACCCGAGCACACCAGCGTCCACTGGCACGGTCAGCGCCTGCCCAACGGCATGGACGGCGTCACAGGGCTGACCCAGCCGGCTATTCCGGTTGGAAAAACATTTGTCTATGAATTTGTAGCGCGCCGTCCGGGCACTTTCATGTATCACCCGCATGCCGATGAAATGACGCAGATGGCGATGGGCATGATGGGCTTTTGGGTCACGCATCCGAAGACCAAGCATCCCCTGATTGATGAGGCTCAAAGAGACTTCTGCTTTCTACTGAACGCCTACGACGTCGACCCGGGCAGCTACACGCCAAAAATCATGACCATGCTCGACTTCAACCTGTGGTCATGGAACAGCCGTATCTTCCCAGGTATCGACTCGCTGAACGTCCGCCTGAACGACAAGGTTCGCATTCGGATCGGCAACCTGACCATGACGAATCACCCGATCCATGTGCACGGCCATGAGTTCACTGTCACCGGTACGGATGGCGGTCCGACGCCGAAAGGCTCGCGCTGGCCGGAGGTGACGACTGACATTGCGGTCGGGCAGATGCGTCAAATCGAGTTGGTTGCCGATGAGGAAGGTGACTGGGCTTTCCACTGCCATAAGAGCCACCACACCATGAACGCGATGGGCCACGACGTGCCGACCCTGATCGGGGTAGACCACACGGGCGTCGGAAAAAAGATCAACCACCTGATCCCCGACTACATGGTGATGGGCGAGCGCGGCATGGCCGACATGGCAGAGATGGAGATGCCCCTTCCTGACAACACCGTCCCCATGATGACCGGTGACGGTCCTTTCGGTTCAGTCCAAATGGGCGGCATGTTCAGTGTTTTGAAGGTTCGCAAGCACCAGAAACCTGGTGACTACAAAGACCCGGGCTGGTTCAAACATCCAGAGGGAACGGTGGCCCATGAGTACACCGGGCCACTGGCGGCGCCCGCACGATTCAAAGCCGAGGGTGGGCAGTCCATGCCCCGTGCCCAAAAGCCCGCCAGTCCCACTGAGGTTCAGATTCGTAAACCGACGTCGCACAGCGGCCATTGACGCCATTTTTAACCCGAGACTGACCCATGAAATCCAAACTTTTCACTTCTAAAAACTGCATCGTGCTGCTTGCACTGACTTTATCCAGCGTTGCCTTTGCGGCAGGCGAACACGCCGCAGACCATGACCACAGTGACAGTCACGCTGAAAGCGCTATTGGTCAACCCGGCGTCGCGGCCAAGGCAAGCCGAACTGTCACTGTCGAGATGAGCGACAGCATGCGCTTCACGCCATCCGCGATACAAGTTAAACAAGGCGAGACGATTCGCTTCGTGGTCAAAAACCGTGGCCAGCTGAAGCACGAGCTGAGTTTGGGGACGCTCAAAGAACTGAAAGAACACTCGGAACTGATGAAGAAGTTTCCGGAGATGGAGCATGACGAACCCAGTCAAGTGAGTTTGGCGCCAGGCAAGCAAGGTGAGGTCGTCTGGCAATTCACCACGGCAGGCGTCGTCAACTTCGCCTGCCTGATGCCGGGTCACTACGAGGCCGGGATGCGGGGCACCATCACGGTGAAGCCAAAATAATGCCAACTCGTCGCCCCATTTTGACCCTGGCAGCGCTGGTCATGGCGCTGTTCGTGGCGCTGGCGCAAGCGACCAAAACGCCCATGACCTTGGGCGTGGTTAAAAAAGTTGATGCAGAAACCGGCAAGGTGACGATCCAGCACGGCGAAATCCAACACTTGGACATGCCCGGCATGACCATGGTTTTCACGGTCAACAACAAAGCCTTGCTGGCCCACCTGAAGCCCGGCGAGAAGGTCAACTTCAGCGTGGTGAGTGAAGCGGGCAAGCTGTTGATCATCGACATTCAGCCTGCCCGCTGAGCCAACGGCAGCGGATCAGTCGGTCGTGATGCCGTTGTCTTTCACGACTTTGGCCCAGACGTCGATCTGCTTGTTGATGAACGCGCTGGCGGCTTCGGGTGTGCTGCCGACGATGTTGATGCCTTGCGCGCTGAGCTTTTTGGCGATCTCCGGATTTTTCAGGGCCTTGGCGACTTCTTCGTTCATGCGCTTGATGATCGCTGGTGGCGTTTTGGCGGGGGCCAAAATAGCCCACCAAGCGGGTGCGTCAAAGCCGGCAAAACCGCTTTCGGCGACCGTTGGTACATTCGGCAATTCAGGTGAGCGTTTGCTGGTGGTGACAGCCAAAGGGCGCATGCGGCCACTGTCAATGTGCGGCTTGACCACGAACACCGAGCCAATCGCCAGCGGCACGTGACCGGCCACGGCATCGGTCATCAGCGGGCCGCCGCCTTTGTAGGGCACGTGCTGCCAATCGATATTGCCGTTCTTGCTGAGCAAGGACATCGCCAAGTGGCCCAAACTGCCGGAACCAATGCTGCCGTAGCTGACGTTTTTCTTGGCCTTGGCAGCGGCGATCACATCCGCAAAGGTTTTGTAGTCCGAGCCGACGTTGGTCGCCAACACCATCGCCGAGGTGCCGATCAAAATCACCGGCGTCAGATCTTTGCGGGTGTCAAAAGGCAGGCCGTGAATCAAGCTGGGGTTGACTGCGTGCGTGTCAAAAACCACCGCAAAGGTGTAGCCGTCAGCCGGTGCTGCGGCGACGACAGCCGTTCCAATCGAGCCGGATGCGCCGCCACGGTTGTCCACAATGATGGTTTGCCCGAGTTGCTGCGACAGCGGCTGCGACAAAATTCGCGCCACTTGGTCGACCGAGCCGCCTGGCGGAAACACGGCGATCATCTTGATCGGTTGTTTGTTGGGCCAAGCGCCGGGGGCTGTGGCCGTTTGGGCCAAGACGTTGACGCTGCCAAAGCACAGCAAAGCGGTCAAGATCGGGGTGGCTTTGAGCAGCCATTTTTTCGGTGCGGTCGTCATGGATCAATCCTGTGGGCTTGGCCCGTAAGTATGCCAAAACCCGCCCCTTCGCACCATTGAGGGAATTACTTAGCAGCCCGTCGTTTCAGGGCAGAATGAGCGCCATGGTCAGAGCTTCCCAACTCCTTTACCCGCAGCGCGAGGCTGCGGCCCTGCGTCCTGCGGCCACCGTGCTGTTGCTGCGCGACACGCCTGCCGGCTTTGAAGTGCTGATGACGCGACGTTCAGCCACGGCCAGCTTTGCACCCGGTGCTTATGTTTTTCCGGGCGGCGGCATCGACACCGCAGACGCGCTGGCGCATGGCCAGTCGACGCGGCGCCACACGCAAAGCGATCTGCAACTGACGCAAGCTATCGCCGCCATCCGTGAAAGCTTCGAAGAACTCGGCGTCCTGCTGGCGCGCCATGCTGATGGCCGTCACCCCGACACCGCCGACATCGCCACCCTCGATCGCAACGCGCCGTTTGCCGAGCAGTGTGCGGCGCGTCATTTGCAACTGGCCGGCAGCGAGGTGTTTGTGTTGGCGCACTGGATCACCGACCGGGATTTGCCGCGACGCTTTGACGTGCCCTTTTTGGTCGCGCGCATGCCGCACGGCCAAACCCCTTTGGCCGATGAAGCCGAACAGTTTGAACCCAGCTGGGTGCGCCCAGCTGACGCGCTGGCGCGGCATGCAGAGGGTGCATTTTTCATGATCTACCCGACCCTGCGCACGCTGGAACGACTGCAACATTTTGCCGATGTGGAGGCGGTTTTAGCCGCTTGCGCCGCCACGGACGAGCCGCTCTGGACCTCGTGCCCTCGCGCCGGATGGTTGGCCGGCAAAGAAGCGCGTTTCATGGAGCACGAATCGGCGTTTGGCGAACTGGCGCTGACCAGCCCCGACGGCAAAATCGTCCACAAACTCGACTGGCAAACCACGCAGCCAGTGCCACTGTTGAAAAACCTGCTGCGCCTGACCGCGCCGAATCCTGGCGTGATGACTGGCCCTGGCACCAACAGTTACTTGGTTGGCGACGCCGACACGGGTTACATCGCGATTGATCCCGGCCCGGCTGATGCAGACCACTTGGCGCGTTTACACGCTACTGCCGGCGGCGACATCCGCATGATTGTCTGCACCCACTCGCACCCCGACCATTCACCCGGCGCGCTGCCTCTGCAAGCGCTGTGCGAAGCCAAGCCGCCGATCCTCGGCTTGGCTTCCCTGCCCACCGCACGTGCCGACAGCGCTTTCACACCTGATCGAGCACTGGCAAACCATGAACTGCTGACACTGGTGTCGACGGGGCCAGCGGGTGACACGACGCACACCCTGAAGGTGTTGCACACGCCCGGCCACGCCGCCAACCACCTGTGCCTGGTGCTGCTGGAAGACGGCCTGTTGTTCAGCGGCGACCACATCCTGAATGGCAGCACCACCATCGTGAATCCGCCCGACGGCAACATGAACGCCTACCTTGATTCGCTCGACCTGCTCAGCGCCGCTTGCGATGCGCACGACATCGAATTCATCTTGCCGGCCCACGGCTATGTGTTGGGCCAAGCCAAAGACGCCATCGCCCAACTCAAAGCGCACCGACTCAAGCGCGAAGCCAAAGTCCTCGCCGTGATGCAGGCCAACCCGAGTGGCACGCTCGACGATTGGGTGACGCTGGCCTACGACGACGTGCATGAACGCGTCTGGCCGATCGCCAAACGCTCGCTGCTGGCGCATGTGGAGCGCATTCAGTCGCTGGCGTTGGCCAGCGACTGATGGTCTTCACACAACACAAACCGCATCCGGATGCGCGTCGCCGTGCCCTGCACGCGATTGCATTGTTCGAAGCCTTCAAGGGCTTGGCGGCGCTGGCCGCCAGCATCGGTCTGTTGGAGTTGCTGCAGCATGACGTGCACCATTTGGCGATGGCCTTGCTGTGGCGCTTTCACCTCGATCCGCAAACGCATTACCCGGAGCTGCTGCTGCATTACGCCGACCTGCTGGTGGGTCTTAACCTGCGCACGATGGCGCCCTTGGCGGCGGCCTACATCACCTTGCGCCTGCTCGAAGCGTATGGCTTGTGGAAAGAAAAATTATGGGGGGAGTGGCTGGCCGCGTTGTCGGGCGCGCTCTACATTCCACTGGAAATCGCGCACCTGATACACAGCACCACACTGATTAACGCCGGCGTGCTGCTGGCCAATATATTGATGGTGGGTTTCCTGGGCTTTCAGCTCTGGCGCCGGCTGCGACCGAAGCCGAACGCAGAAGCTGAAAGTCCGTCGAATTAGTGTGAAGCTCGCCGATAAGCCGGATTTTGTGCGCCGCGCCCACTTGCCGAAACAAGCTGACGCGGTGTAACCGTCATTAATCTGGGCCGGGAGTCACCCCACCG
>Ga0208916_10000539_pt1 | contig 17669 bp, 24 predicted proteins | sample DEB19_08_DNA_5_FD_184523 | JGI IMG/M metagenome (GOLD analysis project Ga0208916, IMG submission 184523) | Aqueous microbial communities from the Delaware River and Bay under freshwater to marine salinity gradient to study organic matter... | ecosystem: Environmental > Aquatic > Marine >... | reverse complement strand
ACATGATACTATGCTACTGCATTACGCACTAGATGAGAATGATAGTCACGGTTTGAAACCTTTGGCCCTAAAGTACACCGACTATGGTGACTATGATACTGAGCTAGATGATTTCAAGAAAAGCTACTGTGCAGAGCACGGTATGTTGCAAGATGAATTTACATACGATTTAATTCCTTTTGATGTTATTAGTAAGTATGCTAGTATTGATACTGCCGTAACTTATGACTTGTTCATGAAGTTCTGGCCCTTAGTTCAAAAGAATACAAAGTTACGCTTTGTGTATGAAAAGCTACTAATTGAGGGTACGCTATTCCTAATGACTATGGAAGAAGTAGGTATTCCAATTCATCGTAAGCGCATGGAAGCAGCTGACTTATACCTAAATGAGCGTATTCAGTCTGCTAAAGAAATTGTATATCAGTTTGATGAAGTAAAAAAGTTTGAGCAAGACAATGGTAAGATATTTAATCCTAATAGCGTTATGCAGTTGCGTGTGGTACTGTTTGATTACCTAGGCTTACAGCATAATGGTAAGAAGACTGCAACTGGTGCGATTTCCACGGATGCAGAAGTACTAAAAGAAATGGCTGAGCAGCATCCCTTACCTGCCGCTATTCTTAATGTACGACAGCTAACAAAAATCCAGAACACCTATATTCAGAAAATTTTACCGGAACTTGACAAAGATGAACGTATTCGTACCAACTTTAATCTTATTTTTACCACTAGTGGGCGCTTGTCTAGTTCAGGTAAGTTTAATGCTCAACAGATTCCGCGTGACGATCCGATCATCAAAGGATGTATTAGTGCTCCAGCTGGCTATAAAATAGTTTCACAGGATTTGACCACGGCTGAGATGTATTATGCAGCCATTCTTTCAGGTGATGCTAATCTTCAGAAAGTATTCTCTGGTGGTGGAGACTTCCACTCAACTATTGCACATATGGTCTTTTCACTTCCATGTGCTGTAGAGGATGTTAAAAAACTATATCCTTCTATGCGACAGTCTGCCAAGGCTATTTCATTCGGTATTCTTTATGGTTCTGGAGCTAAAAAAGTATCTGAAACTGTTACAAAAGCTACTGGTGAATATTATGGCTTAGAGCAGGCTCAGGACGATATTAAGGCTTACTTTACAAAGTTTAATAAGCTAAAAGCATGGCTTACTTCGCGTAAAGAATTTATTCAGGCTAATGGCTATACTTATAGCTTCTTTGGTCGTAAGCGTCGTTTGCCTAACGTATTCTCTAGCGATAAAGGTATTGCCTCCCACGAAGTACGTTCTGGTATTAATGCCGAAGTACAGTCTCTGGCTTCTGACATGAACTTGTTTGGTGCAATGTCTACTGCTAAAGAAGTAACCGCTAAAAAGCTTGATGCTAATATCTTTATGTTAGTACATGACTCTGTTGTTGCTATTGTTAAAGATGAGCACGTAGATGAGTATTGCGAAATCTTAAAACGTAACACTCAACTAGATTTAGGCTGCTCTATTAAGGGCCATCCAATTGGAGTAGACCAGGACATAGGCCAAGACTATGCTTTTGGAGTATTTGAGGAATTTTATGAACTTAGGGACGATCGTCTGGCCCGTATTCAGGCTAAGTGAAAAAGATCCTCAGCATAATGAAGGCGTATGCTTTTATGCTACAGAGTATAGTGATTTAGATACTAATGAGTTATCCGCTAACATACGCATAGTAGACGATAAGACTATTGATAAACCGACCCTAAGCCGTAGAAGGCTGCACATGGCGGCTAATAATGTTTTACTGTACCCTATTAGGCAAGCTATATACTTCCTAGGAGATTTACTTAAAGTAGCAAAAGCTACCACATGGTTTATCGACTCGGAAGGTTTGCTTTTTCAGTATAAAAAATCTACTCGCGCCAAACTCATAGTAAAGAAGATCAAACAAGTATTACCTACTGATGGCTTAGGTGCTGTAATTGAACTAGAAGGCATTGCTCATAGGTTTAAAACAGTATTTAAACCAGATGCGGATGCTCAGTATGCTGCAGTCCTGCAAAGTGGACTAACCTATATATTCTACGGTTTATATAAAGATAAACCCGCAGAAAGTTGGAGAATGATATGAATTTAATTAGTAAATGTCAAATATGCGATACTTCAAAAGAGTACTCGCTAGAGTTTGATGCCATATATTGTTCACAATGTAATATATGGTTAGAAAACCGCTGCAATGATAAAGAGTGTGAATACTGCAACCTACGACCAGAGACCCCAGATGGCAAAAGCGATTATAAGTAACAGAATATACATGGATAACCCTGGTATACCTGAAACTAAAGCCATTATTAAGGCTCTAACATATAAAATTCAAAAGGATACTGGGTCAAAGAAATTTGCCGTAGTTGAAACAATCAAGAACTATAAGGCACTGCCTAAAGGTATTTTATCCATACCACAAGGGCGACAAGACTTAATACCAGAAAATTATGAAATCGTTGACCGACGAACTCTTGTACCAGTACCTTTTCCTGACCCTAAATTTCCACTAAGACCAGAACAGCAGGTTGTATATGATGAAGTGGCAGACACAGTTTTTATCAATGCTCTTGTTGGCTGGGGTAAGACCTTCACAGCTTTACATTTGGCTCACAAGTTCGGGCAAAAGACCCTGGTTATTACCCACACAACCGCACTACGTGACCAGTGGGCAGAAGAAGTTGAGCTCTTATTCGGGCAAAAGCCTGGACTTATTGGTGGTGGACGAGTTGACCACGAAGACCACTTTATCACCATTGCTAACGTCCAAACCCTCATCAAACACACTACTACACTTGCTAAGGAGTTTGGGTGTGTTATCCTTGATGAAGCCCATCACTGTCCTGCCACTACATTTGCTACCATTATCGACAGCTTTAGTGCCCGCTACCGTGTGGCGCTTAGCGGAACGATGGTACGGAAAGACCAAAAACATATAGTTTTCCAAGATTACTTTGGTCAACACATTGTTAAACCTCCGCAGTCTAACACAATGACTCCGCAAGTTAAACTAGTAAAACCTGGTATTATATTAAAGCCGGGAGCTACTTGGGTAGAAAAAATTAATGAACTAACACAAGATGATGATTATAGACGTTTTGTAGCAGCTTTAGCATTAACTCAAATGAGCAGAGGACACTCTGTATTAATTATAGCGGATCGTGTAGAATTCTTAGAAAAGGTATCAGAATATGTTGGTGACGAAAGTGTGTTGGTTGTTGGCGGTTCCGAACTCGAAGATAGACAGCTTGCAAAAGCCCAGCTTCTCAGCGGAGAGAAAAAGTGCGTATGTGGTTCCCGCCAAATCTTCGCAGAAGGCATTTCTGTTAACATCCTTTCCTGCGTAATTTTAGCAGTACCAATGAGTAATGACTCATTACTAGAGCAAATTGTTGGTCGTATAATGCGACTACATGAAGATAAACTTACTCCTTTAGTAATAGATATACAATTTTCTGGTTTTGCCGATAAGAAACAAAACAATGATCGGCTTGGGCTTTATATGCGTAAAGGCTGGGAAATAATATCGGTATAAGAAAAATTGACTTGTCAAGGCTTAACCAAAGTGGTATAATATTACTTGAAATGATAGATAAATGACGTTATTTTTCAACATTTTATTATTAGAACAGGAAACATTATGTGACCCGATCTATATGATGCAGGCTCTTAAATTTCATTGGCAAAAACGAACAATCGCAAAAAGCAAACATAGCGTTTATAAGCCAATTCAGAAATCATTAGCAGGCAGTAGTTTTTTGTTAAACCCCGAAAGTTTCTTCAAAGATAAAACTACAGACATTAGCTATCTAGTACAGTACCTAAGATTATCTGCCCGACGAGATTATTCATTATATAAAACACATCAGATTAAATACTTAGACTTAACCTATTTCAGCGACTTAAACTTAACAGCCTTGGGGTCAAATCCATTGCTGGAAATTACAAACAAACAAATTAAATTCAAATACGAGGAATTAACAAATGGCAATTAGCTTCAAGAACACCAAGGGCAAAGCACAATCTAATAAAGTGGACGCTTTTGAGTATAAAGATGGCGAAAACACAGTACGTTTAGTTGGCGGAGTTCTGCCACGTTATGTTTACTGGATTAAAGGTTCAAATAATAAAGATATTCCAGTTGAGTGCTTGGCATTCAGCCGTGAAAAAGAAAAATTCGATAATATGGAAGTAGATCATGTTAATGAGTACTTCCCAGATTCAAAATGCAGCTGGAGCTACTCTGTTAACTGTATCGACCCTAAAGACGGTAAAGTTAAGGCGTTGAATCTAAAGAAAAAGCTGTTCGAGCAAATCATGACAGCAGCAGAAGACCTCGGCGATCCTACTGATTACGATACAGGTTGGGATGTTGTGTTCAAGCGCGTTAAGACAGGCCCACTAGCCTTTAACGTAGAATATCAGCTTCAGGTTTTGCGTTGCAAAGCACGTAAGTTGACTGATACTGAGCGTGCCGCTGCTGATGCTGAAAAATCTATTGACGAAAAATATGTTCGTCCATCTGCTGATGAAGTCAAGGCTTTGTTAGAGAAGATTACTTCTGGTGGAGACAGCGATGAAACGCAGTCCGAAGCAGAAAAAGAAGCAGTTAAAGATCTTTAATTAACATAATAGCCTGGTAAACCTAAAAGCTTACCAGGCTTTTTTGCCTCGAAAACCATGAAAATACTATTCACAGCGGACATGCACATTAAGTTAGGTCAGAAAAATGTACCTATCGAGTGGGCTAAAAACCGATTTAATATGCTTTGGAGTCAGCTTCAAGAGCAACAAAAACAATGTGACTTATTTGTAGTAGGTGGTGATATATTTGATAAACTTCCTAATATGGAAGAATTAGAAGCGTACTTTGACTTCGTATCTAGTTGTAAAGTAAGTACTATTATTTATCCAGGTAATCACGAAGCGGTCAAAAAAGACACAACTTTTTTAACAAATTTGAAAGTTGTGACCGTTCGCCTTAATCCTTTAGTCAGAATCATTGACGACTTTTATACACATAAAGGCGTTGATTTCGTTCCCTATAATAAACTAAAAGAACTTGAAAAAACGATTTATTCGTTTGATGAAAATATTCTATGTACTCACGTAAGGGGAGAAATTCCTCCTCATGTAAAGCCAGAAGTTGACTTGGATATTTTTAATCGTTGGAAGACTGTGCTAGCTGGAGACCTTCATAGTTATGAAAACTCACAGCGAAACATCTTATATCCTGGTAGCCCAATTACTACTAGCTTTCATCGCCATACTGTAGATACTGGAACTATTCTTTTTGATACCGATACTCATACACATGAGTGGTTAAAACTAGAATTACCACAGCTGATTCGTAAAACTGTTGGCGTATATGATGAAAAACCTGCTACTAGCTATCACCATACTATCTATGATATTGAAGGTGATATGGCTGAATTAGCAGAATTAGAAAACTCGGACTTAATTGATAAAAAAGTAATTAAACGAGCTACAGAAGCTGCACTTATTCTTGACCCTGAAATGACGCTATCAGAAGAAGTTTCTGAGTACCTAAATTTCATTCTAGAATTACCTGTTGATACCGTAGAACGTGTACTAAAGGAAATGCAAAATTATGCAGACAAACTCGAATAAAGCAATCATATGGTCGCAGGCTAATTGTACAGCCTGTACACAAGCTAAAGCATTACTAGAATCTCGTGGTATACCTTATGAGATTAAAATGTTAGGTGAAAATGCCACTAAACAAGAACTATTAGCTGCCGTACCTGGAGCTAGGTCAGTGCCTCAAATTTTCTTTAATGAGGTTTATGTGGGTGGACTACCTGAATTGAGAAACGCCTTAAGATGATTACATTAAAAACATTGCGATGGTCAAATGCCTTTAGCTATGGTAAGGACAATGTTGTAAGTTTTATTGATAGCCCTCTTACTCAATTAGTTGGTAAGAATGGTCACGGTAAATCTAGTGTAGCTTTAATACTTGAAGAAGTATTATTTAATAAGAATAGTAAAGGTATTAAAAAAGCAGATATTCTTAATCGTTATATCAAAGATAAAAGCTATACCATTGAACTAGACTTTGACAAAGACGGAACAGAGTACGAAATTAAGACTACTCGCGGCACTGCCCAAGGTGTAAAGTTATACAAAGACACCGCCGATATTTCTGCACATACAGCTACAGCAACATATAAGATGATCGAAGATATTTTAGGCTTCGATCATAAAACGTTTGCGCAGATTGTATACCAATCAAGTGCATCCAGCTTAGAATTTCTTACTGCGCCAGACACGGCTCGGAAGAAGTTCCTAATTGAGTTACTGAACCTAGGCAAGTACACTAAGGCTCAGGATACTTTTAAAGATATAGCACAAGAATTAACTAGAGAAATTGCTGTAGTACAATCACAGATCAATACTGTTAATACTTGGTTAGATAAATACGAAAGTACTGATCTAACACGGAAAGAATTAACTAATGTACCTGAGATGCCTGATTCATTTATTAGTGCACAAGCTACACTTAGTACTAAGATAGTAAACTTAGAGCAAACTAATAAGAAGATTACTAAAAATAATACTTATAAACAAATTCAGAGTGGGTTAAAACTATTTCCTATTCCAGAAGCTCCAGAAACTATTAATAAAGAACTAAAGCTCAATGCTAGTGCTGCTTCCACTGAGCAGATTGAAATTAACAAAAGCATTAGAGACTCACAAGCTTTTGTTAAGAAAATGCATGGGTTATCAAGTATTTGCCCTACTTGCTTACAGACTATTGATGAAAGTAAGATTACGGCGCTACTACTAGAGCAAGAAGAATTACAAGATAACGCAAAACTCAAGCATCTTAGTCTTGATAAGATTATCAAAGAATTCCAAGATAAAGAAGCTGAAATTAAACTAGAAGCAGCTACTTTTGACAAAGCTACAAAATCTAAAGAAGAGTGGGAAAAGTATCACTCCTTAATTGATGAAACTTTAGCGGAAACCCTATTAGATCATAATGATCTACAACGTCAGTTTGACGATATTCAGCATAATATTACTGAGCTAAAAGCTTCCATTACTAAAGCTGAAAAGCATAATCGAGAAGTAGAATCTCATAATACTAAGGTAGACATAGTATCTAGCCAATTAGTAGAAATGAACGAAGACCTAGAAAAGTACTCCGGTACTTTACATGAGTTATCTGAAAAGATGGGTTTAATTAATATTTTAACTAAAACCTTCTCTACTACAGGTTTAGTTGCCTATAAGATTGAATGCTTAGTAAAAGACCTAGAAGAACTTACTAATGAGTACCTAGTAGACTTATCTGACGGCAGATTTCAGATAGCTTTCCGTATTAGTTCTAGTGATAAACTCAATGTAGTTATCACTGATAATAGCAAAGATATTGATATTCTTGCATTAAGTGGTGGCGAACGTGCACGCGTTAACGTAGCTACACTCCTAGCCATTCGTAAGTTAATGCAATCATTATCTAGTTCCCGAATCAACCTACTAATCCTTGATGAAACCGTAGAAACGTTAGACGTAGACGGTAAGGAAAGATTAGTGGAAGTTCTTCTAAAAGAAGAATATTTAAATACGTTCCTAGTATCGCATGGGTTTACTCACCCACTACTAGAAAAAATCCACGTTGTTAAGAAAAACAACATATCTAAAATTGAGGTATAATATGAAGTGTTATGTTATTAGAGAAACTACTGGCTATCCTACGGTTATTCGTGAAGGCCAAGTAATTCAATTAGGTCTTGGTGACCAATTTACAGAAGATGAATTAGTTAGCTTAACTTGCGAAGTTAATGTTACTTATATGTGTACAGATGATAATGCTATCACAGTACAAGAGCCTACAGCAGTACAAGAACCTGTAGCAGTACCAGTTACTAAAGTTACTAAAGCCACTAAAGAAGCTCCTGTAGTAGAGAGCGCTCCTGTAGAAGGCGTAGTACCCAGCACCATGGAAACTGGAAGTGAAACTTCCGAAGCGTAATGGTCGTAGACGCTAGAGCTAAGGGTGCACGTACTGAAACAACAGTACGTGACCTTTTAAAAAAGCATACCAATTTAGGGTGGGAAAGAGTACCTGGCTCTGGTGCACTTGACCCTAAACATCTGCTAAAGGGCGACTTGTACGTGCCTGGGCGAACTAACCTTTGGTGTGTAGAAGTCAAAGGTTATGCAGAAGATCATCTTACCTCACACCTATTGACTAGCAAAACTCCGCAATTAATAGAATTTTGGGAACAGTCAGTACGTCAAGGTAAGCAAGTAGGTAAAAAGCCGCTTTTAATATTTAAATTTGATCGTAGCAAAGTATTTGTAGCTTTTGATGAAATGCCGAATAGTCAAAGTTATCGCTGTATTTACTATAATCATGAGACGCATGAATTTTATGTAGCCTTACTAGAAGACTGGTTAAAGTATGAGCAACCACAATTTGTTACTTGAACTCGGTAGTTGAAAAGTGTATAATATACACTTAATCACGAAAATAAAATAATGAAATCCTTTCAAGAAATTACTAAAGCAAATAATACTCTGCTTATCGTAGACTCACTAAACCTAGCTTTTCGCTATAAACATAGTGGTGCCACTGATTTTGCCGAAGACTACTTGCGTACAGTAAATAGTCTAAAGAAAAGCTACAAAGCCTCACATGTTATTATGGCGTGTGACCAAGGTTCCAGTAGCTTTCGTAAGGCTATTTATCCTGAGTACAAGCAGAATCGTAAAGATAAACAAGCAACACAAACAGACGCAGAAGCAGCAGCATTCGAGTTATTCTTTGAAGATTTTTTAGCTACGCTAGAGCATATCAAAACAAACACGGAATATCCTGTAGTCAAGTTTCAAGGCGTAGAAGCTGATGATATTGCAGCCTATATTGTCAGCAAGAAAAAATTACTTAACTTTGATGAAATTTGGTTAGTATCCAGTGATAAAGACTGGGATTTACTAGTAGAGCCAGGAGTATCACGGTTTAGTTATGTTACTCGTAAAGAAGTAACTAACGAGAATTGGTCTGACCACTATGATTGGACACAAGATGAGTATATCTCTATTAAGTGTCTAATGGGCGATGCGGGAGATAATGTTTTCGGTGTTCCTAGTATCGGCCCTAAACGTGCTCATGGTCTGGTAGAGGAATACGGCTCAACATGGGATATTATTGCCAGCATCCCAGTAAACGGCAAATACAAATACATTCAAGAGCTGAATAAATGTAAAGATCAGCTTATGTTAAATTATCAACTAATGGACTTGGTTACTCATTGTGAGGAAGCAGTTGGTGTTGATAATTGTAAAACAATTGACACAATACTAGAAGAATATACAAAATGAATAATATTAGCGGAACCTACTTAACTGTGGGTAGTAATGGCATTATAGGTTACACGGAACCTACAGTACAATGCCTAGTAAGTCCGGGAGCTAAACTTCCAAAGCGCGCACACCCCAGCGATGCTGGCGCTGATCTTTTTGCGTGGTTTGAGGATGACAGCATTCTTGGCTGTGATCTTTATCCAGGTGAACAAAAACTTGTTGATACGGGTATAGCAGTTAAAATTCCACGAGGCTTTGCAGGCTTTATTTATAATCGCAGCTCGCAAGGCAAAAAAGGCATTACAATCCCACATTCGGTTGGAATCATTGACAGTGATTATCGTGGAAATTTAAAAGTTTTGCTAAAAAATATTTCAGAAGACCCTTACAAAATTGAGCGCGGAGATCGTATTGCACAATTAGTAATTCAACCTATTCAACTAGTTGGGTTTGCGGATACATGGAATGACACAGCGCGCGGAACCGGTGGTTTCGGTAGCACAGGACAATAAAAGGAACACATGACAGTTAGCACACGAGCACAAGTAATTACACGTCGTACATATAATCGCCCTACTTCAGACGACGGAAAACAATTTGAAACATGGCAAGAAACAGTAGCCCGAGTTATTGACCACCAAGAATGGCTATGGCAACGCGCAGTAGGCCGCGACCTCAACGATGTTGAGTATGCAGAGCTTTATGACCTAGAACAGCTAATGATTGACCGCAAAGTATCCATGAGTGGTCGTACTCTATGGCTTGGCGGAACTAATGTAGCTAAAACACGTGAAGCATCACAGTTTAACTGTAGCTTTACACACGTTGAAACAATCTATGACGTAGTTGACGTATTATGGTTGCTGCTACAAGGCTGTGGAGTTGGATTTAAGCCAATTGTAGGAACACTAAACGGTTTTTCAAAGCCTATTAAAAATATCAAAGTAGTACGTAGTACACGTACTGAAAAAGGCGGAAATGAAGCTAACGTTGAGTTATGGGATGCTGAAACAAAAACTTGGACAATTCAAGTCGGTGACTCAGCAGAAGCTTGGGCAAAGAGTGTGGGTAAACTTATTGCTGGTAAGTATCCTGCTGAAACTCTTATTTTGGATTATAGTCAGTTACGTCCTGCTGGTGAAAGGCTAAAAGGGTATGGATGGATTTCTTCAGGTGATAGCGCGATTTCTATTGCTTATCTTGCTATTGCCGCTATTCTTAATGGCCGCGCTGATAGTCTACTCACTCGCATGGATATTCTTGACATTGTCAACCATTTGGGTACTATTTTATCTAGTCGTCGTAGTGCTGAAATAGCGTTATTTGACTATGGTCAGCCAGAGTGGGAAGAATTTGCAGTTGCTAAGAAAGATTGGTGGTTGCATAATAACGGTCATCGTACACAGTCTAATAACTCTTTAGTATTTAAAGAGAAGCCGCTAAAAGCCGATCTTGAGCGTATTTTCGCTATGATGGTTGAAGCTGGTGGATCAGAACCAGGATTTATTAATGAAGTCGAAGCCCTCCGACGTGCTCCGTGGTTTAAGGGAGCCAATCCATGCGTTGAAATCCTACTCGGTAACAAGAGTTTTTGTAACCTTACCGAAACTGACGTTGCCAAGTTCAAAGGCGACACTGCCGGTTTGCACAACGCTATTAGATTGGCAGCCCGTGCTAACTACCGACAAACATGTGTTAGCCTTCAGGACGGCATACTTCAAGAATCTTGGCATTACAATAACTATTTCCTACGATTATGCGGAGTTGGTTTAACAGGTATTGCATTACGCCCTGATATGGGTAGTTATGATTATGAATACTTAAAGCGTACTGCTACTAGTGCTGCCGTTGGTATGAGTCAAGAACTTGGACTGCCTGCTCCTAAAAATATTACTACAATTAAGCCATCCGGCACATTGTCAAAGATTATGGATACTACCGAGGGCGTTCACAAACCCCTAGGCAAATATATCTTTAATAACGTACAATTTTCTAAATATGACCCTGTAGTGGAGAAGTTACGAGATGCAAACTATCGCGTTATTAATCATCCTGTGGATGATAGTGGTGTGTTGGTAACTTTCCCTGTTATGTGGGATGGAGTTCTATTTGATAAAGTAGACGGAAAAGAAGTTAACCTTGAATCAGCAGTAACTCAGTTAGAGCGTTACAAGTTGCTACAAACTTCTTGGAATCAGCAAAATACTAGCGTAACAATTAGTTATGATCCTACTGAAATTCCTGGCATTATTGATTGGTTGTTGTTAAACTGGGATTGTTATGTAGGTGTAAGTTTCATCTATCGTACAGACCCTACTAAAACAGCTAAAGACTTGGGTTATTTATACCTTCCACAAGAAGTTGTAACAGAACAAGCCTATAACGAATATGCTAAATCATTAACCACCGTTGACCTCAACAATACTAACTCATTCGATGAGATTTTAGATGCTGAGTGCGCTACAGGTGCTTGCCCAATTAAATAATATGATCCTAAACAGCACAGTACTAACCCTAACAGTAACGATCGAAGAAGCAAACTATATCTTAGCAGGACTACAAGAACTACCCGGTAAGATTTGCAACCCTCTTTCACTAAAACTGCAAAAACAAGCTCAAGAACAACTTCCACAAGAAGACTTAGAGTCTAATGTAAAAGCTAATTAATTTTAGCAGCAAAAAAGCCCCCATAGTTATGCTATGGGGGCTTTTTTCATTTGCGGAACATAATTTTAAACCACTTAGTAAACCTCCAACTCGTGCAAAAATGCTAGTTAGCATAAATGCTCCTGGAACCCTAAAAGCTCTCATTGACCCTAAACAGCAAAAGTAGTATAATTATACAAGTCGAAAAAACTTCGACTGCGCGGGTGATACGCACTATCATAATTATCCAAAAAGGAAAACTATGGCGGATACAATTGATGGCGTTCCAGTAGATACAACAGTAGTTGCACCAGAAGTGGCAAAAGCAGCAACTGATGATTTAATGAGTGCGCTAAATCAGCAAGCTGACCAAGCTCGTAGATATTACGAGAAGTTAGCGAAACAAATTAAACAAGTCGCGACTAATGCGACAACATCTTTAGGAGATACAACAATGGCAGATATTACAACTCCAACAATCCCAATGATTATGGGCGGCGGCGGCGGTGATGGTTTATTCGGTGGAGGCGCTGGCGGTGGTGGCTTAATCGGCGGACTTATTTTAGGTTCATTACTACGTCAAGGTAATGGCGGTTTATTTGGCGGCGGAGACGGTGCAGCAGGTGCTGGTGCAATGTTACGTAGCCCTCCAGAACAAGCAGCAGCTAATATGGCAATTATGCAATCAATTGGTGCAGTAGACAAATCTGTAGCAGTTAATGCAGCCACATTTGAAGCATCACAAGCAACACAAAGTTTAGGTCTTACTAACCAATTCAATAATATTACAGCTAGTTTAGCTAGTCGTGTTGATGGTGTTAAAGATTCTGTAACTGCTAATGCAATGGTATTAGCACAGCAATTAAATGCTGTTAATACAAATATGCTAACTGGTTTCAATGAAACTCAGAAAGCTATTGTTGCAGATGGTACAACAACACGTGCACTAATTACTTCACAATATGAGTTAAATCTACAACGTGAACTAGCAACAGCACAAAACGAAATCATTGAACTACGCAATGAAAATCGTTTAACAAATGCAACAAATGGTATTACTCTTACAAATACCAATAACATCAACCAGATGCAACAACAATCTCAACAACAACAACAATACGGTCAGTTAGCTAATATGATTTGGGGCCTAGGTCAATCAATTCGTAATGATAACTCAGCAATCAACGTAGGAAGTGGTACACAAACTTCTACACCTACTAACACAAACACTAACATTCGTTAATATTTGTTAAGCCCCTACAGCCACAAGTTGTGGGGGCTTTTTATTAGGAGAAACAAATGACAGACTTAGAAAATTTACAAGAACTTTCTAGAAAAGCTTTTGCTACTACTTATGGGTTTATGTTAATGAGTGCCGATTATCACTGGAATGTAGAAGGTCCTGATTTTTTACAACACCATGAGTTATTTGGTAGAGTATATAAAGAAGTACACAGACACATTGACGTATTCGCAGAACAATTACGCGGAATCCAAACGTGGGCACCAGCAACTTTTGCACAGTTACAAAACACATCAAGTATAGTAGGAGAATGGACTGGAACAAAGTACACTCCACAAGAAATGCTACATAACCTATACCTAGCTAATGGCAAAATAAACACAGATTTAATAAATGCGTATACTGCAGCTGAAAGAGTGCAAGAGTATGGTATGGCCAATTATTTATCAGAACGCATGGACCACCATCGTAAACATGGTTGGATGCTATATGCCTCAATGAAGGTGGTATAATATGTATCAATCACAAATGCAGTCACAATTTTTACCCTTTCCAGGATTGCCTATATGCCCTCCTTTTATAGTAGATGATTGCGACCTATTTATAAATAGTAATATTATAGGGCCTGCAGGGCCACCTGGACCCCCTGGACCCCCTGGACCTATTGGGCCCGAAGGGCCTCCTGGTACGCCTGGACTAGTGCCAGTTACCCTAGTAACCACAACACCTTTTGCTCCTGATTTAACTAATTATTATTTAGCAGTTAATGTAGCCGTACCTTCAAGTATAGCCTTACCCGCAGCCCCCGCTGGAACTGTATTTATAATCAAAGATATTTCTGGTAATGCTAGTACTAATTCAATTATAGTAACAGCAACAACAAATATTGATGGAGCAGTTAGTGCTTTAATTAATACTGATTATGGAAGTATTACATTAATATTTAACGGCACAGAATGGAATATAGTATGAGCTATAAATCACCTTTAGCCACAACAACAAATTTTGGATTAGTACAAGTAGGAACTGGCATTTCAGTTACTGATGGAGTTATATCTGGTAGTACGGGACTATTAAACTATGGTTTTTTTGCCGACGGTACGCAAACAAATCCAGTAGCTAATGCAATTAATATTGTTACCTTTACAGTTACAGGACCAACAAACGGTATCAGTATAACAGGTGGCAATGCCATTACAGTAGTAAACGCGGGAACATACACCAAATTATTTACTACTATTATTAATAAAACATCGGGTGGAACTAGTAGTATAAGTATTTGGCTACGACTAAATGGCGTAGATGTAACAGGTTCAAGACAAGACCTAGAACTCACAAATACATTATCACAAATCTTTTCATCAGGTAATTTTACATTAAATATTCCTGCTGGCGGTAATATTCAAATGTGTTGGTCAAGTGCAGATACCACAGTACAATTAGCGGCACTTCCGGCAGCGGTTGGGCCCGTTAGACCTACGGGCGATAGTATTAAAGTTACATTAACCCGAATAAGCTAAGGAAAACTATGGCATTTAACTTGCAAACAAAAATAGTTACAACTACTCCATACACTATTACTAATAATGATGAAGTGTTGTTTATAAATATTACTTCAGGGCCTGCTTCAGTAATATTACCTTCAACAGGCACAGATGGTTCCAAAAAATATTCTTTTTATATAAAAGACTATTCAGGTACTTCACTAAAAAACCCAATTACCATTACTGCAGCTGGAGGTAAAACCATTAACGGTGTTAACTTCGCTATGCTTAATGGTGGATATAGTCATATACAAATAATATATGATGGCACAAACTGGATGACTATTGCTTAGTCATTTAAAACTTTAATTTAAGGAAATTTATGTCATATACAAATAACCCTACCTCAGTCCTAGCAGGAACAGGTATTACCGTAACCCCAACAGTAGGTACTGGAGCTAATACGATTACTATTAGTGCTTCAGGAACACAAACATTAGCAATACGTAATGCTATAGTTACCCCTATTGCTGTGGTAGCTACAGATGATGTAGTTAGTGTTCAAGTACCCGGCCCCGTAGCAGTTGCGGTTAACTTACCTGCTGGCGTACTTGGTGCGACTTACACAATCAAAGATGGTTTAGGCTTAGCGGCAGTAGCTACTCCAATAACCATTACCCCACTAGCGGGAACAATTGATGGGGCTGTTACAGCTACTATCAATGCACCTTATGGAAGCTTAACCTTAGTGTACAATGGTACACAGTGGTTGATCTTATAAACGCAAAAAGCCCCTACAACGCAAGCTGTAGGGGCTTTTCTTTTTTACATACTACTGCGTAGCATCCATAAATGCTTTTCATGAGCATCAATACGTTCAGCTAAAAAGTTCTCAAAGCCAAACTTACCATATAGATCGCATAGATTATATGCGGTTCTTAATACGCCAAGAATAGTTTCACTATCATCAATTAATTCAGCCACCATCTCTTCTTTGGTTGGTGGAGGAGTATCTGTGCAATCTTCAACTTGAGTAATTGCTGATAATCCGGCTAAACTAGCTGGAATAAAAGTTTGTAATGTACGAATCTTTTCAGCAAAAGGATCAATTGAACTATAAACTTCGTCATAGATAGTTTCAAATAAACCATGGTACTCAAAAAAGTCTTGTCCAGTAATATTCCAGTGAAAACCGTGAGTTTTTAAGTAAAAACTAAATTCACTTGCAAATGCCGCTAAAACTGCTTTATTTAATTCATCCATACCTAAGTCCTTTTTACTTAAAGATTTTCCTTCTCGCTGAGCCATAATATGGTCACGTTTTTGTGATGACCAAGTTTGGCCTCCGTCGCCGCCCCATAAATCCCAAGCTACGCGACCTTTACTAGGAAAGCCTTCTTCTCCGCTATGAAATCCAGTTGCTTTTTTATCAACTTCATGTCGTGAAAAGAAACTATGCATACGTAGTACAGTACTAGCACTTAGTGGTTCTTTATTTTTTAACTGATTAGCGCGTGTTAAACCAACCTGCGTGCCTCCTGGATGCCCTTCTTCGTGCCATTTTAATGCGCGCTTAGCAGCTGAGGCCATTCCATCTGTTGGTACATATGTTTCTGCCATTATATTCCTTAATCTCTGTACGCCATAATAATTTGCTTACACATTTTACTCCGTACAATATCTTCATCAAGGAATTCAATTACTTCAATTCCTTCTATTCCTTCCAGTCGATCTACAGCATCTTCTAGTCCACTATTTGGAATATCTGACTGTTCTGTATCTCCTGAAAAGATCATTTTACAATTTTTACCTATACGCGATAAGAGCATCTTCATTTCTTCCTTGGTACAGTTTTGAGCTTCATCAACTAAAACAATACAATTATCGAAGGTAGTGCCTCTTAGAAACCCTAGTGGAGTAGGGTCAATATTCTTAGTCTTTAAGCAATACTCATAAAAGCCCTTACCCAGTGCTTTAGTGAAGATACTATCAAAAGGTAGTAAGTATGGTGCGTATTTTTCTTCTAGTGTTCCTGGTAAGAAACCTAATCCGCGGCCTGTTTCAATGTTTGGCCTAGTTAAAATAACTTTATCAACTCGCTTATGGAATAACTCACTTGCTGCATATGATGCTGCAATAAAAGTTTTACCTGTTCCGGCTGACCCAATCCCAAATATAACGTCGCTGTGTTTAATTGCGTCTAGATACTCACCTTGTACGAAGTTTAGTGGTTTAACTTCTTGGAATGTATAATTACGCATAGGCATAGGTTCTACTACACCTGATTCTTTATCACGACGCAGTCTAGACTTTTCTTCTTGTGAAGGACGGTCGTTAGACTTTCTTGCTGGTTGTGAACGATTAGATTTACCACTATTTCTTGCCATGAATTTCCTTATTAGTAGATAGAAGTGAGCTGGTAATATATATTATAACACCTCACCATGCGATAGTCAACAATAAATTTTACTTAGCAGACTTTACATCACTGGATTTAGCGACGTCAAGTTTCTTGTGAATTTTGATAGTTTTGCACTGCTGCTTAACTGTGTGAGTTTTAGCATCTTTGGTTTCATTACAAACTTTTTTAGTTTGTGGTGCGGATGCTGGTACAGCAGGTGTGGTTTCTGCAAAAGCAGACATAGCAAATACTGCTAAAAGGGATACGATTACTGATTTCATGTAATTCCTTAGATTGGAAATTGAGGGCTTGGTGGAGGAGCTATTTTACCGCCATATCCTGTACGGACTGGAGGAGTTATATCTTCTATTGAAGCTGCTACAGTTGTAGTAGCTTGTGATGTAGTTGTTTGCGTAGTAGAAATTTGCGAGCTTGCGCCAACCGCAGGATTAGTAACTCCCGCCATTTTTTCCTGGCCGCGCGACCATGCAGCTACTCCAAGTACGGCACCCATAGCCATGTGAAATAAACCGGCACCTTGTAATG
>Ga0208916_10000538_pt1 | contig 17694 bp, 14 predicted proteins | sample DEB19_08_DNA_5_FD_184523 | JGI IMG/M metagenome (GOLD analysis project Ga0208916, IMG submission 184523) | Aqueous microbial communities from the Delaware River and Bay under freshwater to marine salinity gradient to study organic matter... | ecosystem: Environmental > Aquatic > Marine >... | reverse complement strand
TGGAACTCTTCGGCGATACGGTCGCCACGCAGTGTCATGCGCTTTTCGCCATCAATGAAGACCGGCGCAGCAGGCGCTTCGCCAGAGCCTGGCAGACTGATGCCGAGGTCGGCATGCTTGCTCTCACCCGGGCCGTTGACGATGCAACCCATGACCGCGACCTTGAGTTTTTCAACGCCGGGATATTGCTCACGCCAGACCGGCATTTGGCCACGCAGGAAGTCGTCAATCTGTTTCGCCAGCACTTGAAAGGTGTCACTCGTGGTGCGGCCGCAGCCCGGGCAAGCGGTCACGCTCGGCACAAAACTGCGCAGACCCAGCGCCTGCAAAATCTCGGAGGCGATCAACACTTCTTGCGTGCGCGACTCGCCAGGCTGCGGCGTCAAAGAGACGCGAATCGTGTCGCCAATACCTTCTTGCAGCAAGATGCCCAGCACTGCGGCAGACGCCACCGTGCCTTTGGTGCCCATGCCGGCTTCGGTCAGTCCCAGGTGCAAAGCATGTTGCGTGCGCTTGGACAGCTCGCGGTAAACCGAGATCAGGTCTTGCACGCCGCTGACCTTGCAGGACAAAATGATTTGCTCATGCGCCATGCCCATTTGTTGGGCCAGAGCTGCCGAATCAAGCGCAGAGGTGATGAGCGCTTCGTACATGACTTGCTTGGCATCCCATGGGTTGCTTCGAGCGCTGTTCAGGTCCATCAAACTGGCCAGCAACTCTTGGTCGAGGCTGCCCCAGTTGACACCAATCCGCACAGGTTTGTTCCAGCGCACAGCGGCCTCAATCATCTGGCCAAACTGCTTGTCGTGTTTGTTGCCCTTGCCGACATTGCCGGGATTGATACGGTACTTCGACAGCGCTTCGGCGCAGGCCGGGTAATCGGTCAGCAACCGGTGGCCATTAAAGTGAAAGTCGCCAATCAGGGGCACGTCAATACCCATGCGATCAAGCTGGTCGCGAACATGCGGCACGGCCTCAGCCGCCTCTGGCGTGTTGACCGTGATGCGCACCATTTCAGAACCCGCAACAGCAAGCTCCTTGATTTGAATAGCGGTACCGATGACATCGACGGTGTCGGTGTTGGTCATCGACTGCACACGCACGGGCGCATCACCGCCGACGGTGACCACGCGCGAACCCCAGACCACGCGGGCCTGGGCAGACCGGCGGGCCAGTGGCTCGGCGGACTCAATCGGGAGGCAGGGCTGCATTTTTATTTCACCTCAAAACGAGCAACGTTGTCGCGGGAGATGGGCGTCAGGTCAAACGCCTGGCCGCGAATTTGAACCTGCGTCACGTCGGCCCGGCCCACAATGACATTCAAAGGCAGTGCCCCCGATGCCCCAGCGACTTCGCCAGCGAGCAACTTGCGACGCAACAAAACGGCGCCTTGGGTGTCGGTTACTTCAACCCAAGATTCAGCCGTCGGCCTGAAGACCACCAAGCCAGTGGCTGGCGGGGTGCCGGTTTGAACGCCCTCAGCCGCAGGCAGGAGCACACCAGCAACGGCTGCTGATGAATTCACATTGGCGGCGGCAGCACTGGGAGCCGCCGACAACGGGACTGGAGCGGTCGGTTCAACAGCCATCACCGGCAAGGACGGGGTCGACACGCCATCGCCTTCGGCGACTTCCGATGGGGATGACGCAAAATCGAGCGGCGGTAAAAATACCAGCGCCAGGGCGCCCAGGACCAAGAGCAGTCCGCCGATCACGGCTCGCTTTGAAAATTTTCCTGAGAGGCTGGTGGGACGATTTGAAATGTTGGCACCAACGAGAGCGGGCCGGCTTTCGCTTCGTTGACTCAGATCATCCGTCGAATGATGGGGCAAGAGCTGAAGAATCTGCGCCGAATCGACCTTCAGGGCACGGCACACGCTAGCCGCAAGAGCCCTGACATAAACGGCATTCAGCAACAACTCGAAACGATCCGTCTCCAAAGCCTCTAGCTTTTTGACCGGCACCTTCAGCGACACCGCCAGCGCTGCAATGTGCAGACCTGCCGCTTCGCGGGCACGACGAATCAAGGCCCCTGCCGTCGGTTCGGGCTGAGCCACGGGCAAGGTTGGGCTTGGGTTTGTATCGGTCGATTGACCAGTGTCTTCACTCATGAAAAGCCCCTTTGTCGTACGCGATCAACTCGCGGGATTGTGCGAAACGCTCCCTCAACCGACCAGCCAACGCCAGCACTGCATCTGGATTGTTCAGCTGTCTTTCAATTTTGATGCCCAACCACAAGGTCTCAGCGTTGGCCAAAGGTCCGCCGTTGAGCTGCTGCATATAAGGCTGCGCAGGCTGAACTTGACCCCGGTTAAACAACAAGTGCGCAAGGTTGTAGGCCGTCACCGGATGGCCGGCATCCAAGCCATACGATCTTGACAGACTGAGTTCCGCCTCGTCGGTCTGCCCAGAGCGCATTTGACACAAACCTTGCGCCATCCAACTCTTGGCTGGATGGGCATAAACCGGATTGCTAATCGCCTGCGCAAAATACTTTGCCGAAGACTCATATTGAGCGTGCTGACAAAGTAACCAAGCGTAGTTGTGGGCGGCATCGGCATCACGCGGATTCAACGCCAAAGCGCGGTCAAAACTGTCAGACGCCAGGGGCAAGTCATTCAGACGCAAATACACCAGACCGCGCAGGTTGTAGGCACCTGCATAGGCGGGGTCAATGGCGATCGCTTGCTTGATTTCATCCAGCGCCACATGGGTCTGGCCTTGTTGAAAATAAGCCGTGGCCAGCTCCAGACGAATCCGCGCCCGACGCTGGTTCGGCGTTTCGTCAGACTCCGTTTGAAGATCAGCGCGGACATCAGAGCGGGCAGACGCATCCAACCCTGACACCGCTTGCGCGCAACCAGACAGCCACACAGCCAGCGCACAGACAAGAGCGTGAGTCAGCGTGGCTTTCAGCTTCATGGCTGACTGGCCGGTGCAACGACCACCTTGATACCGGCCAACATCCCTTGGCGTTGGGTTGCCATGCGTTTTTGCACATCGGTGCGGTCCTGCACGTCGCCGGCAAGTTGCCCGCAAGCGGCGTCAATGTCATCGCCACGGGTTTTTCGCACGGTGGTGACGATGCCGGCATCCAGCAAAATTTTAGCAAAAGCCAGCACCTGCGGCATGGCCGAACGCGTCAGGCCCGAAGCCGGAAATGGATTGAAAGGAATCAGGTTGAACTTGCACGACAAGCCGTCCACCGCGTGCTGGCGCATCAAGGCGACCAGTTGACGCGCATGCTCAGGCTGGTCGTTCACGCCGTCCAGCATGCAATATTCAAAGGTGATGAAGTCACGCGGCGCAAAGACTTGATAGCGGGCGCAAGCCTGCAACAACTCGGCAATTGGGTATTTGCGGTTCAACGGGACTAAGTTGTCACGCAAGGTGTCGTCTGGCGCGTGCAGCGACACCGCCAGCGCGACTGGACAGTCTTGGCCGAGCCGGTCGATCATCGGCACCACGCCGGAGGTAGAGACCGTGACACGGCGGCGCGACAGGCCGTAAGCGTGGTCGTCCAGCATGACGCGCAAGGCTGGCAACAACTGCGCATAATTTTGCAGCGGCTCGCCCATGCCCATCATCACCACGTTGGAGATGACGCGTTCTTGTTTGCCCAAGTGTTGGCGCAGAAAGTGTTCGGCAAACCAAAGCTGCGCGGTGATTTCGGCGGTGCTGAGGTTGCGACTGAAGCCTTGGTGACCGGTCGAACAAAAACGGCAACCCACGGCACAGCCGGCTTGGGATGAAATACACAAAGTACCGCGATCAGCTTCAGGAATGAAGACGGTCTCGATGACATCGCCCGCACCGACGTCGAACAACCACTTGATCGTGCCGTCAGCAGAGTCATGCCTAGACAGCACGGTGAGCGCCTGAATGTGAGCCTTGCCGGCAAGCTTGCTGCGCAGCGACTTGGCCAGATCGGTCATCTGCTCAAAGTCAGTCGCGCCGCGCTGATGGATCCAGCGGAACAGCTGGGTCGCGCGAAAACGCTTTTCGCCGAGTTGCTCGCAAAATGCGGCTAAGCCATCAAGGTCAAAGTCGAGAAGATTGGTGGTCATGACAGGGTCGCCTTTCTGCACTGGAAATTACCCGCGCCGAAAGGCCGAACCTGCCACCCACGAAATGAGGCCCCAGGCCAGCAACGACCCGAAGGCGGGCTGTGACGCTGTGGGGCCGACATATCAGCGTGCGTAAATATTCATGCCCGCGAAGAAGAAGCTGATCTCGACTTGCGCTGTTTCAACAGCGTCAGAACCGTGAACGGCATTGGCGTCAATGCTTTCAGCGAAATCAGCGCGGATCGTGCCTGGAGCGGCTTTCTTAGGGTCGGTAGCGCCCAACAGATCACGGTGCTTCAGCACAGCGTTTTCGCCTTCGAGGGCTTGGATCATCACTGGGCCGGAGACCATGAAGTCAACCAGGTCCTTGAAGAAAGGACGCTCGCGGTGCACGCCGTAAAAAGCTTCAGCTTCGCCGCGTGAGAGGTGCACAAACTTGGCAGCCACAATTTTCAAGCCAGCAGCTTCGAAACGTGCGTAGATCTGGCCAATGACGTTCTTAGCGACAGCGTCAGGCTTGATGATGGAGAGAGTACGTTCGATAGCCATGAGGAATCCTTAACTTTAGAATTTTGAGGGATTGTTCAGAATGAACAAAGCCTTAGAGTTTAACCTGAGCGCACCACCTGTGTGCGCCGAAGGACGGGTTGAAATGCCTTGAATTTCAGCGGCCTGTTCAGCGATTCCCGCTTCGACCGCCGCCACCGCCGCTACCGCCTCGGTTACCGCCACCTCCGCCGCCACGGCGTGGGCCACCCGTGCCGCCACCGCCACCATAACCGCCGCCTCCCCCACCACCTCCGCCGCCGTACCCTCCGGCACCACCTCCGCCGCCGTACCCTCCGCCACCACCACCGCCGCGACGCTGACCTTGGCCCTGCGCGTCACGTTGCTTGGTGAAGGTATCGGCACCGATGTAGCCAAACGAGGTTTTCATGGGATCCGGCTGAGAACCACCCGGCGGGTTGTCTGATCTGCCCGAACGATCGCCGCCGCGCGACTGACCTTGTCGGCCCGCATTACCGCCACCGCCGCCAAAGTTACCTTGCCGCGGGCCGCCGCGTGGGCCACCTGGGCCACCTGGGCCGCCCGGGCCTGATGTACGACCACCGGCGCCACCTCTTCCACGACCCGCATCTTGCCGCTGTGGTGGCGGCTGCAAGTCATAGGGCTCTGGCGCGTCTTCCCGCTGTGCATCGCCAGGTTGACGCGCCGCCGGCGCACCCCGATTGCCGCGTGAACGCTCCTGCCTAGGACCGCGTCCTGTGCGGCCCTTGCCAGGGGCGCCGTCGGCTTGACGCGGCGGCCGTGGATCGCCGCGCGATTCAGATCGGTTCACGGCATTCGTCAACGCGGCAATGTCGTTGTCATCGAGTTCAACGAAAGCGCCGCGCTTGAGGCCGCGCGGCAACATGACTGCGCCATAGCGAATGCGAATCAAACGACTGACGGCGTGGCCGACAGCTTCAAACATGCGCCGTACTTCGCGATTTCGGCCTTCAGAAATCGTCACCTTGTACCAGCAGTTGGCGCCCTCGCCTCCGCCGGCCTCAATCGTGCCGAACTGCGCTATGCCGTCGTCTAGCTGGACGCCATCCAACAAGCGTTTTTTCTCTTCGTTGTTCAAGGCGCCCAGCACCCGAACAGCGTATTCACGCTCCAAGCCAAAACGCGGATGCATCAGTTGGTTGGCCAGCTCGCCAGAACTCGTCAACAGCAACAAGCCCTCTGTGTTCAGGTCAAGCCGACCGACGGACTGCCACTTGCCCTGGTAGAGCTTGGGCAGACGCCGAAAAACGGTGGGCCGGTTTTGCGGGTCATCGTGGGTGACGACCTCACCAGACGGCTTGTGGTAAGCGATCACACGGGCAGGCGGCGGGTCAATGCGCACCCGAACCGGCTTGCCGTTGACCTTGACCGTGTCGCCAAATTGGATGCGCTGACCGACGTGCGCCGGCTCGGCGTTGACGGAAATTCGCCCTTCCAGAATCAGCTGCTCCATCTCTAGGCGCGAACCCAAACCGGCCTGCGCCAACACTTTGTGCAGCTTCGGGCTTTCCGGCTGAGCCGACAGCACCCGCTTGGACAAGACGACGGCAACATCTTCTTCATCAGCGTCGAATTGGCCGGTCACCACATCTTCGAATTGATAGGCAGAATCGCGGATGGATGCGACCTGTGGCCGACGCGCTGGCGGCTGTTGTGGAGCGTCCTGCAGATCGGAATTGATGGCCTCAGCAACCGGCTGGAGAGGTGTGTCGGTGGCCGGAACGGGGGTGTCTGATGGGTTCATGTGTTTTCGCGGGTTGGCGTGTCAGGGGCTTCGGGCGTCGTCGGTGTCTCAATCTTGGACTCTGTCCCGGTCTCAATCTCTGTCTCGAATTCGATCTCCATCACTGCCTCGATCTCCGCCTGAACCACGATGGGCTCAGCCATCGGCGTCGGTTCAGACAAACCAAACTCAATCTGCTCGAGCATGGCGGCCTCGCCTTCGGTGCTGCTCATCGCCGGCAACTGGTCGAGCGACTCAACCCCGAGGTCGTCCAGAAACTGGCGGGTGGTCGCGTAAAGCCCAGGGCGGCCGACGGTTTCACGGTGGCCGATCACTTCGACCCAGCCGCGGTCTTCAAGCTGCTTGAGCAACAGACTGTTGATCGTCACGCCTCGAATGTCTTCCATGTCGCCGCGGGTCACAGGCTGACGGTAGGCAATGATCGCCAAGGTCTCCAGCGCTGCGCGGGTGTACTTGGGCGGCTTCTCAGGATGCAATCGGTCTAGGAATTCACGCATCTCCGGACGACTTTGAAAGCGCCAGCCACTCGCCACGTGGATCAATTCAACGCCACGACCCGCCCAATCGTCCTGCAACTGCTGCAACAGGCGTTTCAGGGTGTCGGCTGACAACACACCATCGAAAAGCACCTCCATCTCGCGCACATGCAAAGGTTGCGGAGCGCAGATCAATGCCGTTTCGAGGACGCGCTTTGCATCCATCGTATTCATGAATTTTCAAATCCGTAAAAAAGCCGGGTGAGGCGGGCCTGGTGACAAACGAGGCGGGGGCACAGAGACGAGAGGTTCAGGTTGGCGAAAAACCACCCAGTGAGCGTAACGCTGGCGTGTAGTGAAACTACAGCTTTCCATTGTAACTGAGCCCCAGCTCCGCCATGGCGGCCTCCAAGTCGGCCGGCACCGGGGAGATAAATGTCATGGCCTCGCCGCTCACGGGGTGCTGAAAACCCAACCGACGGGCATGCAGGGCTTGGCGCGTGAGACCCACCGCTGGCTCACCGCCATACAGCGCATCAGACACCAAGGGATGACCCAGTGACGCCATGTGAACGCGGATTTGATGTGTGCGGCCGGTGTACAGCTTGCAGCGCACGAGGCAGAAATCATCTTGGTTGTCGATCAAGGAGATATCGGTCATGGCGGTTTTGCCAGAATTTCGATCCAAGTCGACCACCGCCATGCGCAGTCGGTTGCGCGGGTCACGCCCGATCGGCAAGGCCACCTGCTGCTGCCGCGATCCCAGCCACTCTTTGTGCCCGACCGCCAAATAGTCGCGATTGACTTCACGGGCCGCGATCATTTCGACCAGCCGGTCCATGGCTTCACGGGTTTTGGCCACGACCATCAAGCCGCTGGTGTCTTTGTCGAGTCGGTGCACGATGCCGGCGCGCGGCAAAAAACGCATCGCGTCATCGCGACCCAGCAAGCCGTTCAACAGCGTACCGCTCCAATTGCCCGGTGCCGGGTGAACGACCAAGCCCGCCGGTTTGTTGATGACCAGCAAATAATCATCTTCAAAAACAACGTCCAAGTCCATGGCTTCAGGCTTGAAGGCTTGGCTCTGGGGTGTTGGCCGAAGCTCAATTTGTAACAAGTCGCCGGCCTTGACCTTGGCCGAGGTCTTGGTGACAACCAGCTTTTTCAGACGGACTGCGCCGGACTCGATGAGCTGCTGCAAGTAGGTGCGAGAGAACTCGGGCACAATCCCGGCCAAGGCTCGGTCAAGCCGCTCGCCGTGCCCTGAAATCGGCACTTCAGCCTCGCGCAATTCGACCTCAACGACGCTGTCGCTCTCCTCAAGAGAGTCGTCAGCGATCAATGGGTCGCTCGATATAATTATTGGGCTATGTTCAGAAACAGTCATTAGAGAGTCGATCACGATGTTGTTCAAATTATCGGCGCTTCAAGCCACGACTCGCGCAGCCAGCGCTGTTTTAATTCTCGGCGGCCTCTTAGCCGGCTGCTCGTCAACGCCGGTCGACCCGACCGCGACATGGAGCCCCAACAAAATATATTCGGAAGCCAAGGACGAAGCCAAGTCCGGTGCCTATGAAAAAGCCATCGGTTTGTATGAAAAGCTGGAGGGTCGCGCGGCGGGAACACCCTTGGCGCAACAAGCACAACTTGAAAAAGCGTACACCCAGTATAAAAGTGGCGAACAAGTCCAAGCGATTGCCACGCTTGACCGTTTTGTGCGCTTGCACCCAGCCAGTTCAGCTTTGGACTATGCGCTGTACTTGAAGGGGCTCGTCAATTTCAATGACAACCTCGGTCTTTTCAGCTCTTGGATCCGCCAAGACCTTTCTGAGCGAGACCAAAAAGCCGCGAAAGAATCGTTTGAGTCCTTCAAGGACTTGGCCACGCGCTTTCCTGATTCGAAATACGCACCCGACGCCCGCTTGCGCATGGTCTACATCGTCAACTCGCTGGCGCAATCAGAAGTGAATGTCGCGCGCTTTTATTTCAGCCGCGGTGCTTATGTAGCCGCCATCAACCGGGCCCAAACCGCCATCACAACTTACCGCGATGTGCCGGCGATTGAAGAAGCACTGTCGCTGATCTACCGTTCCTACGACGCCTTGGGAATGACTCAACTGCGTGACGACACCCTGCGTGTGATGCGAACAAGCTACCCCAACAGCGCCTACACTGGCAACGAGGTCAGCCCTCAAAAGGGGGCGTGGTACAAGTTTTGGTGAGCACATCCAGCCGCGCCAACAACTCCGCCTCCGTGTCCAAACGCTGCATGGGTGGCAAGGCTTTCAGCAGCCGTCGGCCATAACCCATCGCCACCAAGCGGGTGTCACAGACGACCAGCACGCCTTGATCGGTCTCACGCCGAATCAGGCGTCCGGCGCCCTGCTTAAGCGCTACCGCAGCCTCTGGCAAAAAGTAATCGTTGAACGCACTGCGACCCTCAGACTCAATGTGCTTTGACCGGGCTTCCGCCATCGGATCGTTCGGCGGCGGGAATGGCAGCTTGTCGATGATGACCAATTGCAACGCATCACCGGGCACATCAATCCCTTCCCAAAAAGAAGCCGAGGCGACCAGAATGCAACCGGCGCCACCGTTTGAATTGCCTTGGCGGAAACGCTCGATCAGCACGCGTTTCGGCAAAGCGCCCTGCACCAACACCTCCAGTTCACCGGAAGCATCAAAGGTCTCACGCAAAATGTCGGCGATGCCGCGCAAAGCCCGCAAAGTCGTGGTCAGCACCATGGTCCGACCACCCAGACGCGCAGCCCACACAGCCGCTGACTGCGCCACCCGAGCCATGTGAGTCGCCTCGCTGGGTTTCGGAAAATCTCGCGGCACATAGACCGCGGCCTGCGTGGCATAGTCAAACGGACTGCCGACCCGCAGCAGTTGCGCGCCCACCAAGCCACAAGGCTTGGTGAACCAGCTCAATTTGTCATCGTCACCGAGCGTGGCCGACGTGAAAATCCAGGTCTTGGCGGCCTCCGGGTTGCTGCCGAGCACCTTGGCCTGAACCGCTTGCGCAATGTCCAGTGGCGACTCAATCAAGCGCAGTTGCGCCCCCACTTCTAACCAGCGCACGGAGCCGGTCTGGCAAGGCCCGGCAAAATGCCGCAGACGTTCACAAAACTCCACCGCACGCTCCAGCAGACGGCCGAAATCAGGCGCAATTTCACTCACGGTGTCGAGTGCTTCGGCCGCCGCCGAACAAGCATCGGCCATTTGCTCTAAGGCGAGCGCCCACGCATCAGGGTCGACTGTTTCAGGGCAAGTCTCAGTCCAACGCAGCTTGGTGCCCGGATGCGCTTTGCCAACACACAGACGCAACTCCCGCGCGGCGCGTTCGGCCTTGCCGGCCAGCTCTTGCCAATCGGCCAAGCCACGCGCCATTTGCAGACCGGTGCCGAGCAAATCCCGGCAAAAATCTAACAGCTGACTGGTGCTGATGTTTTTGCCTAAAAACTGCACACCGGTCTCGTTGAGCTGATGGGCTTCGTCAAAAATCGCGATGCGCACGGTCGGCAGCAATTCGGCCACACCCGACTCGCGCACAGCCAGATCGGCAAAAAATAAGTGATGATTGATGACCACGACGTCCGCAGCCAAAGCCTCGCGGCGGGCCAGATTGACGTGACAGGCACGGAACTTCGGGCAAGCTGAGCCAAGGCAGTTTTCACGGGTCGAGGTGACCAGTGGAATCACCGGCGATCGCTCATCCAGTCCCGGCAGTTCAGCCAGATCTCCGGTGCGGGTGGTCTGCGACCATTCCTCGATACGCGCCAACGCATGCAGGGTGCTGCGCTCCGGTTGCATGCTTTCAGTTCGCGCTTGCTCCATGCGGTGCAGGCACAGGTAGCTGCCGCGTCCTTTGAGCAAGGCCGTGCTGACCGGCACGCCCAAGGCCTCGACAAGGCGTGGTAAGTCCCGACCGTAGAGCTGATCTTGCAAGGCCTTGGTCGCCGTCGACAACAAGACCCGCTCGCCGCTGAGCAAAGCCGGCACCAAATATGAAAAAGTTTTACCGACGCCGGTGCTGGCTTCGACCACCAAGGGGTAGGCGCCTTCAATCGCGCGCGCCACCGCCAGCGCCATCTCGGTTTGACCACTGCGCGGCACAAACTGATCGGCGGCGCGGGACAACACACCGTCGGGCCCAAAAGCCTCTTCGACTTGTTGTTCAAGGTCCATCAGGCGGGCTCAGACGGGCGCAAGGAAGATTCGAGCTGAGCGATCTTGTCGCGCAACACCAATCGACGCTTTTTCAAACGTTTGAACAAGAGTTGATCAACGGGCAAGGCATGCGCCATCAAATCGATCAATGCATCGAGGTCTGCGTGTTCGATGGTCATGTCAATGAGGCGCCTTTCGGCAGAGTGCAGATTGGTGAGCAAGTTAGAGCGCCCGTGTTTCAGGGATACGCCGGCAGGGACTTGCCCGTCGGTGGTCCGTTTTCCCGCAAGCGTTGCTCTCGCTCAGCCCGATTGTGTGCGGCTTGCTGCTGCTTCAGGCGTGTCGCTTCAACATTCACGGCAGCTTGCGCGCGCTTTGTCACCGATTCGGCTGCCTTGCTCTGGTTACTCTCAAGTCGGGTCGCCATGCTGGCTTTGTTGGACGCAGCCTGCTCTGCCGTGTTCTTCTCATCCACTTCGCGCTGCTGGGCCCGCTCGGCTTGCGTAGCGCTGTCTTGCTGAACTTTCAACGCTTGCTCGGCTTGTTGCTGGCGCTGTAAATTGAGTTTTTCCTCGGTCTTCAACAGCTGATCAGCGGCACTGATCTTGCGCTCGACCTCATTGATCAAGATTTCCTGCCGGCGCAGATCCGCCAAGCGCTCACGATAAGGCGGGAGTAATTGGTCACGACAATTATTCGCAAAGAACTTGCGAAAGCAAATGGCTTCTGAGGCCCTGAAGTCGGCCTCCAGCGTCTGCCTTTCAGCTGCGATGCGAGATCGCTCGGCAGCACGTTCTTGCTGCCCGGCATCTTGCGCTGACTGCGCCCACGCACTGCCAAGCAGTCCAAGCCAAAGCGACAGTGAAAAAATGAATCTCATGTGAGCGTCGTGTCGACATCGCGGCGCTCGAGGGCCAGAAATTCTGCCGACTGCATTTCATTCAAACGTGAAATGGTACGCGGAAATTCATGCGCCAGCGGGCCTTCGGTGTACAGCTCTTCGGGCGCCACTTGTGCCGACATGATCAGCTTGACACGGCGGTCATACAAGACGTCAACCAACCAGGTGAAGCGACGCGCTTCAGACGCTTTGTTGACCGGCATGTGAGGCACATCGCTCAGCATCACCGTGTGGAACTGACTGGCGAGCTCCAAATAGTCGTTTTGCGAGCGCGGTCCACCGCACAGCGTTTTGAAGTCGAACCAAACCAGGCCACCGGCTTTTCTCCGTGCGTGAATTTGCCGCGCTTCAATCTGCAAAATCGGATCTTCGTCGTGCGCTTCAGCCAAACGGTTGAAGGTATCCGTCATCTCCGCATCCACAGCAGCATCGAGCGGCGTGAGATACAAGCGGAGTTGCTCTAGCGTGCGGCGTCGGTAGTCGGTGCCGTTGTCGACACTCAGCACTTCCAAATTCGCCTTCAGCAAGGCAATCGCCGGCAAGATGCGGTCACGGTGAAGACCATTCGGGTACAACTCATCCGGCGCGAAGTTGGAGGTCGTGACAAAACCCACACCGTTGTCAAACAAAGCGGCCAGTAACCGGTGCAGAATCATCGCGTCCGTGATGTCGGCCACATGAAACTCATCAAAGCAGATCAAGCGGTAGCGCAGAGAAATCCGGCGACCCAACTCATCGAGCGGGTTGACCGTGCCTTGCAGCTCACGCAGTTCACGGTGCACTTCACGCATGAACTCATGAAAATGCAGCCGTGTTTTGCGTTTGAGTGGTACCGCGTTGTAAAAGCAATCCATCAGAAAGCTTTTACCCCGGCCGACACCGCCGTGCATGTAAACACCACGCGGAATAGCCGGCCGGTTGATCAGCTTCTTGAAAGCGTTAGAGCGCTTTTCTTTGAAGCTGGCCCATTCAGTGGCGCAGCGCTCCAGCGCAGCGACCGCGCGCAGTTGCGCTGGGTCGCTGACGTAGCCACGCGCCTGCAGCTCTGCCTCGTAGGCCGCACGGACCGGCGTCAGCTTAGGTTGGCGGGCCAAGCTCAGAAATTGAGCGTGCGCTTGTCAACCGCCAAAGCTGCTTCTTTGGTAGCTTCGCTGAGCGATGGATGCGCGTGGCAGATGCGGGCAATGTCTTCACTGCTGGCGCGGAATTCCATCGCCACCACACACTCGGCGATCAGTTCGCTGGCCATCGGGCCGACGATGTGCACGCCAAGGATTTCGTCGGTGGCGGCGTCAGCGAGCATTTTGACCATGCCAGTGGTGTCACCCAAAGCACGTGCCCGGCCATTCGCCATGAACGGGAAAGTTCCGGCCTTGTAGGCGCGGCCAGCCGCCTTGAGCTGTTCTTCGGTTTGACCAACCCAAGCAATCTCGGGGTTGGTGTAGATGACCCAAGGGATGGTGTTGAAGTTGACGTGGCCGTGCTGACCAGCGATGCGCTCGGCAACAGCAACGCCCTCTTCTTCGGCTTTGTGTGCCAGCATCGGGCCGCGCACCACGTCACCCACCGCCCAGACGTTGGGCAGATTGGTTTTGCAGTCGCCGTCGACGACGATCGCACCGCGCTCGTCGAGTGCCAAGCCGACGACATCAGCGGCAAGACCGATGGTGTTGGCCACGCGGCCAATCGAGATGATGAGTTTGTCAACGTCGAGAGACACCGCTTCGCCCTTGGCGTTGGTGTAAGCGACTGACACGCCTTTTTTACCCGACTTGATCTCACCGACTTGGACGCCGAGTTCGATCTTCAAGCCTTGCTTGACGAAGGCTTTGTGAGCCTCTTTTGCGATCTGCTGGTCGACTGCGCCTAGGAATGTCGGCAGCCCTTCCAGCACAGTCACTTCGGCGCCCAGACGGCGCCAGACAGAACCCATCTCCAAACCGATCACGCCCGAACCGATCAGGCCGAGCTTTTTCGGCACTGCACCGATGCGCAAAGCGCCGTCGTTGGAGAGGATGTTGACTTCGTCAAACGGCGTGCCCGGCAAGGCGCGTGCATTAGAACCGGTGGCGATGATGACGTGCTTGCCAGCGATAGTTTCTTCAGCGGTGCCAGCCACTTTGATCTCGTACAAGCCATCTTTGGCAGCGACGAAAGAGCCGCGACCATGGAAAAAAGTCACCTTGTTCTTTTTGAACAGGTAGACGATGCCGTCGTTGTTTTGCTTCACCACGGTGTCCTTGCGGGCCACCATTTTGGCGACGTCGAGGCTCAGGCCAGAGACATTGATGCCGTGGTCAGCAAAATGATGACCGGCTTGCTCAAAGTGCTCAGACGACTGCAGCAGTGCCTTGGAAGGAATGCAACCGACGTTGGTGCAAGTGCCGCCCAAAGCCGGGCCACCCTTGGCGTTTTTCCACTCGTCGATACAGGCCACGTTGAAGCCCAACTGAGCGGCGCGAATCGCGGCGATGTAACCGCCAGGACCGCCACCGATAACGATCACGTCAAATTGTTTAGACATTATTTCTCTCTAGTCAGTTGGGGACAGAGCAAAAATGCTGTGCATTTCTTGGGCTGCCCCACAAGTTTCATTGCATTAGTTGGGGACAGAGCAAAAATGCTTCGCATTTCTTGGTCTGTCCCACAATTTTTTAGATGTCAAACAGCAGACGCGCTGGATCTTCCATCGCCTCTTTCATGGCGACCAAGCCCAGCACGGCTTCACGTCCGTCAATGATGCGGTGGTCGTAAGACATGGCGAAGTAGTTCATGGGGCGAACCACGATCTGGCCGTTCTCAACCACGGCGCGGTCTTTGGTCGCGTGCACGCCCAAAATAGCCGACTGGGGTGGGTTGATGATCGGTGTCGACAGCATCGAGCCGAAGGTGCCACCATTGCTGATGGAGAAGGTGCCGCCGGTCATCTCTTCGATGCCGAGCTTGCCGTCACGGGCCTTGGCACCGTATTCGGCAATTTTCTTCTCGATGTCGGCAAAGCTCATCTGGTCTGCATTGCGCAAAATAGGCACGACCAAACCACGCGGCGAACCGACAGCGATACCGATGTCAAAGTAGCCGTGGTAGACGATGTCATTGCCATCGACAGACGCGTTCAAGACGGGGTATTTCTTCAACGCGTGCACGGCCGCCTTGACGAAGAAGCTCATGAAGCCGAGCTTGATGCCATGCTCTTTTTCAAACTTTTCTTGGAACTTCTTGCGCATCTCCATGACCGGGGCCATGTTGATTTCGTTGAAGGTCGTGAGGATGGCGTTGGTCGATTGCGACTGCAGCAAGCGCTCGGCCACGCGGGCACGCAGACGGCTCATCGGCACGCGTTGTTCAGGACGCTCACCCAAGCTGACCGCTGGTGTGGCCACTTGTGGCAGCGAGGTCTTGGGGGCGCCGGTCGGAATCACGGCAGCGGCTGGCTTGACGCCGCCAGCCACGGCGGACAACACATCACCCTTGGTGACGCGGCCGTCTTTGCCGGTGCCGGAGACGGAGCCTGAAGCCAGGCTGTTGTCAGCCATCAGTTTGGCTGCGGCTGGCATGGCCACACCTGCCATGCTGTTGGATGCCGGTGCGGCGGCAACAGCCACCGCAGGCGCGGCAGCGGCAGCTGGGGCAGCAGCAGCCGGTGCAGCGGCAGCGACCTTGCCATCGGTGTCAATCCGGGCAATCAGTTGCTCAGCCAACACGGTGGCGCCGTCGCCGATCAAGATTTCTGACAACACGCCAGCCGAAGGTGCCGGCACTTCAAGAACAACTTTGTCGGTCTCGATTTCGATCAGGATTTCATCAGCTGCGACGACGTCGCCGACTTTCTTTTTCCACACCAACATGGTGGCCTCAGCCACGGATTCGGACAGTTGGGGAACTTTGACTTCAACGATAGCCATTTTTTATCTTTCGGGAATTGATTCTGAACAGGGTGCGAATGAGCGTGTGCGGGTCCAATTACTTGGACAAGACAAAGCCTTTGAGCTTGCCGAAGGCGCCTTCGACCAGCGCTTTTTGCTGCTCTTGGTGCAGGTGCGAATAACCCACCGCAGGCGAAGCAGATGCCGCACGGCCGGAGTAGCCGAGCTTTTGACCGGCCACCATGTTCTCGTGGATGTAGTGCTGCACGAAGAACCAAGCGCCCTGGTTCTGCGGCTCGTCTTGCGTCCAAACCAGTTCCGTGACGTTCGGATATTTTTTAAGTTCTGCCGCGAAAGCTTTGTGCGGGAACGGATAGAGCTGCTCCACACGCACGATGGCGACATCGTTGGCACCCAGCTCTTCGCGTTTTTTCACCAAGTCGTAATAGACCTTGCCGGAGCAGGCCAGGACACGCTTGACCTTGTCAGCCTTCAGGACCTTGTTCTCAGGAATCACGGTCTGGAAACTGCCCTTGGTGAACTCGGACACCGGCGAGGTCGCGTCTTTGTTACGTAGCAAAGACTTCGGCGTGAAGATGATCAGCGGCTTGCGCAAGTCACGCACCATCTGACGACGCAACACGTGGAAGATCTGGCTCGCCGTGGTCGGCTGCACAATCTGCATGTTGGTGTCTGCAGCCAACTGCATGAAGCGCTCAAGACGCGCTGAACTGTGCTCAGGGCCTTGACCCTCGTAGCCGTGCGGCAGCATCAGGGTCAAGCCATTGACACGGCCCCACTTGACTTCACCAGAGGCAATGAACTGGTCGATCACCACTTGCGCACCGTTGGCAAAGTCGCCGAACTGCGCTTCCCAGATGACCATGGTGTTCGGGTCGTTCGAGGCGTAACCGTACTCAAAACCGAGCACTGCTTCTTCAGACAAGATCGAGTCAATGACCACGAAAGGAGCTTGGTTCTCCGCCACGTTTTGCAAGGCCACGTAGCTGCCAATGTCCCACTTTTCACGTTTTTGATCGTGAATCACCGCGTGACGGTGCGTGAACGTGCCGCGGCCGCTGTCTTCTCCAGACAAGCGCACCGGATAGCCGCTGGCCACCAAGGACGCAAAGGCCATGTGCTCGCCCATGCCCCAGTCCACCGGTATGTCGCCGCGACCCATGGCGGCACGGTCGTCATAAACCTTTTTAACCAACTGGTGCGGCGAGACAGATTCAGGAATCGTGGTGATTCGTTCGGCCAGTCGTTTCCACTCAGACGCCGGGATCGAGGTATCACCCGCATCCGTCCATTTTTTACCCAAAAACGGAGCCCAGTCAACGGTGTACTTCGTCTTGAAGTTGCTCAGCACCGACTCGCCGATGTGCTTGCCAGCATCCAGCGCAGCCCGGTAAGACTTGACCATGTCGTCACCCAAAGTGTCGCCCAAGCCCTGCGTTGTCAGCTTGTCGGCAAACAGCTTGCGGGTGCCCGGGTGAGCGACGATTTTTTTGTACATCAGCGGCTGTGTCAGCGCAGGCGTGTCTTGCTCGTTGTGGCCCAGCTTGCGGAAACACACGATGTCCAACACCACGTCTTTGCGGAACGTCAGGCGGTACTCAAGCGCCAACTGCGTCGCCAAAACGACGGCCTCAGGATCATCGCCGTTGACGTGGAGAACCGGTGCCTCGACCATCTTCACGATGTCGGTGCAGAACACGCTGGAACGCATGTCGCGTGGGTCAGAGGTGGTGAAACCGATCTGGTTGTTGATGATAATGTGCACCGTGCCGCCCGTGAAGTAACCACGGGTCTGAGCCAATGCAAAGGTCTCTTGATTGACACCCTGACCGCCAAAGGCCGCGTCGCCGTGGACCAGCACCGGCAACACTTGCTTGCCCAGTGGATCGGCGCGGCGA
>Ga0208916_10000537_pt1 | contig 17713 bp, 17 predicted proteins | sample DEB19_08_DNA_5_FD_184523 | JGI IMG/M metagenome (GOLD analysis project Ga0208916, IMG submission 184523) | Aqueous microbial communities from the Delaware River and Bay under freshwater to marine salinity gradient to study organic matter... | ecosystem: Environmental > Aquatic > Marine >... | reverse complement strand
GTGGTCGCCCGTATTCCGCCACCCAAAGGCAACCCCGATGCGCCCTTGCGGGCCATGATCGTCGACAGCTGGTTTGACAGTTATGTGGGTGTGGTCATGTTGGTGCGTGTGGTCGATGGCCAGTTGCTTAAGGGCGAGCGCATTCGGATGATGGCCAGCAATGCCGTCTACGAGGCGGGCAGCCTGGGCGTGTTCACCCCTGCCAACCAGCCACGCGAATCGCTCAAGGCGGGCGAGGTGGGTTACATCATTGCCGGCATCAAGGAATTGCAGGCCGCCAAGGTGGGCGACACCGTCACACTGGAAAAGAAGTTGCCCAACAACCAAGGCCCAGCCACAGAGGCGTTGCCCGGTTTCAAGGAAATCCAGCCTCAGGTGTTTGCGGGTCTCTACCCCACCGAAGCCAACCAATATGACGGGCTGCGTGATGCGCTCGAAAAGCTCAAGCTCAACGACGCATCTTTGCATTACGAACCCGAAGTCTCGCAAGCGTTGGGCTTTGGTTTCCGTTGCGGCTTTTTGGGTTTGCTGCACATGGAAATCGTGCAGGAGCGCCTAGAGCGCGAATTCGACCAGGACCTGATCACCACAGCGCCCAGCGTGGTTTACCAAGTGGTCAAGCCGGACGGCGAAGTTGTCATGGTCGAAAACCCGTCCAAGATGCCCGATCAAGGCAAGATGCAGGAAATCCGGGAGCCGATCGTCACGGTGCACCTGTACATGCCGCAAGATTACGTTGGCCCTGTCATGACGCTGGCCAATCTGAAGCGCGGCGTGCAACTCAACATGGCCTACCACGGTCGTCAGGTCATGCTGACTTACGAAATGCCTTTGGGTGAAATCGTGCTCGACTTCTTTGACAAGCTCAAATCGGTCAGCAGAGGCTATGCGTCCATGGACTATGAGTTCAAGGAGTTCCGCGCATCGGACGTGGTGAAAGTCGATATTTTGCTCAACGGCGAAAAGGTCGATGCGTTGTCCATCATCGTGCACCGCACCCAGTCTCAGTACCGTGGTCGCGCTGTGGTGGCCAAAATGCGCGAAATCATCAGTCGCCAGATGTTCGACGTGGCCATTCAAGCGGCGATTGGTGCCAACATCATTGCCCGTGAGAGCATCAAGGCGCTGCGCAAGAACGTGCTGGCCAAGTGTTACGGCGGCGATATTTCGCGCAAACGCAAGCTGTTGGAAAAGCAAAAAGCGGGTAAAAAGCGCATGAAACAAATTGGTTCGGTCGAGGTGCCTCAAGAGGCGTTCTTGGCCATTTTGCAGGTGGAAGATTGATGCAGTTTTTAACGTCTTTGGTGCTGGCTGCTTTTGTGGGTTATGCCGGCAGTTGGTACCTTGGGTTCATTGAGGGCAACTTCGCGCTGCTCTTGCTCTTGGCTACAGTCGTCACGGGCATTTACTGGCTGGCTGAGCGCTTTGTTTTTCTGCCCCAGCGCCAAAAGGCGGCAGCCCAGCTTGAGGCCGAAACCGCGCAGCGCCGTGCAGAACTGACCAAGATGGGCATCGATAAGGTGGACACCGATATTCAGGAGGCCCGTGAAAAGCTGTTGATGCAGCCGTGGTGGCTCGACTGGACTGCAGGTCTGTTCCCGGTCATCGTGGTGGTTTTCATCTTGCGCTCGTTCCTTTTCGAGCCCTTCAAGATTCCCTCGGGCTCCATGATTCCGACCCTGCACATTGGCGACCTGATTCTGGTCAATAAGTTTCATTACGGTGTCCGTCTGCCAGTGGCCAACATCAAGCTCACCGAGGGCACGCCCGTGCAGCGCGGCGACGTGATGGTGTTCCGTTACCCGCCCAAGCCCACAGTCGACTACATCAAGCGTGTGGTGGGCGTGCCGGGTGACGAGGTGGCTTATCTGAACAAGAAGCTCACCATCAACGGCAAGTCTGTTCCAACCCAAGGCTTGCCTGATTTCTTTGATGAATCCACCATGCGGTATTTCAAACACCGCAGCGAAACATTGGGTGTCAAGCCACACCAAACTATCCAGGACGATGACCGTCCCGCCTTCATCCCCGGCGCTGATCAGTTCGCAGGGCGCGAAAACTGCAACTACACGGTCGAAGGTGTGACCTGCAAGGTGCCTGCGGGCCATTACTTCATGATGGGCGACAACCGCGACAATTCGCTGGATTCTCGCTATTGGGGTTTTGTGCCCGATGCCAATATCGTCGGCAAAGCCTTTTTTGTCTGGATGAACTTTGGCAACCTCAAGCGCATTGGCGCTTTTGATTGAGGTGAGCGTGGCCACATCCTCCGCTGTACCTCCTGCCTTGTCCGAGCTGCAAATTCGCTTGGGCTATGCCTTTCGCCAAGTGGGTTTGCTGCAGCAGGCACTGACGCACCGCAGTTTCAGCGCCGATCACTACGAGCGTTTGGAATTCCTGGGTGATTCCGTGCTCAATTTGGCTGTGTCGCACATGCTCTATGCCCAACTGGTCGACATGCCCGAAGGTGATTTGTCGCGTGTCCGGGCCAATCTGGTCAAACAAGACACCTTGCATCAGTTGGCCAAAACGCTGGATGTTTCTGCCGTGATGCGCTTGGGTGAAGGCGAGATGCGCTCGGGTGGGCAAGGCCGGCCCTCCATATTGGCTGACATGGTCGAAGCCATCATCGGTGCGGTGTACCTCGATGGCGGTTACAAAGATGCACAAGCCTTGGTCGAGCGCCTGTTTGCCAAGGTGGACATCAAACCCGATATGCAGGCAGTGGGCAAAGATCCCAAGACCGAGCTGCAAGAGTGGTTGCAAGGGCGTAAGCTCGCGCTGCCCAAATACACGGTGGTCGGCACCTCCGGGGCCGCACACCGCCAGCAATTCGAGGTCTCTTGTGAAGTGACCGAATTGCGCCAAACACAACAAGGCTCGGGCGCGTCGCGTCGCGCTGCCGAACAAGCAGCGGCAGCCGCCATGCTGCAAACTCTGAAATCCGAAAGCGCCGCATGAGCACCGACAAAAAAACCGCCCAATCCGAATCTGAACCCGAACGCATGCCGCAAGAACAAGCCATGCGCCGTCCCGTTCAAATCGCGGGTGTGACCATTCAGCCGCGTGATGCGTCGGAAGACGCTGCTTTGCCCGCTGTGGTGGTGGCTGCCCCCGTGCCCGTGGCAGGCCAGCGCTGCGGCTTGGTGGCCATTGTGGGCAAGCCCAACGTGGGCAAGTCCACTTTGCTCAACGCCTTGGTCGGCCAAAAAATCAGCATCACCTCGCGCAAGGCACAAACCACGCGCCACCGCATCACCGGCATCCGCACGCAGGGTGCGGCGCAGTATGTGTTTGTCGATACACCGGGGTTTCAGACCATCCACGGCACAGCGCTCAACAAATCGCTGAACAAAACCGTGGTCGGCGCTGTGAGCGACGTTGACCTGGTGTTGTTCGTGGTCGAAGCGGGCAGTTTCACCACGGCCGATGCCAAAGTGCTGGCGCTGCTCAAGCCCGGTATCCCGGTTTTGCTGGTGGCCAACAAGCTCGACAACGTGCACCGCCGTGGCGACATCGCGCCTTGGTTGCAAAGCATGCAAGAGCGCCACGCCTTCACCGAGTTCGTGCCCATGTCGGCCAAACAGCCCAAAGACATCGTGCGCTTGCTCGACATCTGCGAAAAATACCTGCCCGAGCAAGCTTGGTGGCATGCCGAAGACGAGTTGACCGACCGCAGCGAAAAGTTCTTGGCCAGCGAAATGGTGCGCGAAAAACTCTTCCGCCTGACGGGCGACGAGTTGCCCTACACCTCCACCGTGGTGATCGACAAGTTCGACGAAGAAGCCGGACGAACCTCCAAGCGCATGTTGCGCATTGCGGCCACCATCGTGGTCGAGCGCGAAGGCCACAAGGCCATGGTGATTGGTGACAAGGGCGAAAAACTCAAGCGCATCGGCACTGAAACGCGTGTCGAGCTGGAAAAACTGCTGGACGCCAAGGTCTTCATCGAGCTGTGGGTCAAAGTGCGTTCAGGTTGGGCCGACGACGAAGCGCGCGTGCGCAGCTTCGGCTACGAGTAATTTCAGCGCCAATGGCCACCCAGCGGATCGCAGACGAGCCAGCCTATGTGCTGCACCGCTACGACTGGAGCGAAACCAGCCTGATCCTGGAGGTCTTTACCCGCCACCACGGTCGGGTGGCGCTGGTGGCCAAAGGGGCCAAGCGGCCCACCTCCAGCTTTCGCCCGGTGCTCTTGCCATTGCAGCCTTTGTCGCTGGCTTTTGGCGGTGATGGCGACATCCGCACCCTCAAGTCTGCCGAATGGGTGGGTGGGCACGTCATGCCCACCGGTGAGGCGCTGCTGTCGGGCTATTACCTCAACGAATTGCTCATGCGCTTGACGGCGCGAGATGACCCGCACCCGCAGTTGTTTGACGTGTACGCGGCTGCTGTGCGCTTGCTCGCCAGCGGCGACCCCGACGCCCTGCAATGGGCTTTGCGTGGGTTTGAGCTGTTGTTGCTCAAAAACATGGGCTTGCTGCCCGCACTCAACTTGCAAACCCTGACCCTCAAGCCACTGGAGCCGGAAGGCTTTTACACCCTGGTGCCCGAGGCCGGCTTGCAATGGGTGCCCGAAGACAGCCGACACGCTTTGCGCGGTGCGCAGTGGCTGGCGCTGCAAACGGCACTGGACGACCCCAGTCCGTTGGCCGCCTTGCTGCGCGCGTGTGCCGACTTGCTCGGGCCGCTGCAGCGCCCTTTGCGCTTGATGCTCAACTACCATTGCGGTGTCGGCGCATTGCGCACCCGTCAAATGATGCTGGACTTGCAAACCTTATGAACACAAATTCTGAACGCGTGGCCTTGTCGGTCAACGTCAACAAAGTCGCCTTGTTGCGAAACTCCCGTCACCTGGGCATTCCCAGTGTGGTCCGAGCCGCCGAAATGTGCCTCAAGGCGGGTGCGCAGGGCATCACCATCCACCCCAGGCCCGACGAGCGCCATATCCGTGCCAGCGACGTGGCCGAGCTGCACGCCCTGATGCAAGCCTGGCCCGAGCGCGAGTTCAACATTGAAGGCAACCCCTTTCACAACCTGATGGACCACGTGCGTGTGGTGCGTCCGCACCAGGTGACCTTTGTGCCCGACAGCGAAGGGCAGTTCACCAGCGACCATGGTTGGACTTTTCCGCAAGATGCTGAGAGCCTGAAGCCCTTGATCGACGAGTGCAAGGCGCTGGGCGTGAGGGTGAGCCTGTTCATGGACCCGCTGCCTGAGCAAATGGCAGCGGCCCGTGCCGTGGGCGCAGACCGTGTTGAGCTGTACACCGAGCCTTATGCCGCCAGCTGGGGCACGCCCGATAACGCCGTGCAGTTACACCGCTACGCCGATGCGGCAGCCGCGGCCACGCAAGCGGGCTTGGGCCTGAACGCAGGGCACGACCTGAACCTTGACAACTTGCCCGCCTTTGTGACGGCGGTGAAGGGCTTGCAAGAAGTCTCGATTGGCCACGCCTTCATGGCCGACGCCTTGGAGCTGGGTTACAGCGCCACGGTACAGGCCTACTTGGCTTGCCTTGCAAAATGATCTACGGCATTGGCACCGACATCTGCGACATCCGCCGCATTCAAGCCAGCCTGGACAGGCATGGTGAGCGCTTTGCGGCCAAGGTGCTGAGCGACGCCGAAATGGCCACCTGGAAAGCGCGAAGCGCCCGTTGGCCCGAACGTGGTGTGCGCTACCTGGCCACACGTTTTTCGGCCAAAGAGGCCTTCAGCAAAGCCATTGGCTTAGGCATGCGCATGCCCATGACTTGGCGCTTGTGCGAAATCGGCAAACTGCCCAGTGGCCAACCGGTCATCGTGTTGCACGGCGTGTTGAAAGAATGGTTCGAAGCCAAAGGCCTGAGCGCCCACATCACCGTGACCGATGAGTCGGAGTACGCCGCCAGTTTTTGTGTGGTCGAGACCGCGCCCTCGGCAGCTTTACCGATTGCCGTCAGCGCGTCCCCTTGATATGGGGCGGTTCGCCCCGAACTGCCTGTTGAACTTGAAACACCCATGAACCTTCACGCCCCCCTGATCCTTGACATTGCCGGCACCACATTGACCGATACGGATCGCCGCCGCCTGGCGCATCCGCTGGTGGGCGGCATGATCCTGTTTGGCCGCAACTGGCAAAACCGTGCGCAGTTGAGCGACTTGTGTGCCGACATCAAAAACACCCGCTCTGACCTGCTGATTGCGGTGGACCACGAAGGTGGCCGCGTGCAGCGCTTTCGCACCGATGGCTTCACCCATTTGCCCCCCATGCAGGCATTGGGTGAACTTTGGGGCCAAGACGACAAGGGTCAACCCGGCTCGGGTGTGCTCAAGGCCTGCGAAGCAGCCACATCGGCTGGCTTTGTGCTGGCCAGTGAGTTGCGCGCTTGCGGTGTCGATTTCAGCTTTACCCCGGTGCTCGATCTGGACCACGGCGAAAGTGGCGTGGTTGGCGACCGCGCTTTCGCCCGCGACCCACGTGTCGTGAGCCTGCTTGCCCGCAGCCTGATGCAGGGCCTGCTGCAGGCCGGTATGGGCAACTGCGGCAAGCATTTCCCTGGGCACGGCGCGGTCAAGGCCGACTCGCATGTGGCGCTGCCCGTGGACAAACGCGGCCTCAAGGCCATCTTGGCCGACGACGCGCAGCCCTACCGCTGGCTGGGCAGTGTGCTCACCGCCGTCATGCCCGCCCATGTGATCTACAGCAAGGTCGACAGCCGCCCGGCGGGTTTTTCGCCGCGTTGGCTGCAAGACATCCTGCGCGGACAGTTGGGCTTTCAGGGCGTGGTTTGTACCGACGACTTGTCGATGGCGGCCGCCCGTCAGCTTGATGGGCGCACGCTCAGCTACACCGAAGCGGTGATCACTGCGCTGCACGCGGGCTGCGACTTGGCCTTGCTGTGCAACCGCTCGGCAGTGAACGAGGGCATTGAGCTCGACGAAGTTCTTGATCAATTGGCCGAAGCCCAGCTCAAAGGGCACTGGACGCCCAGCGAAATCAGCGAAGAACGGCGTTTGAATCTCTTGCCCCGATCACCCGCACGCCCTTGGGACGAGTTGGTGCGCTCGAGCGACTACATGCAGGCGCTGGACCGCTTGCCTTGATCTGAACAGGACACGTCAATGAACTGGATTGCGCGCATCGTCATGGGACTCTTAGGTCTCGTATTTCTGGCGGGCCTCTTGGCCGCGCTGGGCCTTTACATCGTGTTCGCCACCATCCGCTGGCTGCTCACGGGCCGCAAACCCCAAGTGGTGATGGTTTGGCAGCAGTTCAATGCCATGCGCAAGAGCCCACGCTGGGGCGGCCCGCGTGGCTTTGAAACGGGTACGCCATCCGGGTTCGAAGCGCAAAGCCAAGGCGATATCGTCGATGTAGAAGTGCGCGAGGTGGTGGAAGACGCGCCACGCTTGCCGCCCCGCCAGCAGAGCTGAGGCCTAACACCCTGAAACAACAAACCCGGCTAAGGCCGGGTTTGTTGTTGGCGCTTTGCGCGTTTATTCCTGAATGTGCCTCAGGGCCGGGAACAGGATCACGTCGCGGATGCTGGCGCTGTCGGTCAGCAGCATCATCAGTCGGTCAATGCCGATGCCGCAGCCGCCCGCTGGCGGCATGCCGTATTCGAGGGCACGCACAAAGTCGTGGTCGTAGTACATGGCTTCGTCGTCGCCGTCGTCTTTGGCGGCCACTTGCGCGTGAAAGCGTGCAGCTTGGTCTTCGGCGTCGTTCAACTCACTGAAGCCATTGCCAAATTCGCGGCCTGTGATGTAGAGCTCAAAGCGCTCGGTCACTTCGGGGCGGCTGTCGTTGGCGCGGGCCAGCGGGCTGATCTCGGTCGGGTGTTCCATGATGAAGGTCGGCTCCCAGAGCTTGTCTTCCACGGTTTCCTCGAAATAGAACACCTGCAGGCTGGCCAGGGTGCGGGTAGACAGCTTGTTCTTTTCTTCGTTCATGCCCAGCTTTTTCAGGGCGTTGATCAGCCACTCGGCGTTGTCCACGTTGTCACCCGCTTCGGTGTGCTTGACGATCGCTTCGCGGATGGTCATGCGGGCAAAAGGCTTGTTCAGGTCAACCGGCTTGCCGTTGTAGCTCAAGTCCAACGTGCCCGCCGCGATCATGGCGGCGTCGCGAATCAGCTCTTCAGTGAAACCCATCAGGTCCTGGTAGTTCCAATACGCCGCGTAGAACTCCATCATGGTGAATTCGGGGTTGTGGCGCACCGAAATGCCTTCGTTGCGGAAGTTGCGGTTGATCTCGAACACGCGCTCAAAGCCACCGACCAGCAAGCGCTTGAGGTACAGCTCGGGTGCAATGCGCAAGAACATCTCTTGTTCGAGCGCGTTGTGGTGCGTCACAAAGGGTTTGGCGTTGGCACCACCGGGAATGGGGTGCAGCATGGGCGTTTCAACTTCGAGGAAGCCGTGCTTGACCATGAATTCGCGGATGCCACTGACGGCCTTGCTGCGGGCCATGAAGCGCTTGCGAGCGGCTTCGTCGGTCATCAAGTCCACGTAGCGTTGGCGGTATTTGACCTCTTGGTCGGCCACGCCATGGAACTTGTCGGGCATGGGGCGCAAGCTCTTGGTGAGCATGCGGATCGAGGTGGCATGGATCGACAACTCGCCCGTGCGGGTTTTGAACAGGTGGCCTTCGACGCCCACGATGTCGCCCAGATCCCAGTGCTTGAACAGAGCGTACAGATCTTCGCCCACGTCGTCGCGGGTGACATAGACCTGGATGCGGCCAGTGGCGTCTTGCAATGTGGCAAAGCTGGCCTTGCCCATGACGCGCTTGAGCATCATGCGGCCAGCCACTTTGGCCGTGGTTTTGGCCACGCCTTCACCGTTCAGCGCTTCGGCGGCTTTTTCGCCATGGGCTTGGTGCAGGTTGGCGGCGTGGTGCTCGGGCTTGAAATCGTTGGGAAAGGCCACGCCCTTGCCATCGGCCTGCGCTTGGCGCATGGCCTTGAGTTTTTCGCGGCGCTCTGCGATCAGTTGGTTTTCATCCTGGGGCGCGTGGACTTGCGCGGCAGCGGCGTTGGCAGTCGTGTCAGACATGGCGAGGTGCGGTTGGGCTCGGGTGCGGCTGGCCGCCCGATCCGGGGTTGTAAAGGTGCGCGAATGCGCAAAGCCTTCTATTTTAAGAGTTTGCGGGCGGTTTCTGGTCGGCGCTGCCGCCAGAAGGGGTTGATTCCACCATGTCGCCCACCAATTCCAGGCGCATCAAGGGTTCTCGCAGCGTGAACAGGCGGTATTTCATGGCCAGAGGCAGGGGCAGCAACTCGCACCAGCGGTGAGACAGCCATGCGCAATCGTCCAGCGCCCAAGGCTGTGGCCAGTGGGGCAGGACGCTGTCCTGCGCGCTCAATGTTGCCAGCGCTGCCTGGATTTGCGGGATCAGATATTGAAGGTGATCCGGCACGGGCATGTGGGGCTCGGTTGGCAAGTCTTGCACTTGGCCGCGCCACAGACCGTCGCTGCGCTGTTGGGTGCTGTGAATCTCAAACCGTTCTACACCCCGGCACCACACCAGCACCACGCCTGCTTGTGGACGTTCGATGCGCTCGATCTGGACCCGCGTGCCGATGGGTTCGAACTGCTCTGCCACAGCGCCTGGGCGGTGCACTTCACGGCCTTGTGTCAACGTGACCACTCCAAAACCGGTGCCCAGGCGCTCGCATTCGCCAATCATTTGCAGGTAACGCAGTTCAAACAATTGCAAAGGCAACAAGGCGCCAGGAAACAGCACGGTGCCCAGCGGAAAAAGGGGCAATTCCGTCAAGGAGGCGGGAGATGGGGCGTCGTTGTCAGGCATCTGGGTATCATCGCACGAGCAGGAGAAATTCAATGTTGTTTCAGATGGTCAGTATGGTGTTGGACATGGTTGCGGGCTTGATCGCAGGCACATGTTTGCTGCGGTTTTTGATGCAGTGGCAGCGCATTTCCTTTCATCAGCCCTTGGGCCAGTTTGTGTTTGCGGTGACCGACTGGCTGCTGTTGCCGCTGCGCCGCGTGATTCCGGCATGGTCGGCTTGGGATTTGTCGAGCCTGGTGGGGGCGTTTCTCATCAAATTGGTGCAATACACCTTGTTGTGGTTGGTCGCAGGAGGCCAAGGGGCCTTGGGCTTGTTGCCTTTGGTGAGCCTGGTCGGTTTGGCCCAGTTGGTGGTGTCTGCCCTGAGCGCGTTGGTGCTGGTGCTGGCGGTGTTGTCGTGGATCAACCCCGGCTCGCCCATGTACAGCTTGGTGGCACGCTTGGGTCAGCCATTCTTGCGGCCTTTTCAGCGGCTGGTGCCTCTGATTGGCGGGGTGGATTTGTCGCCCATAGCCCTGTTGCTGGTGCTGCAGCTATTGGGCATGGTGTTCGCGCGGTTGCAGATGAGCTGGATGTACTGAGCCGCCGAACACGCGCCTAATACGCGCCCAAAACGAAAGGCCCTCCGAAGAGGGCCTTTCGTTTTTGAGAGGCAGAGCCGGTCAGCTCACCGCATCGGCGCTCTGGCGTTGCAGCATGGCCAGTGTGCTGGCGATGGTTTTGCGCAGTTCGCGGCGGTCACAAATGAAGTCCACCGCGCCCTTGGTTTGCAGGAACTCGGCGCGCTGGAAGCCTTCGGGCAGGGTCACGCGCACGGTGCTCTCGATCACGCGGGGGCCTGCAAAACCGATCAGGGCTTTGGGCTCGGCAATCACCACATCGCCCAAAAAGGCAAAACCGGCCGATACGCCACCCATGGTCGGGTCGGTCAGCACGCTGATGTAGGGCAGGCCTTTTTTGGCCAGTCGGGTCAGGGCCGCATTGGTTTTGGCCATTTGCATGAGCGACAGCAGACCTTCTTGCATGCGGGCACCGCCTGTGGCGGTGAAGCAAACGAAGGGCACTTTTTGTTCGATGGCGGTTTCGACACCGCGCACAAAACGCTCACCCACCACGGAGCCCATGGAGCCGCCCATGAAATCGAATTCGAAGCAGGCCACCACCAGGGGAATGCTGTGCACCGCCCCACCCATGACGACCAAGGCGTCTGTTTCGCCCGTGTTGTTCATGGCTTCTTTGAGGCGTTCGGGGTATTTGCGGCTGTCCTTGAACTTCAGGGCATCGACCGGCAACACTTCTTGGCCGATTTCGTAGCGGCCTTCACCGTCCAGAAAACCGTTCAGGCGTGCGCGCGCACCAATGCGCATGTGGTGCGAGCAACCTGGGCAAACGTTTTGGTTTTCTTCGAGCGCGGTCTTGTAAAGCACGGTCTCGCAGCTGGGGCATTTGATCCACAAGCCTTCAGGCACAGACCGGCGATCGGCCGGGTCGGTGTGCTGGATCTTGGGGGGGAGCAGTTTTTCAAGCCAACTCATTTGATTCTCCTGTTGGGGGGATTATCGTTGAAGCCTTCCGAGGAAGGCCGTAGTGCTGACCGACGGGTCAGCGGAGCACGTTCAGTCGCCATGGCAGCCTGTTGCAAGGCCGCAGGGTCATTGGTCTAGCGCCTGGCGGATGCCCGAGAGAAATTCACCCGCCACGGCGTTGATGCTTCCTGCCGGTGCGGCGTCGATCAGCTGGATCAGGCGTGAGCCGATCACCACCGCATCGGCGACTTTGCCAATGGCTTTGGCGGTGGCCGCATCACGGATGCCAAAGCCCACGCCCACGGGAATGTGCACATGCTGGCGAATGCGCGGCAGCATGGCCTCGACCGCATCGGTGTCCAACGTGCCCGAGCCCGTGACGCCTTTGAGCGACACGTAATACACGTAGCCGCTGGCCACTTGAGCCACTTGCTGCATGCGTTCTTCGGTGCTGGTGGGGGCCAGCAAAAAGATCAGATCCATGCTGTGGGCGCGCAGTTTGGCGGCAAATTCCACGCATTCTTCGGGTGGGTAGTCGACGATCAACACGCCGTCCACACCTGCAGCCGAGGCATCGCGGATGAAGCTGTCTGTGCCGTGTTTCTGGTCATAACGCTCTACCGGGTTGGCGTAACCCATCAACACCACGGGAGTTGTGTTGTTGGTCTGTCGAAACTCGCGAACCATGGCCAGCACCTGCACGGTGCCAATGCCCAAGGCCAGCGCTTTGTCGCCGGCTTTTTGGATCACCGGGCCGTCGGCTGAAGGGTCAGAAAACGGCACACCCAGCTCAATGACATCGGCCCCGGCTTGGGCCATGGCGTGCATCAAGGGCACGGTGGTTGTGGCTTGGGGAAAGCCTGCCGTGACATACGGGATCAGGGCTTTACGTCCCTGGGCTTTCAGGGCGGAGAGGGTGGCGTCAATGCGGCTCATGGGTGACCTTGGATTTTTGTTGGGGACCGCCCCTGCGCGTGAACGCTGGGGGCGAATCCTTCGCGAGCATGGGCTCGCGCCTAGAGGGTTATTTGACGAAGTTCACGGGCTGCTCAGCGCCTTTGACCGACTGGCCTTGGCAGCTGGGGCGGCAGTAAAAGTCGGCATTCGACAGATCGGCCACCGTGCCGATGTCCTTGTCGCCACGGCCAGACAGGTTCACCAGAATCGATTGGTCCGGGCGCATGGTTTTGGCCAGCTTCATGGCATAGGCCACGGCGTGGCTCGACTCCAGGGCGGGGATGATGCCTTCGGTTCGGCACAGGTAGTGAAACGCTTCCAGTGCTTCCTTGTCGGTGATGCCCACGTACTCGGCGCGGCCAATGTCCTTGAGGAAAGCATGCTCGGGGCCAACGCCTGGGTAGTCCAGACCGGCGCTCACGCTGTGCGTTTCTGTGATCTGGCCATTCTCGTCTTGCAAAATATAAGTGCGGTTGCCGTGCAGCACGCCGGGTGTGCCCAGTTGCAGTGAGGCAGAGTGCTTGTTCGTGTCCATGCCTTCACCCGCAGCTTCCACGCCGATCAGGCGGGTTTTTTCGTGCGAAATGTAGGGGTAAAAGATGCCCATCGCATTGCTGCCACCACCCACGCAAGCGATGACCGCATCAGGCTGCTGTTCGGCCATTTTCAAGCTCTTGAACATCTCGGGCATTTGCGTCAGGCACTCTTCGCCGATCACGCTCTGGAAGTCGCGCACCATCATCGGGTAGGGGTGTGGGCCCGCCACGGTGCCGATGATGTAGAACGTGTTGTCCACGTTGGCCACCCAGTCGCGCATGGCTTCGTTCAGGGCGTCTTTGAGGGTTTTGCTGCCCGACTCAACTGGCACCACGGTCGCGCCCAGCAGTTTCATGCGGTACACGTTGGGGCTTTGACGTTTGACGTCTTCAGCCCCCATGTACACCACGCACTCCAGCCCGTAGCGGGCACAGATGGTGGCGGTGGCCACGCCGTGCTGGCCAGCACCCGTCTCGGCGATCACACGCGGCTTGCCCATGCGCTTGGCCAGCATGGCCTGGCCAATGGTGTTGTTGATCTTGTGGGCACCGGTGTGGTTGAGGTCTTCGCGCTTCAAGAAGATTTGTGCACCGCCCATTTCACGGCTCATGCGCGCCGCGTGGTAGACGGGTGAGGGGCGGCCCACAAAGTGGGCCAGTTCGGACTTGAATTCGGCGATGAATTCGGGGTCGTGCTGGTACTTGGCGTAGGCCGCTTTGAGTTCGTTGATGGCGTGCGTCAGGGTTTCGCTGACGAAGCTGCCGCCATAAATGCCGAAATGGCCCTTGGCATCGGGTTGTTGGTAGTCGTACATGGCAGATGGTGCCGGGGTTGAAGCCGGAAAAATTTCAAAGGAGGTCAGCATCAGCGGCACGGACAGCCGCCACAAATTGCTGGATTTTTTCGGCATCTTTCAGGCCTTTGCCTGCTTCGATGCCTGAGCTCACGTCAACGGCCAGAGACAGGCCGTGCGAGCGCAGCGCCCGAATGCCATCGGCCACGTTTGCAGGTGTGAGTCCACCAGACAAAACGAGGTGAGCATTGACGTTTGGTGGCAGCAGTGACCAATTGAATGTTTTTCCGCCCCCGCCGTATCCGTCGACATGGGCGTCGAGCAAGAGGGCTTGGGCTTTTGGGTGAATGAGGGCAAATTCTAGCAAGTCGAAGTGGGCCGCTTCCGACAGGGGGATTCGGGCCGCCTTCAGGTGCGGGCGGCCGGTGAGTTGGCTCATGGCTTCGCAAAATTCGGGCGTTTCGTCGCCGTGAAACTGCAGCAAAGCGCCTGGCACTGCCGCACAAGCGGTCTTGATGCGCTCGGCCGTGTCGTTGACGAACAGCAATACCGGCGTTGCAAAGGCCGGCAGCAAGCGGGCGAGTTCGGCTGCGCGCTCGATGCTCACGTTGCGCGGGCTGGGCGGGTACAACACAAAGCCAATGGCGTCTGCCCCAGAGGCACAGGCCGCCAGCACATCGGCTTCGCGGGTGAAGCCGCACATCTTGATGCGGGTGCGTTGCTGAGGTGAGACGGCTTGCGGCTTGTTCGGCTGGGTCATGGCAACCAATCAAAAGCGGGGGTGGTGTCGGGCAAGCCCCATTCCGGGCTGTAGATTGGCCCGGCAAAGTACAGGCCATCGGGCGAAAACGTGGGGGCTGCGGCATCGCGGCTTTTGGCCAGCAACACCTCGCGCATCCAGTCTGGCGACTGGTTGCCTTGGCCAATGCTGACCAGGCAGCCCATGATGTTGCGGATCATGTGGTGCAAAAAAGCGTTGCCTTCAAACTCAAAGCGCCAATAAGCACCGCGCTTCGAAATCTGGATGTGCCGCAGCGTCTTGACCGGTGACAGGGCCTGGCAACTGCTGGCCCTGAAAGAAGAAAAGTCGTGTTCACCCAATAAATGCAAGCTGGCTTGGCGCATGGCATCTTCGCTCAGTGGGCGATAAATCCAGCCGACGCGGCCGGTCTCCAGACTGGGGCGCACCGCTGAATCCAGCAGGATGTAGACGTAACGTCGGCCAGTGGCACTGGCGCGGCAGTGAAAGCTCTCGGGCACCACTTGGGCCCATTGCACGGCGATGTCGGAGGGCAAATACCGGTTGGTGCCGCGCACCCAAGAGGACGCATCGCGCTCCAGCGGGGTGTCAAAGTGCACCACCTGCATCAGGCCGTGCACGCCCGCATCGGTGCGGCCTGCGCACAAGGTGCTGACGCGGGCAACATCGCAAAATTGCGCCAGGGCTTTTTCGAGCTTGTCCTGGATGGTCAAGCCCGAGCTTTGGCTTTGCCAGCCTTGATAGGCTGTGCCTGAATAGCAGACACCAAGCGCGAGTCTCACGTTTTGGAACCCGATGGTGTGAACACTTTTGGGGCTTCTTTGGCGTCAGGCGATGGTGTCAGATTCAAGTCCAGATTGGCAAACTGAGGCGGCAAGCCCGAGCTGAAGAGGGGTGGCGTGGGGGTTGATGCCGGTGCTTTTTCGGGCGTGCCCTTGCTGCCAAACAAATCGACATTCGATTCCCTGTTGCGCCTGACAAGCCACACCGAACCCACCATGGCCGCCAAAAGACCCACCACCCACGCCCAGGTGGACGGGTTGTGGCTGACCTGCTCCAGCAAGGAGCGGGGTGCCGCTTGTGCGGCTGCCGTGGGCAGCTTGGGTTTCAAGGCCGATGGCTCGTCAGGGTTTGTTTTTTCGGTATCCGGGCTTGCCGACAGAGACTTCAATGTTTCCAGGTTCTTTTTCAGTGCGGCCAGTTGCTCGGTTTTGTCCTGTATTTCACGCTCAACCGCCAGACGGGCTTCGTCGCTGTCGGTGGTGACTTCCCGTTTGCTCAGGGTCAATTTGTCTTGCACGGGCTGGGTCGGTGCCGGCGTGGGTAATTCGGGGGCGATTTTGCCGGTCATTTCACGGTTGGCGCTGTCTGTGGCTTTCAGCGTGGATTGCGCCAGGCGGCGGGCATAAGCCACAAAGTCCACGGTTTGCGCGATGACCGTTTGCCGTGCTTCTTCGGCAGAAATCTGCGCCGCTTCTTGCGCGTTGGGCAGAAGAACCTGAACGCCTTCGCGCAACAGGTTCACATTGCCTTCAATGAACGCCTCAGGGTTGGCGCGCACCATGGCCAGCAGCATTTGGTCGAGTGACACACCCGCAGGCATTTTTTGCAAAACCAGCCTGGAGGCAGTGTCGCCAGCACGCACCGTGATGGCGTCTTCAGCGCCTCGGACTGCGCTCGGCATCACAGGTGCTGCAAGGGGGGCCAAAGCCTGGGGCGAAACCACAGGAGCGATGACTGTGGCATCGCCCTTGGGTTTTTCAGCGGAGTTTTGCAGTGCACCAACAGGCGAGACCAGCAGCGTGTAGTTCATGGCCAAGCGGCCTGAAGGCCATTGCGCTTCCACGATGACATCCACGAAGTGGTCGGTCACAGGTATTTGCCCGGCCAAGGCGATGTAGGGCTTGCCATCGCCCCGAAACTCAAGACGCGCTTGCAAGCCGTTCAAGGCGGGGTTGAACGCCATGCCCGCTTGCTCAAAACTGGCGGATTCAGCTAGCTGGATCTTGAGTTTGCGAAGGTCTTCTACTTTGTATTGCGTGATTTCAATGGCGGCCCGAAGTGGCTGGCCCAAACCTGACTCCACCGAAAGCGGGCCCAGAGTCACCGCATTGGCCAACAAGCTGGCGCAGGCCAGCACCGACGCCACGGCCCAAGACCTGGCAGGGTGATGTGCCGTGTGGGGATAGCAGCTTGTGCGCAGCATGTTTAGGGTACCGTTGGACGCAAGACCATCACGCGTCCAACAAGATGCGCAACATGCGGCGCAGCGGCTCTGCCGCGCCCCACAGCAGTTGGTCACCGATGGTGAACGCGCCCACATATTCAGGGCCCATGGCCAGTTTGCGCACGCGGCCCACTGGGATGGTCATGGTGCCGGTCACGGCCACGGGGGTCAGGTCTTTCACCGTGGCTTCGCGGGTGTTGGGCACCAGTTTGACCCACTCGTTGTCGGCGGCAATCATGGCTTCGATGTCGGCCACGGGCACGTCTTTTTTGAGCTTGAAGGTCAGCGCTTGGCTGTGGCAGCGCATGGCGCCCACGCGCACGCAGAAGCCATCGACCGGAATGGCGGCGGTGTTGAAGCCTTCGCCTAGCCCCAAAATCTTGTTGGTTTCGGCCATGCCTTTCCACTCTTCTTTGGACATGCCGTTGCCCAAATCTTTGTCGATCCAAGGGATCAAGGAGCCGCCCAGTGGCACGCCAAAGTTGGCGGTTTCAGTGGCGGTCAGCGCACGTTGCTTGGCCACCACCATGCGGTCGATTTCCAAAATCGCGCTCTTGGGGTCGTCCAGCAGGGCTTTGACTTCGGCGTTCAGGGTGCCGTATTGGGTCAACAGCTCGCGCATGTGTTGTGCACCGCCACCGGATGCGGCTTGGTAAGTCTGGGTGCTCATCCACTCCACCAAACCGGCTTTGTACAAAGCGCCCACACCCATCAGCATGCACGAGACGGTGCAGTTGCCGCCTACCCAGTTGTTGCCACCGTGCGCGAGCGCGTTCTTGATCACAGGCATGTTGACCGGGTCCAAGATGATGACCGCGTCTTTTTCCATGCGCAGCGTCGAAGCCGCATCGATCCAGTGCCCGTTCCAACCGGCAGCGCGCAGCTTGGGGAAGACTTCTGAGGTGTAGTCGCCACCTTGGGCGGTGATGATGATGTCGCAGCGCTTGAGCTGCTCGATGTTGAAGGCGTCTTGCAGCGTGGTTTCGTTCTTGGCCATCGAGGGGGCTTTGCCGCCCGCGTTCGATGTGGAGAAGAACAAGGGCTCGATCAGGTCAAAGTCTTTTTCCTGAATCATGCGGTCCATCAGAACCGAGCCGACCATGCCACGCCAGCCT